>Ga0310786_10002121_pt1 | contig 30924 bp, 46 predicted proteins | sample AusTroGonzalo_MG_FD_203881 | JGI IMG/M metagenome (GOLD analysis project Ga0310786, IMG submission 203881) | Bovine rumen microbial communities from tropical cattle in Woodstock, Queensland, Australia - Gonzalo_03 (v2) (version 2) | ecosystem: Host-associated > Mammals > Digestive system >...
CCTTCCGGGAAACGGAAAAGCGGACCCCCTTCTGGATCATAAGGTTCAATTCGTCGCGCTCTAAGTCCTGGAGCGTCTTTTCGGCGGCTTCTCGCGCGTTATCTTCTGCCATTGGTGTTCTCTCTTGAATTAAAAAAGCAAGCCCCTAAAAACGAATTTCCGGGGGCTTGCAACCACAATAATTACGGCGGGTATCCCCCGGCGGTTTAGGAAGCTGCGACCAGCTGGGCCTTGAGCTTCTTTTCGCCGCTCTTGGTCGGGGCCAGAACGGTTCCGGTAATTTCTACCAGGAGCATGGCGCTCTTGCTGAAATTGCCGTTAAGCTTGGCTTGCAGGCGCATACGGGGAACGGAAAAGGCGAGGCCCTGGAGGGGCGTTACCTTTACGGACTTCTCGATGGTCGGGAGGGTGTCCGGGGCGCTCCATACGTCGTTGTCGGTGAGCTGGTTGTCGCTCTTGGAAGCCGTGCCGCCGAAAAGGGTGACCATATCGTCGGGGCTGGGGTTCATCAGGCTCCAGTTGATGTTAATCAGCCCGGCGCGGGCGATGCTGACCACGGGGTCGTCTACTTCCTCGGCGTAGAAGTCCGTAGTAGTAGGATCGTTCGTAACCAGCTGCGCGGTGTCCTGGTAGGTATAACCCAAAGAGGCAAGGGTCTGGCCCATGCCGCCGTCCTGGGCGATGTCGCCGACTTCAATCTTGGAAAGGCCCAAAGTAAAAACTTTCTTTGCCATTGTTCTAAGGTGTTACGGTGTTAATAATTCGTTTTCTTGCTGTGCGTCATTCTCGTTGGAAGAGTCGCCGGCCGGCTCTCCGCCTTCCTCCTGGTTCCCGGTCTGGTCGCCTTCCACCGGCTGCTCTCCGGTTTGGGCGTTTTCCTCCGGTTCTGGCTCCGGATCAGGGGCCGGGGCCGGTTCCGGGTCTGCCGGGATAAACCATTCGACCCTTATATTTGCGTAATGCTCCGGGGCGTTTACTTCGCGGATGGTATTCTCCGCGCCCAGGGCTATCGTAAGGCCTTCAACCTGCGCCGCCTTAAGCGCGCCTTTTACGGCCGCGACTATGGTGCGCAAGGTCTCCCGGTCTGCTTTCCGCTGCGGCTGTCCGCCGATCGTGACCTTCAAGTCGGGAACGTGTATATTTACGTTCGAGGTCGCTATCTGCGGGCGGTTTTCCCCGCCGGCGGTCAAGGTGTTAATTACTACGTCCTGAAGCTTAGAATTTTCCGGGCGCTCTCCCATGACGTAGACGTCGCCGGAAATAGCGGCGGTTACTGCGCTGGAAGTGCTTAGGATCCTGTATAGGATATCGTCTAATTCTATGCTTTGCATAACGTGTCCCTTTGCTTTACGCGGTTATATCCAGCAGCGGTTATGAAGCCGGCCGACGTCGTATTTTGCTACTTCGCCGGTTATCCGGACCAGGCCTACGCGGCGGCTTGCTTCGATCCAGCTTTCGTCGTTCAAATATTCGGGTTCCACCTCGAAAGTCGTTACGGCTATCTTAGTGCCTTCCGGTATTCTCGCGGCCCCGGCTGGTATCTGGATAAGCGAAGCGAAGACGTAAGTTTCGCTATTGGTCAGCTGTATCTTCGTGCCTTTGCCGTTTGTTTCCTCCCTGCAGGCGCTTTGAAGCTCCCAGGCCCCGGTCCCGGCGACGTAGCTGCCGTTTTCGTTCCTGGTTGCTTCGCCTGGCTTGAAGGCGTACAAATATTGCGGGTATTGGTACGTTGTCTTTACCATAAATAGCTTTTGTTACGTACTTGGGGCTTCGTAATATCCGGCAGGCCGACCTCTGCGCAAGTCTGGGAATACCATAGCTTAATAGCGTCCCAGTTCCACGTAACGGAATAGCCGCCTTCGGAAACGTTCGCCAGGGGTATAACGCTTGCGAATTCCTTGCAAAGCGCGGTTTTCGCGGTCTTTACGTCCACGGCTGCGTTCGGATCCGGTATAAGGTCGGCCCGGTTTGTTAAAATCAGGTCGACGTCTGCTTCCGAAAGCTGAAAGCGCGCCCCGGTGGCGGTCATCCATTGCTTGTAGGTCATGGCTTGCTGCTGCTGTTAAGGGTTAAAGGTGGGGCGGTTCGACGGGCTTCGTAAGTTTCCGCCGGGGACCGCCCCGGCCGGTGTGTCTCTGTTAATGGCTCCAGCTGCTGTGGGTGACGTCCATCAGGAAGGAACGGCCGGAAGAAAGCCAGGCCGGGAAGGCGTTGGCGATGCCCTGCGTTACTTCGCAGATGGGTTCCTCCAGGCTGTACTTCTTAATGCAAACAGGGCCGTTAAGGGCCTTAATTGCGGCGCTTCCCTTCAGCTTGAAGTCTGCGGGAACGGTGTAGAAGGTGTTACCCAGGACCTTGTCCTCGCTGAACAGGACCACGTCGTCGGCGAACGGGTTGCCGGTTGCGCGGCTGCCGTCCTTCTTCTCGATGGTGATCTGCTGGTCGATGACAATAATCTGCAGGCCGTAAAGGTAGGCCAGGCGCTTAAGGGCTTCGTTTACGCTCTCAACGGTGGGAGTATAAGCGACCCCCAGAACGTTCTGGGCGAAGCTCGCGGAAAGCTTGATAACTTCCTCGCACTCCGCGAACTTGGCGAAGGTGGCCGCGTTCATGAAGGCGTAGCGGAGGTTAATCTGTTCGGCGCGGGCGGCCTTTACGATGGCGCGGAAGTCCTTAGTAATAGGCTTTGCGCTGGTATTGTCCCAGCTGGCGCTGCCGGTCTGGTAGCCCTTCTTACGGGTTTCCTCGATGGCGTAGTCGGCATCGAACTCGGAAAGCGGGCCGGCGTTGTTGTCGCTGTTAAGGGTAACTTTACCCAGGGAAATGCTCTGCAGGGCGATCCACTCAAGGCGGGCGGCTACGCCGTCCCAGCAGAATTGGGTATCTTCGGCCCATGCTTCAACCAGGGCGCGCAAGTCGGGGTTATTGCCGGCAAGTGCGACCATGATGTCGTACTCGTTCAGCTCGTCCTCTTCCTTCGTGCGCTTGATGGCGATTTTGGGGATGTCTCCCTGGAGACGGTTCAAGGCTTCGCGGGTCTTTTTGTCAAGGCTCGCGCCCCTTGCTACGATGTCCGCTGCAATACGGACCCCCGCCTGCTTCTCGAGCGCCTTCCAGGAAAGCGTCAAGTTCTGCTTAAGCGGGAAAAGCGTAGGCCAGTAGAAGGGGTTAAAATTGTAGGTCTTTACTACGGCCTGCATGTCCTTTTCGGTCAGGCCGACCATAAGGGTCTGTAACATGGTTATATCCTCCTATCTGGTTAAATGAAATGAACGCCGGGAACTTTGGCCTTGATGGCTGCGGTAATAGCCGGGGCCATAGCGGCCTTAACTACACCGATAAGCCAGGCTTCGGCGAAAATGTTGGTATTTGCCTTTACGTCGTAGCTGTCGCCCAGAACGGCGTAAGGTTCGGAAAGGGGCAGGGCGCTGGTATTGCTGGCGCTCTGTGCGGCGGCCTGCATGATAACTGCGCCGGCGGAAGCGGCTGCGCCCAGGGTGGTGCCGACGGTGATGTCGTCCAGGGTGCTGTCTCCGCTGTTGGTGGCGATGGCGGTAATGGCGTAAGCCTTAGCGCCCACGGCCAGCATAATGAAGTCGCCGACCTTGAAGTGGTGGCCCTTCTTTACGGTGTACGTGGTGGCGCTGTCGGTGGCGTTGGCTGCCAGGAGGGCGGTCTTAACCAGGTGGAAAACGCCGGTAGAGCTATTGCGGCCGACCACGGCTCCTTCCAGAAGGTCTACGCCGGGGACCAGGCTGCTGGTAGCTACGGTTACGCCGTTGGGAATGTCCGCCACCTTATGTGCGAAAGCGCGAAGGATGCGCCGGTCGCTTCTTTTGTGGATCTCAAACATTGCTAAATGCGTGTTAAGGTGTTAAACTGCTTTTCCGCCCAGGCCTGCGGCTTCGCCTTTGGCTTCGGCGGCTTTGTCTTGGATGTAGCTCGCTACGCTTGCGCTGACGCCGTCGGCTCCTGCCTTCCCGAAAAGCGGGGCGGCGTTACCGGCGAGGCCCTTTTCTGCAAGCTCTTTCGTAAAAGCTGCTACGGATTCCTTCTGCTGGCTGAGATAGGTGTTAAAGGCTTCATCGTTCTCGAACGTGCGGCCCTCGAAGCCGTCAAGGATCGCTTTCTTGAAGCTCTCCGGGACGGAGTCCGTAAATATCCCTTCCAGCTGCGCTTTGCGGCTCGCTGCAAGCTGCGCCCCCGTAATGCCGGCGACCTGCTCGGTAATTCCGGCGGTTGCTTCCTTTACGGCTGCCTTTACCATTTCGGCTATTTTTTCGGGAGTCACCTCGCCTGCAGGTGGGGTCTGCTTGTTCGGGTCCTCCTTCCCTTTCTCTACAAAGGTGTACTTTTCTTCAAGGCCAGCTTTGTAGGTGTCTTTTGCCTTCGTGATTTCGGCGTCTGCGCTCTTGCGCCAGTCTTTAATGAAACTTGCTACTTTTTCCGGCGTCATTTTATTGACTACGGCCTGGGCTTCCTCGATGGTTTCGTTCGTCTGGCTAAGCGCTTGCGCCAGAACTTCGAGCCCGTCTTTGCGCGTGCCTTGAAACTTTGCTACAAGTAACGCGAGGATCTGTTCAAATAAATTCATTATTAAAGCGGTTTAAGAAACTTTCCGCAAAAATAGCGTATTAGTGTAATACTTGGAACGGGCAAAAATGGAAAGTTATTATACTATTTTCCACAGGCGGGCCAGAAACGGCCCTATTTTGCGCTTTCTCCTTCTGGCTAATATCTTATACCACCCGGACCCTTAACGTGGCACACAGGCAAAATCCGCATAAAATAACTTAGTGTAATACGCCGGGCGCTGCGCAAAATTTCCCCGGAAGATTTGGACGTCTCGCTTTTTATTCGTACACTTGCGGCAAACTATACGCTTCGCTTATGGATCGGGAAAATTGTATTTGCCTACGCTGCGAACATTTCCGCCAGCCTAACGGCTACGGTTGCCGCGCGTTCCCTGATGGGATCCCCTACGGGTTCCCGCCGGATAACAAACACGCGCTTCCGTTCAAAAATCAAAAGGGGAACTTCGTATTTTCCCCTATAAAGGAAAAGGAGGGTAAATAAAGCCCTCCTTCCTTTTTACTTCGCCTTCTTAAAATACTGGTCTACAAGAGCGCCCACCTGCTTCGCGTACTTGCTGGGCGTGGCCAGGTTCTTATACTCCTGGAAGGCTTCGGCCAGGAATTCGTCGATATTGGTGTCCGCGTAGTCGCCGAGGTAAATATCGTTATACGCCTTACTGCCTTTTTCTAAGGCCCGTATTTCCTTGTAGTAGGCGTCCCGGACCGCCTTAAGCTCCGTAATGAAGGCGCGGGCGTTGTCGCTCTTGTTTATGCCTTCGCAGCATATATTGTGGCCGAATTCGTGCGTTAAGGTCGAAACTTGTAGCTTCCCTTCGTCGCACCTGGACTTGCTGGTCGCTACTTCCTGCGTTCGGCATTTCGCTACGGCCGGGCCGGTGTTCTGGCATTTCGCCTTAATCTCCCAGCCGTATTTGGCCCGTTTGCCCTCTGCGTTAAGCCAGGAAACTTGCCCGTATACGCCGCTTAGCTTCTTGAATTGTACCTTTGTGCAAGGCATTTCCAGCGTGTATTCCTCGCAAAGCTCTACGTAGCGCTTCGCGTAGGTCTTTACTATATCCAGGGTAATGGTCTTTTCCGAAAAGTCCAGCTTTACGTCGTAGCCCAGGACCTGCTTCAAGCGCGCGCCTAAAAGCTGCTTTACTTCCTGGACGGTGGTTGCTGCTTCTATCTTCTTAGCGTAGTCTTTCGTAAGGTCTACTTTCGCGGCCTTTGCTGCTGCCAGCTGGTTCTGCAGAAGCGTCAGGCCCTTCCTGGCTCCGTTGACCGCCTGCGTATACGTTTTCCCGCTAAGCTTCCCGTAAGCCTGCAGGACCCTTCCGGCCTTTTCTGCAAGCTCCGGGAATTCCTTAAGAACGGTATATTTGAAGTCCAGTATAGCGTCCAGGGCTTCCTCCCATATTTCGTCCCGGCGTAATACCTCCTTTTCTATGCGGTCAAGCTCTGCGACCAGCCCGGCTTCGTTCCCGGAGTCCCTGAACCGGTCAAGCGCCGACGCGTCTATGTCGTAGCGGGCGGCGTTCTTTTTCATGGTTGCGATCTGGGCGTCGTACTTCGTTACCGGCTCCGGGTATTTCTTTGCGCTTTCCTGGACCTGCTTCTTAAGCCCGGAAATTTCCTTTACAAGCCCCCGCGTAGGGTCCCCGCCGACGTAGTTATCCGCTATAAAGTAGGGCATTTGCTTGCCGGCCTTCAAGCGGTCCGCGTTATCTGCCACCCAGTCCGTGAAGGCTTTGGGCGGCTCCGTTACGGTGGTGCTGGGCTTCCATTCGTCAAGCTTTCCGGCGGCCAGCGCCCGGATCCTGCTGCGGAAGTCCCCTTCTTTTATGAAAATAGGGACCATTCGGCAGCGGCATTGGGGATGCCAGCCCGTCCACTGGAAGGTTTTAGGGTATTCGCCGGCCAGGTCGTCGCAAATATCCCGTAAAGCGACCTTCTTTCCCTTGATCGTGGTCGTGTGGTTGTTGCTCAGCTCAATCTTGTAGCCGGTAATAAGGGGGTTATTCTGGTAGCTCTCCCACTCCGCGCGCCTGTAAGCTGCGTTTACCTCTGTACGGGCCAGGCGCAGCGCGTTCTGGTAGCTGGAACGGTATACGCCCCGGCCCGGGTGGTAGTTTTTCGCGGCTTTGGAAAGCTCGAGCGCCCCGGTTTCCTTATTCCGTACCCGGCGGAAAAGCTTGGAAGGGTTGTTTAGGTAGCCCCGGACGGAACGGCTTATTTCGTCCGCGCTCTTTCCCTGGAGGATGCCCTGCTGGATGATTTCCTCTATTTCCTGCTTCGCAAATAGGGCGTTCCCCCATACCCGGTCGGAAACGTTCAGGCCCCCGTGCTTCTGGGTATAGAAAGCGCCGGCGGAAACGCCGCGGCCGCGTAGATCCTCCCGGGCGCGGTCCGCGATGCTGCGTACTGCTTCCCGGCCGGCCTGGGTCTTTCCGAAAGCTGAATAACAAGCGTTTGTTACGGCGTCCTCGCCCTTCTGCCATGCCAGGGAAACGCTGCTTTCCAGGAGCCGGTCCGTCCTCTGGGCCAAAACGTCCAGGGACTTAATTAGCGCCTTCGTTTCTGGGCGGTTCGGCTCGAACGTGAACGGCTGGCCGGCTGCAATAGCCCGGCGTACCTGCGAAAGCTGCAGGACGCCCTGGTAGGTGCTGCCGTATAGGTCCGAAAGCCGCCGTTCGACCTTGCTTATTATTGCGTAGGTCTCTACGGTGTTCGCCGTGATTTTGGGTTTTTTAGCCATTTTGCGCTGCTGCTGTTAGTTCCTCCATAACGATTTTAATATACCGGTCCAGGATCTCCTGGGCGTGGTTCGCCGGCCCCGTCAGTACGTCGTAGCCTTTGGACTCTACGTATAGGGCGTAACCTTCGCCGGCTACAATTACGCCGACTATGCCGTCCGGGTACTGCTTCGCCACTTCCTCTACGGTCTCCCGGGCGGCGGCCTGTCCGTGGCTCCCGTCGCTGGTCCCGTTCCCGGCCGACATGTATTCCTCCGTAAAGGGTTCCCCGTCTATGTAAATGCCGTAACCGATGGACGACCGCAGGTTGCTGGTCTGGTCCTGGTACGTGTTAAGTTCCCGCGCTTCCGCCGCTATCTCGAGCAGCGTCATGCGGAAGGCTTCGGCTATGGCCTGCGGGACGACCTCTGCAAGCCGCCCCAGCTTGGCCATAATCTCGTTTACGTTAAATTTCGGTTCTATACATCCCATAATGCGTTGGAATTTGCCCGGAATGGCGGCTATTTCGCCGTTTCCGGGCGTTTTACGGTTTCGGCGGGGACTTTATAGGGTCGGTTCCGTAATGTCCTGGAAAGCGCCCGTTTCTTCGTCCGCTTCTATTTCCTGGATCTCCGCGTCTACGTCGTCCACCCAGCCCAGGCGCGTTACGGCGTTCCGCCTGGAAGTGATGGCCTTCTGGCCGGTCGCCGCCATAAGGATCTCTACTTTCTCCTTTTCGTCCTCCAACATGAACGGCTTTACGATCGGCTCTACGGTCAAGCTGTCGCAAGCGGCCCCGAATTCCTCTTTACCGGCGTTCAGCTGCTTCAGGAAGGCCTGAACTACTGAATAGCGCCTTTGCAAGTATTCGCCAAATACTTCCATTTTGTCCTCGACCTTCAGGTGCGCGTCCATGAACATAAGGCGCAAGGCTACGCCGGAAACGTTCAAGCCCTTAACGCTTTCCCAGCTGATGTCCGGGGTCTGCGTTATCGTGTAAATTAGGCGCAGCAGGGTCTCTATTTCAAGCTTTACGCTATTCGGGGCCTGGTCCCACGTCATATAGTGGGCGTCTCCGTCCGGATCCATCTCAATAACGGCCCCGGCTTCGCCCTTCTTTGCGAAGCTTACTATATTGCCCTTCGTTACGATCTTCGGGCTGCTGTGGTAGTCGTTCGTTTCGGCGAAGTTGGAAAGGAGCTTTTCGAGCCGGTCGATAAGGCCCTGAACGTCCGCCCACTCCGTTTCGGGCTGCCTTCCGTAAATAACGGGAATTTTGCCCAGGGAGTTCTTTTTGGGGAAGCCCTCTATAAGCTCCCAGCTGTCGTTCTGGTTCATCCACCTGTACGTGGCTTCCGCCGTGTACGTCTCGAAATACTTACGTTCTACGCCGTTCGCGTCCTTGATGCTGAATTCGCGGGAAAAGGCCACCAGGTCCCCCGTTGCGTCAAAGTACGGATAAAGGGTGTCCCCCTTAAGCGGAGAAAAAATAAGGGTTCGCAGCTTGAAGTTCGCTTCAAAGCCGTAAAGGGTGTTTTTCGGGGCCGGTACGGTATACCAAAGTTCCGCGGCTTCCGTGGCGCTGAATATCTGGCGGGCGATCTTGCGGTTCAGCGTCTGGCTCTTTGCCTGCTTTAAGGCTTTCTTCAAGGCCTGGAGGACCTCCTTTTCCGCTTCCCCTTCCGGTTCTGCGTCAAGCAGTACGGGGTTCCCGAAAAGGAAGGCGACGGCCCTCTTTACGATAAGCTTCTGCAAGGCTACGGCTACGCGGGCGACTTTCTCCCTGCGCCAGGTGGTTCCGTCCTGGGCGGTCTCTGTCACTTTGATGGTCCGGTCCGGGTCCCGCGTATCTTCGTCCCCTGCGACCTGGTTCGGGTCTGCGGGGTCCGTCTTGACCCAGCGGTCCTTCCGCTTTACGGGGTCCATAACGTCGTGGCCTTCCGGTTCAAGCTGGGCGGCGTAAAGCTTCGCGTTCGGGACCGCGTCCAGGCGGCCCTTCTTAAGCTCGTTAATGAGCGCTTCCTGGTTGTCTCCCTTGAACAGATCCGCAAGGGTCACCGGCTGCTCCTGGTTGGTTGTGCTTTTTTCTTCTGGCATGGTTCGTGGTGTTTATTTGTTTAACTTCAAAGGTTCGCTTAATGGAATACGCCGACGGCGCTGATCCGGCCGGCGTCCTTCCTGAATTCGACCGTACCCGTCAAAGCATCCGGGGCGTCGTCGTGGGCGTTCTTTCCTATCTTGGAAAAGTGCGTTATAGCTTCGTAGAATTTCGGCCACAAGTGTTCCCAGCCCTCCGGGAAAAATGTAAGGTTCTGGACCTCGTTGCTGTTGTGGAAAATTCTTTCATTCTTGTTTTTGTCCTGGAAAAACCACCGGAAGGCCGTTTTTCGGTTTACGAAAACGGTGCGGCAGAGTTCCTCTACCTTGCGGGCGAAGCTGCGGCCGCCGTTATTGCTTTCGATGATGGCTTCCTGGACGCCGTGGTTCGTTATGCGCCGGGCGGTCTCGCTCTCTGTTACCTCCATCGGCTTATCCGTGTAGTAAACGTCTAAAATATAGTTTCCGATGTCCGTCTCTACGTAGGTAATGGAGCATAAGTAGTCCGTTCCCGTGTCCGCGGTGTCCGTGTAATTCTTGACTTTCCGGTATTTGGTCGCCGGGACCTCCGTATAGGTGCGGAAGCCCCTTTCATACATAAGGCCTTCAAGCGGCCGGGGGTTCTGCATGTACTGCGTATCGAATACAAAGCCGTTTTTCTCGCGTAGGTCGTGCAATTCCTCCAGGGTGTGCTTGAAGGGCCACAGGGCCTTTTCTTCGCCGGTCTCCGGGTCTACCTGAATAACGGGAAGCTTTATAACCGTCCATACGTCCGGCTCTAAGCGTTCAAGGTAGCCGCACAGGTCGTTATCGTCGAGCCGCTGCATGATTATAATTATGGGCGTTTTGCGGCTATTGGTACGGTTCCGGATGGTGGTCTCGAATTTCTGGTTAATCTTTTCGCGGATCTGCTCGCTTCGCGCGTCGTCCGGCTTGATCGGGTCGTCTATTACAATAGCGCCGCCGAAGCCTTCCGCTTCCAGGGCGGCGTGGTCCTCGAGTTCCTGAACTTCCGCGGCCAGGGCTTCTTCTTCCTCTTTGTCTACGATGCCGGCGCCGAAGCCGGTAACTTGCCCGGCGCTGGAAATAGCGTACATTCCGCCGCCGGCGCGGGTCTCCCACTTGCGGGTGCTTACGCTGGTGGGCTGCGCCTGCGGGAACAGGAGCCGGTATTCCTCCGACCGCATGATCTGCTGTACGCCGCGGGAATTATCGCGGGCCAGGTCGTCGCTATACGACAAATGAATGAAGCGGGCGGCCGGGTTTACGGCGAAGCCCTCCGCTATAAAGTTCTTAATAGCTAATTCCGTCTTTCCGTACCGGGGGGCCACGTTAATGATAAGGCGGTTAATTTCGCCTTTCAGTACGCGGTCAAGGGCGGCGGCGATGATTTTGTGGTGGTCTCCTACGATAAATTTACGCTTGTATAGCTTCTTAAAGAAGTAGCGCGTAAAGTGGAGCGTTCCCTGCATCACCCACGTCTTTGTTAAATCTATGTCCCGATACGCTTCCAACGGTTAAAAATCTTCGTTTAACTTCTCAATAAAGGCGGCGGCTTCCTCCTTCGTAAGTATGCGCGGGGCCACCAGGTCCGCTCCGTTCGCGCCTGTAAGCTCTACGCGCTTAGGGTTGCGCCGGTTATAGAGCCGGTCCGCCAGGCGCTCTACGGTCGTGGTGCGCCCGTTTTTCATGTCCGTAAGAATGGCGACGGCCTGGTTCTTAGGGTACGACGGTACGCTGTCCAGCTGAATTAGGGCTTTCAGCTGGCTGTCCGTAAGGGAAATTAAAGCCGCATCCCAGTTGTCTAATTCCTGGGGGCTAAGGTTGTAAAGCTTCCGGGCGCTTTTCCCGAATAGCGTTTTAAGGGTGTCCCCGACGTGGTTCTTAGGCCGGCCGGCGGGGTTCCCGCTCTGGCCTTTCTTCCACGGGGGGCGCAGGCCCTCTGTATTTGGTGCTTTGTTTGCCATATTTCGTTACGGTGTTACGCCCGGGCTGGGCGGTGCTTTCGCCGGTTCCTTTCGGTGTTGCTATTGCCCGCGGGCTACGATATAGTTTCCTATGTACTGCGCCTTTTCCCCGCTCTGCTTTTCCCAGCGTTTAATAATTACGTCGCAGTAGGCGGGATCAAGCTCTACGGTAAAGCAAGCGCGGCCGAGCTGGTCCGCCGCTATTAGGGTGCTTCCGGATCCGCCGAAAAGGTCCACTACAATCTCCCCGGGGCGGGTCGAATTCTTAAGCAAGCGCCCGCAAAGCTTGACCGGCTTCATCGTCGGGTGGTCTGCGCTGATCTGGGGCTTGTTTTCGTGTATAGCGGTGTTCGGTATCTGGGCGGCTTCTATTAGGTCCTTCAGGGCCTGCTTTAGCTCCGTTTTGCTCATTTTCTCGAGGTCAAGCTGCGCCGCGTCCTCATATACGGTCAGCTGGTCCCGGCGGTCCACGAAATAATGGGGCTTTCCTTCCTTCCAGCCGTAAAGGATGGGTTCGTGCTTCCACTGGTAGTCCTGCATTCCGAGGACCATGTTGTTTTTTACCCAAATAAGCTGCTGTTTGTAGGAAAAGCCCGCGCCTTCAAGGGCGGAAATAAAGTTTATAGCTTCGCGGCTCGCGTAGAAAATGTAAATAGCTGCGCCCGGCTTCGCCACCTTGTACATGCCTTCAAAGGCTTTGTTTAGGAAGATGCCGAACTGCTCCCGGGTCATTTTGTCGTTTGCGATGTCCTTCTGGATCCGGTTTCCTTTGTCCGCTTTGTTAAGGACTTCGTTTTTGGCGGAATAGTCTACGTTATAGGGCGGGTCCGTGAGTATAAGGTCCGCTTCGCGTCCGCCCATCAAAAGCTTAAGGACGTCCGGATCCGTGCTGTCTCCGCAGATAAGGCGGTGGCGGCCCAGCTGGAAGATGTCGCCGTTCTGGGTCGTGGGGGCCTTGCTCAATACGTCGCCGGGGTTGAAGTGATCTTCCTGGGCGTCCTCCTGGGGGACGTTCGTGTCAAGGTCTGGAAGGTCGACGCCCCAGTCTACAAGCTGGGCGAGGTTCCATTCCGCCGCGAAGTCCGCGGGGTTCCAGTCGCCGTAGCCTACGTTATCCTTAATCAGGAAGGCTTTTACTTCCTCTACGTCCGCGCCCTCCGGGAATACCTTACAGGGGGCGTTCGTGTAGCCGAGTTCCTTCAAGGCCCGGAAGCGCATATTTCCGCCGGCTATTACGTACTTCTCGCCGTGCTGAATAACTACAATTTCCCGGAGCGACATCATGCCCGGGTGGTCGGTTATGCTCTTTTTTAGCTTCCTGTATTTTTCTTCCGAAATGGTCCGCGGGTTCTTTGGCAGGCCCTCGATCTGGCCTTTGTTCAATTCAAGGGCGGAAAGGGGGAGCAGCTGGCTCTGTACCAGCTGCGCTTCCTGGAAAGTCTGCGGGGCGGCCGCGCCCTTGCGGGCGGCGGCCTTCTTTGTCGTCTCTGCCATGCTTAGTAGGGTAAATCGTCAAGCGCTCCAAAGTCCGGCATATCCATGCCCCTGTAATACGCGGCGGAAGAGTCGCCCCCTCCGTTGCTCCATCCCCCGGCGGTCCGGGGGTCGTCGTACATGCTTGCCATAGCTGTGTGCTTTTAGTCGTTGAACTGCTTTTTTATGAATTCCGCCCAGAGTTCGTCGTGCCGGACGGGCTTGTTTATCGTCTTGTAGGTCTCTACGATCCGGCCCAGGTGTTCGTCGTAGAAGTCGTAAATAACGGGGTTTTCCTCGATCGTGAACTGCTCAATATTCCCGGAACTGCGAAGGTTCGCGCTTCCGTGCATGACTATCTTGCGCCCGCCGGCGGTCTCGAATTGCGCCGTTTTGGTATGAACGCCGGCCACCGCAAGCTGGAAGCGGTCATCTACGTCGAGCTTCCGGTAAATGTAGGGGACCAGGCTGTGGCGCTCCATGCCGTAAAAATAGGCGCTGACTATAAGGTCGAGCCGGTCGATGTAGCCGTGGCGCAAAAGGGCGGCGAGGCTGTCCGCGTTATTCTGGTTAAGCGAAAGCGTAGAAATTAGAAGCTTCCGGCATTTTACGTGATGCTCTACCAGGTAGGCTTCCAAAAAGTCCCCGAAAATGAAGTTACCGGAGACGAATACGTCCGTTCGCTCCCCGAAGTCCAGCTTTATGTCCCGCGCAAGCACCCGGGCGTTGTCGTAACATACGCCTTCCTCTGTTACCGGCTGGAAGACCCGGGGCTTAATATAGCGCGTTTCCTCCGTGGCGGCGCCTTGCTCCGTCGCTACAAAGTCGAACATTCCCGGGTCAAAGTCCGGGACCGCTATTCCGCCGACGTCCCAGATGGGCGCGTCCTTCTTTGGGGCCTTCTTTTTTGCCATGCCGTTACTTGCTGCGCTTTTCCGGTTTTCCCGGTTCAAGCTGGTAGGCGCTAAGCCAGCCGGGGAGCGGCTTTCCGTGTAGCTTTACGCGGAAACGCTGCAGCCCCCCGTCCTGGCTCTGCTCAATTATGCGCGCCCGGAAGCCCGTAAGATCCGGCCGGTCCGGTATGCGCATAAGGATTACTTCGTCGCCGACGGTCATAGCCCGTAGAAGTCCGCGAAGGTCGTAAGGTAGCCGCCGCCGCACCAGACTATGTATTCGGCGTAAAGTACGGCTATAAGCCCGCCCAGGGCGGTCGCTACTGCGTCCTTCCATTCTACGCTGTGGCCCCTGTGCTTGATGTCGTAAATCTCTTTACCGATTCCCGCTGCTACTGCAACAAGAAAAGCAAGGCCCCCGGCCCAGTTGAAAAAGCCGCGGAAGGGAAGCTTAAGGGCCAGGAAAAGGCCCAGGAATAGGCCGGAAATAACGGCCCCGCCGCAAATGTGCAGGAGCTTATCCTGCGGAAGATGGGAAACGATCCACTTGATAATTTTTTCAATCATAGCGCGCTGTTTTTTGTGTTTTGGAATGTGCCAGGGGGTCCGCGTTCGCGGATTCCCGGTACAAAAATACAAAATTCCGCATTAGTGTAATACGGAATTATGCAAAGGGATTATTATAAAGTTACCAACAGCGGCCCCCGGGTGGCGGGATGTAACTCGTTACGGCTTCGCGGAATTCGTCAAGGCTCCGGCAAATTACGTATTTGTAGCCGGTGCGCTCGACGGCCCTCTGCCAGTCCGCCTGTTTGTCCCTCTGGCGGCTCCCTTTCTCCGTGGTTTTCATCTCTATGCAAAGCCCGTGAAATTCCCCGGAAGCGGAAGGGGCCAGCAGCAAAAGGTCCGCCACCCCGGCGGTTACGCCTTCGCCCTTCATGATGGCGGCTTCGCGCGCTCCGCGCGCTCCGCCGTTCCCTACGGCGAAAAGGTTAAGCGCAAGGGAGGCGTATTGAAGCCGGAACCATTGGACGCATTGCTGCTGGATCTCGCTCTCTACGTGGCTGGGCTTTTTGCGCTGCTTCTCTCCTGGAAGGTCCCGGCCGGTCAGGAAAGCGTCTAATACCTCCGCGGGGGTGGGTTTTCTGGAAGCTGCCATTACTTGAATAGTACCTTTGCGGGGTCTGCCGCCCAGCGCTTGCATCCTGAATAGTCCGGCGTTCTGTAAGGGAACGTTCGAATAGCGTGGCAATAGCCCACCGTTATTTCTTGCCCGTCCCGGTCCCGCATCTGGGTTTCCCGGTAGTGCTTGCAATATTCGCAGGTTCTCATTTTAGAAAAGTGTTAATTCTTGAACTGGAAACGGCGCAAAGCCGCAGCCGCCGCGGTTGTCCAGGTTTTGCTGTGGCCCTCCCGGCGTGACCTCGCTCCCGCCGTGTAATCCGCAAATAGAACCTTCCGGCCTGTATTCCTGGCTAAAAAAGTCGTAATTATACCACATGCAAGCTGCGCAGCGCATCCGTTTCATGGTTATCTCTGTTTAATGAATTTCTGCCCGTTTACGCGGATGTACTTCGTTTCCGCGTTGTAGGCTCGAATTAGCGCCCGGATGGACGTGTCTGGAAGGGCGGGGCAGTCGAAGTCCCGGAAGGCGAAAGCGTCCCCCTGTCTGTCCCCGAAATTGCGCAAGGGATACCAGCGGCCAAACGACGGGCCTTCCTTTACGTAGGCTTCTACTACGTAGCCGCCCGGGGTGTTATTTACTTGGAATTGCATAAGCTCTGGAATTAAAGGCCCGGAAGGTCGCCCCGCCGGGCCTGGTTTGAAGGTATCTAAAAATTCTTTCGGGTTCATACGGCGGCGACCTCCGGGGCCTTCGCCGGTTCTGGCAGGAACTTGAAGGGGCAGCGGCGTTTCCCGCTTTCGTAGTTCGGGCAGCGCTTCGTGTCCTGGTTGTAATACGCCGTATAGCCGTCGAGCCTGTACCCGCGCTTTTTCAAGGTGTGGCGGATCGTGTATTCCCGCTTTTCCATCGCGTGGACCCGCTTCCAGCCCTCTGCGTCGTCCGGGGCCGGAATGTAGTAGCGCAGGCGTAGGTTCTGTTTAATGTTCGGCGCAAAGCCGAGCTTCCGGCGCCAGAGTTCCTGGTGCGTGGTCTGCTTCCTGGTTTTGCGAGCCTTCTCGATGCGGGCGGCCTTCTGCTCAGGCGTCTCTATGTCGTGCCAGTTACGCCGGCCGGCCTGGAATTCCCCGGCGGGGTTCGCCCGCTGGCATTTCTGGAAGCGGCCCGGGTTGGCGGCTGCCTTCGTGCTGGCTTTTTGGCCGCGGCTGATCTTCGCCCCGATGGCCTTGATATTCCGTTCCCGGTGGTCCGGGACCTTCGTAAGCTTCAATTCCCGGGCTTTGCGGTGCAGCGTGGTCTGGCTGATGCCGAGCTTGCGGCCCAGGTCCTGGTTTAAGGCTGTCGGGAATTCCCGGCGCAAGGTCTCCAACATTTCCGGCGTCCATTCTATGGGCGTCCCCTGCTCCTGCGGCTCCCGGGTCTTACATCCGTACTGCTTCGCCAGCCGGTAATAGGCGGCCGTAGAAAAGCCGAGCTTCCGGCATATCTCCTGAACCGGCGCTTTGCCGAAATTGTCCAGGAAATATGCTTCTTCGCTCTGTGTTAAAACGCGCTTTTTCATTGCTTTTTCCTCCTTTTGCGATGCTCTCTCTGCCATGCAAGCCATTCCGCGTATTCTACGCAGTGGGCTATTTTCTCGAAGTAGCCTAAATATCCACCTTCGTTTGGCTTTAGCCCTTTCCGGCAATTATGCCAGACGGCTTTGTGTCCGCCGTCGGGCGGGTTTATAAGCTCCTTTTCGTTGTGCGGGCAGTCTGTGCAGGGCTTTCTCATCGGATCCGTTCCCCCAGCTGAATAACTAAGTATTCCTTCCCTGGCTCCGCGCCCCATTGCGGGCGGCCGGTCCCGACCTTTATTCCCTGGATCAAGTGCGCAAGCTGTGGGCGGTCTTTGGCGTAGCCCATGTAAAATAGGGCTGCTTCTGTTTTAGGAACTACCAGCCCGGCGTCTAAGGCTTTCGCCAGGGCTTCGTGGTTGCTCGCAAAGTAGGAAATTTCCTTCTTAGTGAGCGGGAATAAGCGCCGGGGGCTGTATACCCGGTTACAAAATAGGCGCTTAATCCAGTAGGGCGTAATTTCCCGGTATTCCTCCGGCTTTTCGCCGCTCTGGATCATGTTGAACCAGCGGCGCTTCAATACCAGCGGGGTGGCTGTATATGCTGCAAATAGTCTCATTTTATTACAAGATGCCCGTTTTGGTCGGCTTTATGAAGGTTAAAAAGCGGAAGGAATAGCGAAAGGCTCATTTTTTCGAGCGTTTGCTGAATAAGCCACTTCCATTCTTTCCGATAGCGGAAAAATTCTCTTTCCGTAATTGCGTAGCAAATTGCCCGTTTCTGCCCTCCGAACATCAGGGGCGCGTCGTTTTTAAGGGTCGCCCGGATCTGTATCTCTCCGTTTATTCCGACTACGGTAACGCTAAAGCCGTCCAGGGGGATTTCTGGATCCTTAAGCGTGTAAGCGCTGCGCGGTGTTCCCTCCGCCGTTACGTAGTCCTCCTGGTAGCCATTGTTTGTCAAGAATTCCGCAAGCTCGCGCGGAATTGGTGTATATTGCACTTTATTTTCGTTCATTATTCTACCTCCTGAATATCTACAAAGTCCGGAAGCGCCAGCGGGCGGTTCATTTCAATGAAAGCGAGGACGTTTTCCTGCTTTGAAAATTCCGTAAATAGCTGGTTCGCCATATAAATGAATTTCAGGACCTTAACGAAAAAGGCGGCGTTTTCCTCCGTTGCCGGCACTTCCTGCAAGTGGTCTACTTCCCCCCTAAAAGTCCCTTCCGGGGCCACGCATACCTGGTCGCAGAGCCAGTTTAAGTTCGTTTTGTCCTCCGGCTTTCTGTATGTATCGCAGCGTCGTTTTTTTAGCTCCTGTACTTCCTTCCCGCTCTTGAACCGGTAGCGCTTTCTATCGTATACGCCGACGAAAACTTGAAGCTTCGAGGGCCCGACGTGCATGGCGTCGGAATACTCCGTAAATTTAGCCCAGTGGCCTTTTTTCGTATCGCTGTCGTAGTTGCCTTTTTTAGCCCAGCCGCCGTTTGGCATGATTTCTCCGTCGTCGTCAATATAGCAGGAGCCGGCCGTTTTAATCTGGTATTTTATAACGGTTTCTTCCTGTATCAATTCCCGGCTAAGGGCCTCTTCCGCGAATTCACGGATACTCTTTCTAAGGTCGTCCAGCGTTTTTTCGCAAAAATAGCCGTCCCGCCCCATTCTGTTCTTGTGCAGGACCATCCCGTAGTCCTGTAACTTATTAACGGCTACTTCCGGCAAAGTCGTAGTAAAAAGCCCTTCTTTTGTTACGGATACGGGGGTTGTTATTCGTATAGTATCGCCGTATTCGTTACGCGCTACTACGTCGATGTCTGTAAGCTTTGCCATTATTTGCCCTCCTGATCTGCGGGTGTTACCTGGTCCCCGAACTGCTCCCCGGCGACCTCTACTACGGAGACGGAAGCCTGGCCCATCGTTATGTGGGTAATAGTGCCGAGCCACCCTTTGGGCGGAAAGCTTAAGTAAATGGAAACGGCGCGCAAGCGGGGGCGCTGCGCCCTGATCCGGTCCTGCTCCGCGGCGATCTCCGCCGTGTAGGCTTCAAGCCCTGCGCGGTCCATGACGTAGTGCTGCTTTTTCTCTGCAAAGCTGGAAAGCTCCTTTTCGATGGTCGTGCATCCTGCCGGCCTGTAAATGCTCGAAATAAAATACTTCTGCGCCATAGCTTATTCCTCCGGCTTATTTTCGGCGGATTTTGCCGACGTTGAACGTTTACGGGCTGGCTGGGCGGTTGTGCCACTTTTCTTTTCGGGCGCGACACGCGGCTTTTTAGGGGCCTTTTTCGGGGTGGCCTTTTCGGCTTCCTCTTTTTCCGCCCTTTCGCGCTGCAGGTTGATATCCTTTGCGGCCTTTTCGGCGGCATTAAGAACTGCGCCCACTACGGCTTCGCGCTCCGCGTGGGAAAGCTTGCTTTCGCGGTTGCAGATCTTGTTGAATTCAAGGGCCAGGCCTTTAGAAGTGAAAAGGCCCTTTTCCTTCAGGGAGTCGTAGGGGGTGCGCTTGTAGCGCTGGCCCTCGCCGGGGCCTTTCTCCCTCTGTTTGTTGTAGCGCTCTATTGCTTCGCGCAGGTGTTTGTGAAGTTCGGGGCTTGCCCCGATTTCTTCCGGTGTTACTTTTTTTGCCATAATTATTGCGTTTTAAGTGGTTCCAAAGTAAACCGGCGGAACGGTCGCGGCTGCGCCGGTTTGGTCGTGTCTATATGCTATTAGCCGCATTCGCGGTTGCGGAAGGAGAGAGGCTCGAACTCTCGCAGCCTTTCGGCTCTACCTCCTTAGCGGGGAGGCCCCTTCACCAGCTTGGGTATCCTTCCGAAATGGAACGGACGGGCCGGGATTGTGTCCGCTCCTGGGTAAATAACCACATAATAACACTAATAACTCGAATAGCTGCCCCGCCCGTCGGTCAGTCGCGTGAAAGAAAAGAAGGCGAGGCCCCGACCCTTTGCGCATCCCTGCGCTTATTCATCCGCTTCGCGCAAAATGTGCAGAAGCTCTGCGGCTCTGCGCAAGCTGCGGAAGGCTTTAACGGTATGCCAAAAGAAAAAGCCCCGGACCTGTACTTCGTACCAGGTTATAATGTCCAGCGGGTACTGGTAGGGCGTGGGCGTGAAGTCGTCGTTATAATCGAACGGCCCCAGGCCTGTCTGCGTCTTTATAATTCTGTAAGAGTCCATTGCTATTCCGTATTAGTGTAATACGCTACAAATTTAATTTATTTTTTCAAGAATTCCGATATTCTGTCCGCCATATTCCTGAATTCCTGCGTATACTGGTATTCCGCCGGGTATCTCTTAAGCCAGTAAATTACCGTTGTATGGTGGTGGGCTATTGCGCGGCCTATCTCTGGAAAGCTCGCGCCGGTTTCGTGCGCAAGCTGCGCGAAGATCATACGGGCAAAGACCAGGCGCTGGTCCCGGTCCTTCCCTGCAAGATCCGCCGGCGTAATGCCCAGGACGCACCGGAAGGCGTCTTTAAGCTCCGCGAATTGCGGCCCGGGGCCTGGCTGGTAGTATACGGCCTTTCCCGTAAGCTTCGCCACGGAAGCTTCAAGGGTCGCCCCCTGGGAATTCTCCCAGCCCGTAAGCATGTAAATAGCCGTACATCCTAACAGGCTAAGTATGTCGACGGCCATGTGCGCCGTCCACGGGGCTTCCGCCGGTAGCCCGTTCTTAAGCGGGTTTACGGTCTCCCAGCCCTCCTGCTGCAGCAAGTATTCCGCTTCCTGGAAAGCTTCGCGCGCTTTCTCTATTGGGCGGCCGGTTATTGAGCCGCTTATGTAAATACGGCCCGTTTTGCCGTTTTCCGGGGCTTTTGCGCCCGAGGTGTGTAATTCTTCCATATTGCCTGTTTAATTCAAAATTTGCCGGGTTTCCGGCTTAAATAGCGGGCTAAATCCGCCCGCGGTAGCTCTCGTTTTTGAAGCTTAGGACGTTGAACATCTCCAGGATCCGGTCTGCTATGCGGTCCCCGTACCTTTCTTCCAGCTCTTTCACCTTGAGGTTACTGGTTACGATCGTGAATTTCTGCAAGTTGTAGCGCTGCGTTAATAGCTCCGCGACTGGGCTTACTTCGTTCCCCCAAACTTTAACGCTTACCGGCTCCACCCCCAGGTCGTCAAGTAGCAAGTATTCGGCTTGACGTAGGTTTACAAGCTGATAGCGGTTTTCGTCCCGCTGCGCTTCAAGCTTTGCGAAGTTCGCGGCGGTTTCCTCCCGGAAGGATACGTTATTACACTGCTGGATCGTCCTGAATAACGCCCGGGCCATTGTGGTTTTGCCGTTGCCGGTCCCGCCGCAAATTAAAAGCCCGGTTTTTGGCCGCTTGACCCGCTGGAGCCAGCCGCCAGCCTTCGCCAGGTGGTCCCTGGTTTCCGCATCGTCTATGTAGCAGCCGCCCCGGCTCATAACTTCCGCTTTGTAGAATATTTCCAAAATTTCGGGGACCTGTTCCTGGAAGCGCTCTAATTCAAAGCCGATCTTCTTGGTCGCTCCAGTCAGTACTGATGCGGCCAGCGCCTGCAGGTCTATTTCCTGCGTCCTGCTTCCTTTGGTCTCTGTCATAATTGCCTTCTAAAACTTTAACGTAATTTGTTCCGTTCGTGGTTATCCAGTCAAAGGTGGCCTTCCAGCCGTTTTTGTTGTCTCCGTTGCAAAAGCTGGAAGCTTCTATTTTCTGGAAGATCTGCGCCCACGTGGCCAGGTCCGGTTCGTCCTTCAAGCGTGACCGGATCTTATCCTTGCGGGCCGGTGTCAGCTTCTGTACTTTCGGAAGGCTGGGGCAGTACTTGTGCCAAAGGGAAACGAAAAGGGCTATTTTGTCCGCTTCAAGCTGGGCGGCGCTTTTTCCCTTTTCCCCCTGCACCCCTTTTTCTTCCTCTCCCTCATCACTTGATTCAGGTATATCTGTATTATTAGGAAGGGAGGTAAACGCGCCCGCGCGCGAAACGCACAAATTTTCGGATTTTGTTAGGTGTTTTGTACCTACAAAATTCTGACTTTTGTTAGGTGTTTTGTTGGTACAAACTTCCGCGGCGGCCTGTTCCTGGGTTTCGTCAGGCTCCTGGCCTTTTCCCCGCTGGGCGCGCGCCTGCTGCCGTTTTTCGCTGATTTCGGCGTCCCGGATCATGCGCTTTTGCTCCAGCCGGTTGTCGTAAATCTTAATTACGCCTTCCTCGGAAAGTTCAATTAACGCGGCTTCGATTTCTTCCTTCGTTTCTGGAAGCTGCCGGGAAAGCATCGTAACAAAAATTTGTATTTTGTTAGGGTTTTTGTACCCACAAATTTCTGCTTTTTGTACGTCCTTTTGTTGGTACAAAAGTGCGCCGTAAGTGTCGCTTTTATGCAAGACGCAAAGTAACCGGATATAAATCCCTACGGAAGCCGGGGAACATTCCCGGAGCTTCTCGTCGTTCATGAAGTCGTTTACGTCAAGCATAATATATGGATTATCGCGTAAAGCCATTTTCCTGTCCTCCTGGTTATTCTTCGGGTAATTCGTCGAAGATGGTGGGTTCCGGGTTCTGCTGCGCCTTTTCGTATAAGGCCCGGCGCTGATGGGCGATGGAAAGGCGGGCGGCCCGGATCGCGTCCTCCCTTCCTTTAAGGGTTTCTTCGTAGCGGATAAGCTGGGCTTCGCTGGTTGCTACAAGATACCCGCCGCCGGTGGCTATAAGCCCCGGGACCTCCCCGGAAGTACGTAAGACGTGTATAACCTTACGCAAGCGGGGACCGCTGGTGTGCCAGCCGTGTTCGTCCTTCAGGCGTCGTATTATTTCCTTGCTGGAAATAGGGCGGCCCGTCTGGATCGTAGTCTCTACCAGGTCGGCTACGTCTGGAAGCATCGCTTTTTCGTGTTCGCTAAGCGGGCGCGTTTCCTGTTCAAATGTCTGTAACATATTCCGGTGGGTTTAAGGGGTGGCCCGGACGGATCCGGGCCGGTCCCCTGGTTAAATGGTCGTTTGCTGCGTCTTGTAGTATACTTCGCAAAATTCGCGTTCGATGATGCTCTCTACGTTGAAGGGCGCGGCGGCGGTGATGCTGATCTCCGCTGTGTGCGCCGGGTCGTAGTCGCCGTTTTCCTCCGCTTTGCGGGCGTTCTCTTTCAGCTTGGCGTTGATCCACGCTGTTATTACAAGCTTCGCCGTATCTACGTTTTTGGTGCGGATCATGAAGGAATAGCAGGCCCGGCCTAACTTCTCGCCGCCTTCGTCCATCCAGTCCACGTCCGCTTCTATCTTGTAATAGCGGGCATCGTTGCGCTCCGCTTCGGCCTTCTGGTCGTCCTCCGTCTCGCCTTCTACTTTCTTCCGCAGGGTGTCTGCAAGAATTACAAAGTTTTGAAGTTCGGACGTAGCTATAAGGCGGAAGGGCTGCGTATAGTTCAGTTCGATGTGGTCTATGGCGCAAGCCTGGGCGCCTTCCATGTCCGTGGCGGTCAAAATAAAGGACTTGTTTTTGCCGTCGATGGCGGCCTTTACCTTGAACGGGCGCGGATCCGCGCGCTCCGAAAGGGTGGCCAGTCGCTTCTGGTTGCTTACGTCCACGGCCTTTACGTCGCCGCTCTGCAGGTAGAAGTTCAGGGAAGCCATCGTTTCGGGGTCCAGGAAGGTTCCTTTATTGAAAAGGATTTCCGTTCGCTCTATGTCTATGACCTCGCCGCTGGTTTCGTCGATAAAATCTTCCTTCCAGGTCCTTACTACGTTCGCGGCTAAATACTTGCCGACCATTTCCTGCGGGTCGGAAGTCAAAAAACGAATTTCGTTTTTCTTGGTCTGTATTTCTTTGGTTGTCATGTTAAAAGGGTAAATCGTTAAGGGAAATTTCCAGCCCCGGCTGCGCGATGTGGAAGTCGGCCCCGGCCACCCGGATGTTCCGTTCTGCGTAGGCCTTGAAGTCCGCGGCGTTGCTGTTGTCGCTGGAAAGGTGGATTAATACTACGTTATGCAGGCGGCTTAGGTCGTTCGCCTGTAAGGTCTGGACGGCGTGTTCCAGGCTCATGTGGCTCTTAATAATACGGTCCCGAACGGCTGCCGGGATCCGGCCGGACTTCGTCCCTTCTGCAAGCAGCGGAAGGCTGTAATTCGCTTCGATGAGTACGGTGTGCAAGCCTGTAAAGGTGTGCTTCAAATACGCCGTATCTGTGGCGAAAAGCAGGCTTTCTCCGTGGCTCCCCAGGTCCGGGTGCGCTATGTAGTAGCCGAAAGGCTGCGCGGCGTCGTGAACGACCCCGAACGGCTGCACCTGGAATTTCCCGAATTCGTAAAGCTTGCCTTCCTGGAGGATCCCGGGCCGGCGGCGGCTTTTGTACTGAATAGCGCCGGCGGTTCCTTCGCTGCAATAGCAAGGGACGGCGCAGGCCATCACTTCCTCGATCCGGCCTGCGTGGTCCTTGTGTTCGTGCGTTATCAAGCAAGCCACGGCCTTTGCTATCTGGAAGCCCAGCGCCTTCTTGGTCTCAATGAAGGGGACGCCCGCTTCAAGCAGGAGGGCTTCGTCCCCCGCGTCAAGAATATAGCCGTTCCCGGCGCTGCTGCTTCCTACGACCTTAAGCTTCATAACGCGCTGGAATTAAAAGCCGGGGTTATGGTCTCCGCCTTCGCCGGCCGGTGCTGCGGCCGCCGGTGCTGCTGCAGGAGATGCGGGCGCTTCTTTGGCCGCCGGTGCGGCAAAGGTCATGGGCGCTCCGGGTTTCTGCTTCTGCTCTGTCATTGCGTTTTCTACTGCCGCCGCTGCGCCAGCTCCATTGTCGTCTGGCTGTTCCTGGTATTCCGGTTGTACTTCGTCGGCTGTATACATGCCGGCCATGTTCGGGAAAGCTTCGCGGAAAGCGTTGGCGATGGCTACTTTGCGGATCATGGTTGCCGGCATAGCCTTCCAGGTGCTTTGCCCCTTATTGAATTCCGCAAAAGAAACGCGGGAAACGACCGGGACCTGGCGGTCCTTACGGTATACCTTGCACCACCCGCCGAGTAGCTGGTCCGTCGGAAGCATAAAGCTTCCTTCCGGTTCCTCTACCTGGTTGTTACGCATAATAATTACGCCCGCCTGGAAGCCCGCGTAATTCTCGTTATTCTCCCCGCGCTTCATAAAAGCTTCCTTGCTGGTTATCATCTGGGCCGGCGTCTTATCGTCGTACTTTACCAGATAGGCGTCGTTCAGGAAGGGGTTTAATAAGTTGAACTTACAAAGGGAAATAAAATTAACGATTTCCGGATCGGAGACTTTACCGTTTCCGCGGGTCAAGAACTGCCGTACTATTGCGTAGCTCAGGGAAACGTCCTGCCCGTTTACGTTGTAGGTAATTTTTCCTTTGTCTCCTTGCGAAAGGATTGCGACGATGCTGGTGTCGCTCTGTGTGGCGGGAACTGCCGCCGCTGTTTGTTTTTGGTCTGCCATATAGCTGAATAATTAAAGGGTTAATTTTCTTCTTTCGGTCCTGCGATGTCCGTAAGGTCGCCCGCAAGCTTGCGGCGAAGCATAAGCCCGCCGGCGCGGTCCAGGGCTTCCGTGATAAGCTCCTGCGTTTGGGGCGCTGCAAGGAATTCCGCAAGCATGCGCACTATCATCGCGCGGCTTCCGCCCATCTGGATCAAGCCGTCGCCCTGTCCGCCTTCCTTCGGCGCTGCGCCGCCGATAAGTAAAAAGCCGTTCGTAGTGCCTTCGCAGTGGTCCGCTGCTGCGTCCAGCAGGTCCGTCGTGGCGCGCAAGGCGTCCGCGAAATTATCCGGGACCGGTCCGCTCGCTCCGACTTTCTCCGCTCCCTCCTGGTCGCGGCGTTGCGTGTCGTCGCTCGCCGGGTCTACGTGGTTCGGGTACAGGATGTAATCGTTGTAAAGGGTCTCGAATTGCGTAGCCGCGTATTCCGCAAGCGCTTCCGTTTTGAAGCAAAGCCGGGAGCCGAAGTGCGCATTCGTAATCGTGGGCGCGTAGTTCGTATGCGCGTACGCAAAGCCGGCAGTTTTGTTTTTCTCGCGGTCAAAGAAGAACCAGGGGAACCATTTGGGCTGGTCTCCGTTCGTCCAGTCCGGCTCCCAGCCTTCGTTAAGGGCGCGGGCTATTACTATAAGCTTGTAATAGGCTGTTACGCTGGGGCGGTCCTTCGGGCGAAGTCCTCCAACATCCGGGAGGGTTTCCTTGATGCCTAAAACGGCGCAAGCGTCCGCGTAGGTCTTTACTTTCTGGGTGATGTCTTGTTTTGCCATAATGCTGTGTAATTATTGGGTTTGTTAATCGAATAGGCCGGGGGCTGCGGCGCCTTCCGTCTTGACGGTCAGTTCCGGTTCCGTCGTTACGCAAAGCCTTACAAGCTGGGAGCCGCAAGGGATCAGCGCGTTTACGCTTTCGGCGTTGTCAATGAACACCGGCGCGGTGGTTTCGTGGAAGGTGCAAAGGGTGTTAATAATGTCCAGGCCGGCGTTGATCTTGCCGGCCGTGTTAAGGTCGGAATAGGGTACGCCCTCCAACATGGGGACGCATGTAGGCGCTTCGCCGCCGTTGATCTGGCGCTCGAACATGCGGAAGCGTACCTTACGGAACAGGCTATTTACGCGGCGCTCTACTTCGTTAATCTGGGCGCGCTGCAATTCCTCCGCAAGCATTTCGCGCTGCTCGACCTCTGCTATCTGCTGGGCCAGCTCCTTTTCGCGGGCCTGAAGCCTTGCAACTTCCGCGGCGGCCTGCTCAATCTGGCGGGCTGTGGCGTCGTGTGCGCCCAGCGACCGGATGCATTCCTCGATAACGGCCTTAACTTCCGCCTTGCGGCTGGAAATGCTGGCTTTGTCGTCGTCCTGGGTGGGCGCTTCCTGGCTGTGGGAAAGCTTCGCGTTCAGGCTGTCTATCTCGTCGGAAAGCTTGACGTATTCCGGTATTTTGGTAGTGTCTACGGCGGCGGGCGTAGCTTCCGGCGTGGCGTCCAGCTGCGCCTGGATCTCCTTGCGGCGGTCGCTGTACTTCTTGCCTACGTTTACCAGGTCCCAGTAGGCCTGGTTTTTGGCTTCCTGGGCTTCCTCCAGCTCCTTCTTTGCTGCTTCAAGCTGGGCGGCCAGCTCCTTGCCTTCTGCCTTGATCCTGGCTATTTTCTCGCGCTTGCGGGTGTACCATTCTTCCTCCGCCTTGCGGGCTGCTTCCTCCTTGCGGGCTACGGCATCCGGGTTCGTGCAAACGATATCAAAGAGGGGGCAGGTTATGCCTTCGGCTTCGGTGGGCGTGTACTTGGTGGCATCCGCTTCGTAGAATTCGGCGCGCTTCTTTTCGACGGCTTCGTCCAGGCGGTTGACTTCGCGCTGGGCGGTGTCCCTGCGGCTGGTTGCGGCGGTCTCTGTACGGGTTGCGGCGGCTTTCTCCGTGCTTTCCTCCTGTGCAAGCGAGCGCAGCTGCGCTTCAAGCTCGCGGCGGCGGGCGTTTGCTTCAAAGGCTTTAGCCTGGGCGGCTTCCCGGGCGGCCTGGACCAGCTGGTTCCGCTGCAGCTGCTTTTCGCCGATCTCCTTCTGCAAGCCCTGGGCGGTTTCGTAGCGCATGCGGGTTGCTTCCGCGATGTCCGTTAGCTTGGCGTCAAGCTCTGCCAGCTCCTTTTCGGCCGCTTCCTTGCGGGCCTGAATTTCGGCCGCGTCCTGAACGGCGGCGGGGGTGTTCCGCTGGACCGTGGCTATCTGGACCGGGATGTCGTCAAGCTCCGCTTTTTTGGTCTTTTTGTCGTAGGCCTTCGCCATCTTGAACTCCGCTATATCCTTCCCGGAAAGCTCGCGCAGGATCTGCTGGAAGTCCTCGCGCCCGGCGGCCACCTGTTCAAGCGTTACGCCGCCGGCGATGGTCATAAGGATCTCGCGCTGCTTCTGCCAGTCAAGGCCCGGGAAATAGGCGGGGTTCGTGATAAGCTTGAACAGCTGCGCGTCGATGATCGCGTCTACGGTCTCCGCGTATTTGGCGGCCTTTACCTCTACGCCGTCCACCAGGTAGTGGGTCGTATTGCCGGAAAATACTACTTCCGCGCTTCCGCGGCGCTTGACCCATTCCTCTTTCAAGGTCCGGCAAAGGGTTATTTCCTGCCCGTTAAGGGAAAGGACCGCAGTTACGCTGTGTTCCAGCTTCTCGATGGGCTGGCCGTTCGCGTCTACGGTCTTAACCTGGAAGCCGCCCTTTCCCGAGTCCGTCCGGTCGTGGCTGTCCTTCCCGAAAAGGACCCACGTAAAGGCGTCGAAAATAGTGCTTTTCCCGGTGGCGTTCGCCCCGGAAATGGTCGTAACGTCGCCGAAATTTACGACCCGTTCCTTTGCTCCTTTGAAGTTCTGGAGCGTCAAGGAAATAAGTTTTACTTGTTTTTGCATACGCTGTAATATTGTGGTTTTAATATCTGTATTTCGGTTTTTCTGGTAGGGCCTTCCAAAGCGCCAGGGCCTTCTGTACGTCTATAATGATAAGGCGGCCGACCTGTGTTATTGCCGGATCCAGGACGCCGGATCCTTTTATCCGGTTCGCCTGGGTCTTTCCGCAGTGGAAAAGGCGGCGCAGGCCTTCGATCCCGTATTCAAGGGCGGGCAGCTTCTCGCCGGCTGCTTCCGGCTCCTGCTGCTGTTCCCCCCGTAAGGCGGCTAAAAGTTCGCCGAGGGAAATGTCCCCCAGGCGGGTGTCTGCTGCCGGTATCATTCCGCGCCCTCCGTTTCCTGGGCGGGTTCCTTGCCGTCGTCCCAGTCGTATTTGTTGGAAACGTACCCGAACAGGCCGAAATGGGCGACCCATGCGAAGGTCCACCAGAAGGCGCAGCCCCCGTCCGGGGTCTCTGCTGCTCCTAAGAACAGCCCGAAAAAGGCAATAGCGCCCCAGATCTTAAGCCAAAGGGGGGCTTTCGGAAGGTTGGTTTTCTTGGTATTCTTTTCCATGTCTGCAAGTGTTAAAATTCAAGATCAAAGGTTCCGTTTTCGTCTTTCCTGCGTCCCTTCCTGGCGGCCCTTCCGGCTCCCTTCCATTCTACGCGGCGGGCGCGCAGCATGTCGGTGTCGATGTCCGGGTCTATCGTGGAAGGCAGAAGCAATACAAGCAGGAAGGCTGCAATAATTCCCCGCTTTAAGGGGTTCAAGTCAAAGGAAACGCCCAGCTTCGTGCAAAACCACCATACGCTTAGCTCTGTCGCCTTCTGGATCCCGAGCTTTTCGTAAATGCTCCGGGCCTGGTTCTCTACGGTTCGCGTGGAAATGTTCAAGCGGTCGGCGACTTCCTTCTTGGCTGCGCCCCATGCAAGCAATTCCGCGACCTGGGTTTCTCTGGCTGAAAGCTCCGCGTTCTGGTTCATGGCTATTTCCCCCAGATTTCGGTAATGCCGTATTCCCTAAAAACAAGCTCAATACTTACGGCCTGGCTTGCGGTTGGCTCCGTCTTTCCGTACCGGTAGGCGTGGAAGCTGTTACGGTTGTTAATGTTCAAAGCGGCCCAGAGCTTTGCGGTCGCTTCCTTTACCTTTCCGACCGGAAGCTGTAAATAGCCCTTGTTAAATCCTTCTTTGTAAATCATTGTTATATGGCTTTTAATTGTTTGTTATGCCTGTTAAAGTGGTCTTGTAGCGCCAGCGCGATGTCGTGCGCGGTCTTGCGGTCCTGGACCTTTATCGTGGTTCCGTATAGGTTTTTACCCCCCCCGGCGCTGATATCGTGATCGGCCCGTCCTGGTTCCTGAAAAACTCTACTATTTGCCGCTCTACCTGGTTAAGCATGGCTTTCGGTTTTAAGGTAGCCTTCCGCCTGGGCGGTCTCATAGGCCCGGGCGATTTCCTCCGTCAAGCTGTCCCCTATAAAGTGGTACTTTTCGCTTCCGCGGATCCCCAGGGTAATATGTACCTTCGGGCGGTAGGTTACGTTATTGTTCTGGTCCAGCCCGTCGATCTCGAGGTTCGTGATCCTGAACATAACGCCGGCGGCTGTAAGGGCTTCAAGCATTCCGAGCGTGTCAAGCTTGCGCGGCGCGTTGTGGCGGTCGCCCTGGGCGTTGTGGAAGGCGTCTTTACAGGTCCCGCTGCAGAAGGCCTGGGAATACTGAACTTTACGGAAGATCCGCCCGCAAACGGGGCATATAATGTCCGCGCCGACCTGGGCGGCCTTGTTATCCTTGTAGACTTTTGTAATGCTGGTTTCCATCATCTGTCCTCCTGATCTGGTTCTTTCTTCGCCGGCTCTGCAAGCGTGGCAAAGCTGCGGCCGTTCGCGGCTTCCCAGGCGGCTACAAGCTCGGCGGGGGTCATGGTCTTATATCCTTTTTCCGTGGTCATGGCGGTTACTTTAATTCCTGGGCTATTCTCTCCTTCAGGCGGAGGGCCTGCTTAGGATCCAGCCCGTTTGTCCTGGAAAGTGAAGCTACGGCCAGCGTAATGTTCGCGCCGTCCAGAACCATGAAAACGCCGGCTTTGACTATGCGGTCGAAAATGTCTTTTGCTATTCCGTTCATAGGGCGTCTTATTTTACGTAGAACGTTACCTTAATGCCGCGGCGGAGCTTGCAGGTGGTGCTGTCCTGCATGGAAGTTTCGGCGCGCTCTAAGAACTTGTTAAGGAAGTCTACGCCGATGATGGCTATAATACCGGAAACGCCGACGAGCTTGTTTACTTTTTCGCCGTTCTCTAATACGCCGTAAACCTTAATTCGGTAGTTCGCGTTAATGTATTTACTTGACCGCTTCATAATTAGGTATTTTTTGCTATTCGTTCCGTTTTCGTGTTGTCAGTTTTTTGCTTACCTTTGTACGTGTTTTAATTACCCACTGCAAATTTAGGACAAAGTTCCGAAACACGCAAATATTTTAGAACTTTTTTACGAAAAAATTTGAACTTTTTTCTAAATGGCTGATTTTGAAGGACAAAAGGAACGATTAAAAGCCTTCGTTAAGTATACCGGCTTACCGGTTTACAAGTTTGAGGCCCGCTGCGGGCTGTCAAACGGTTATATTTCTTCTATGCGCCGGGGGATCGGGTACAAAGCTTTAGAGCAAATTTCCGAAACGTTCCCGGAATTAAATACGGCCTGGCTCCAAACGGGCCAGGGGGAAATGCTGAAAGCGGCGGCCCCGGCGGATCCTGAACCGGTGGCGGAAGCTGCGCCCGTGGAAGATCCGGGCGGCTTCGTCTCAATCCCGGCGGAAGCCTGGAACGTAATAAAGCAGCAGGCGGCGTCCCTGGAACGGAAGGACCGCCAGGTGGACCGCGTGATCTCGCTTCTGGAAAACGCGCTTTCGGAAAAGGGGAAAGCGCCGGACGGGCATGCCCCCTCCGGGCCTTTTGCCCCGTCTATTACGCCCGGCCTGTAACGCTGAAAAACTGAACTACACCTTTATAAACACACGCGTATGCGTATAGGAAAATATATTTATATGTGCCTTGCGGCTCTCGCCCTGGTTGCCTGCAGCAAAGGCGGCCCGGCGGAAGGGGAGCGCGCGTTTACTGAATACCAAAAGAAGGCCTTAGCCGCTTTTTCGGGCGTCTGGCTGGATCATACTTACTCGAACCTTTCCGAAGCGGAAAGCGCCTATTT
>Ga0310786_10002122_pt1 | contig 30919 bp, 26 predicted proteins | sample AusTroGonzalo_MG_FD_203881 | JGI IMG/M metagenome (GOLD analysis project Ga0310786, IMG submission 203881) | Bovine rumen microbial communities from tropical cattle in Woodstock, Queensland, Australia - Gonzalo_03 (v2) (version 2) | ecosystem: Host-associated > Mammals > Digestive system >...
CAGCCCCATCTCCATTGCCTTTGCCTTGATGTCAGATGAGATTCTGCTTATCTGTAATGCCGTAAGATTCTCGTCCACCTGAATGTCAACTGAGCCAACGTAGGACCCCTCTCCATAGTCATGAATCACCAGATTCGAGACGTTCAGAACACCCTCTTCCATGATGATCATCGTACGGATTTTCTTTCCGAACTCAGGATCCACACGCATACCAAGGATCTTGTTGAAGCACTCGTGCATCATTCTGTATCCGGTGCGTGTAATCATAATAGCAATGAGGATACACAGATAATTCTCTATGGCTATTGAGAATATCTTCTGCACAAGCATTCCCACGAGTATTGAAAGTGCCACGAGAGAATCACCGATGCTGTCTACTCCGGACATAATCAGACTCGGCGAGTGTATTTCCTTTCCCTTTATGCGGGCAACTTGGCCGTAGACGAACTTTGAAGCACAAGACACAGCCATGAGGATGAGAGAATCAAGTCTGTAATTCGGCAACGGCGAACCATTGATTATATCTTTGACTGCACTGTAAATGGATTTTACGCCGAAATACATGATGAACATGGCGAACATAAGGGAGAAAACATACTCAAACCGTCCGTACCCGAAAGGATGGACCTTGTCTGCATGCTTCTTTGCAAGGAAGGCGGAAACAATTATGAAGGCACATGAAATTGAATCCGTAAGGCTGTTCACACCGTCAAGTGTGATGGCGCGTGACCCTATTACAAGTCCGGAAGCGATTTTCAGGACGGACAGAATCAGGTTGACAGCAAGACCTATCGCCGCGAATTTTACAATGATAGAGTTTCTGTCCTGTCCTTTCGTTTCCATCGATTTTACCTCGGAGACAATTCTACCGATTAACAGTACGATGCACAATCTGTTTTTTCTTCACCGTTTTTGATGTATATTTGAGTCATGGATTACTACAAGGAAAGAGAAGAAGCCATCGAAGCCGGCGAGAGAGCTCTTAGGTCTCTCAAAGAAGCCAGAAGCCATATCTCAGGAGCCAAAGGATTCGGAATCTGGGACATTCTGGGAGGCGGATCATTTGTTTCTCTGGCAAAGCATTACAAGATAAGCCGAGCCAAAGACGCCATCTACCGTGCAAGGACCGATCTTCAGAGTTTTTCCAGGGAGCTGAGGGATATTCAGATGGATCTGGACATTAACATCGGGGACTTTCTGACCATCTTCGACCTGATGGACAATTTCTTCGCAGACATTCTGGTCCAGTCAAGGCTTTCAGATGCAGGACGCAGGCTTGACGATGCCATTTACAAGGTTGAAGAGTGTCTGAGAAGCCTCCGTTGGATTCAGCAGTAAAAACATAAGAAAAAAACTTCATTAAAGTACGATTTTATTATACTCTCTATACCATGGAAAAAACTCTGGCAAAGGATCGTTTAGGAACTGATCCTATAGGGAAACTGTTGTTCAGAATGGCGACACCGTCTATTGTCGCCATGATAATGCAGGCTCTGTATAACACCATCGACTCGATTTATGTGGCAAAGATAAGCCCTGCAAGCCTGGCTGCAATAACCCTTGCCTACCCCATCCAGATGATTGCAGGAGCAATGTCGACCGGAATCGGTGTAGGTATCAATTCAAGCATATCCAGAAGCCTCGGAGAAGGACATCCTGAAAAGTCCTCAAAGGCCGCTGCCAACGGCATGGTCTTGGGTCTCTTTTCCATGGGACTGATGATTCTCTTCGGACTGTTCGGAGTAAGATGGTATCTGGGTCTTTATACCAATGATCCGGCCGTTATTTCCGCCGGACTTACCTACATCAGAACCATAAGCCTGCTTTCCGTAGGAATGATCTTCACTCAGATTTCGTTCTCGATCCTGCAGGGTTCGGGAAACATGCTGATGCCGATGGCTTGCCAGATAGCAGGCTGTATCACCGTCATAGGACTGGATCCCCTGTTTATCCTGGGATTCAAGATGGGAATCCTCGGTGCCGCCCTTGCTTCAAGCACAGCCCAGATAGTCGCAATGATCATTGGAATGGTCGGAGTCTTTGTCGTCAACCGCAAGAATCTTCCGATTACTCCCAAAGATTTCAAGCTGGAAGGCCCGATTCTCAAAGACATTCTTTCCGTCGGAGTCCCGTCAGCCCTCACCCAGGCCACCACATCTGTCGTGTCCGGTATCGTGAACAAGGTTATTGCTCATTACGGAACGGCTGCGATTTCCGTTTACGGAGGATTCACAAGGCTCAGCACCTTCGGAATTCTGCCGGTATTCGGAGTTACCCGAGGAATGAACCCGATTCTGGGTTACAGCTACGGAGCAAAGAACAAAAAGCGTTTTCTTCAGACGCAGAGACTTGCATGCATCACTGCAGAGATTATTTCATGCATCACAGGATTCTTCTTCCTGTTGTTCCCGCATGTTGCTCTTAAAATGATAAGCGCAAGCCCGGAAATGTATGAATTCGGAGTCAGTTCTTACAGAATTCTCTCCATAACCCTTTTCATCAACGGAGTCTCTATAGTCCTATCGCAGAGCTTCCCACCTGCAAAGAGATCCTACCTTACGATGATTTACTCACTTCTCAGACAGGTTGCACTGCTGATTCCTCTCTCAATCGTTCTTTCCAAACTCCTCGGAATCAACGGAGTATGGATCGGCCTTGCAATCACAGATTACGCAGCATTCTTCATCGTCCTGCTGATGAGCATCTGGTTCAGACGCACCGTGCTCGGCAAATGGGATGATGATCCAATAGACGCAAACAACACCGCTGAAAAGCAGGAGGCAAATTAATGAATACACACAGAGTTCTGATTACATCCCTCTACGGAGGAGTTTCAGGCGGAAAACTTCGCTACTACTACAGCGTAAAAGACGACAGGGCCTCTTACTGCGACGCCCTTCTCTCCGCAGAGGCAAGCTGTAAGTACGTACTCGCACACCACATAATCGACGAAATCGTCACATTCGGTTCAAAGTCGACATTCGACGAGGGCGACGGACTCAAATCACTCCTTCTCAAGGAAGGAAGTGCCTTCTATGCATCCGGAGTCAAGGACATGTCCACATACAGCCTGTTCAGATACAGACTTGCCGAGTACCTTGATGAAGTCAACATCGAGGAGCAGGACATCAGAGAGCTCCTCAACGATGATGAGAAGGCCAAGGTCGAGGCCTTTGTGGAAAAGTTCTTCTATTCAAAGGAAAACACAGAGAAGACACAGCGCTACAGCCGCTTCTTCGACCACGTCATGCAGGATGTGAATCTCCGTGATTCCTTCGTCAACGGTCTCAAGGAAGAAATTCCCGAGGCAAAGGAAGATCCGGACAGATTCCTCACCTGGACATACCAGAAGCTTTACAACGAGATGAAGAGCTCAGCCAAACTAGAGCTTCTCGAGGCTAACTCAAATGTCAAAATCAGATTCATCCCCGTAGCCAAGGACGATGAGGAAGCAACCTTCATTGAGAACTTCACAAAGATCATGAATGACATCATCGCAGAAGGAAATGACAAGATTGAGCTTTACATCTGCGTCCAGAGTGAAGATGCATCTGATACATATGTCCTTATCAACCTGATGAACCTCATCAAGGCAATGCCTGATGCGGATATCAGTGTCGCCAAGGTCATCACAACCACAAAGAACCCGGAAGACGCCGTTGCCACAATCTCCGACGACACCCTCAAGTTCGGTATCTCCGACCTTGTAGCCGGAACAAGAGCCTTCCTGCAGTACGGTAAGACCGACATGCTTCTGGAGTTCTGGCACAAGTCCGGTCTGGACAACCCTGAAATCGAAAGACTTCTCTATGCCATGAGAAACATCGACTACGGAATCTCACTCTGTGACATCTCGGATATCATGAGAGGAATCAAGAGCCTCAGGGATCTGCTTAAGGACGTGAAGGAATTCAAGGGCAATACATTCGTCGAGAGATTCTTCGAAATGATCGCTCACGGAATCAAACAGGATTACGGCTCACTCGTAGCAAACGATGACATTGTCTTCATCGACCTTGTAAAGTGGGCATACAGAAAAGGATTCTGGCAGCAGACACTGACTCTGATTGAGTCCCGTGCACCGGAAGACATCGTCGACAGAGGTTTCTACTACTACAGCGACTCCCCTGCCGCCTCTCAGGAAGTCGTCAAGATCTTCGGCCAGATCTACTATGACCTCAAGCCGTATGAAAAATACAAGTTGGATGACATTTCCCACTACTACGTCAAGTTCTACAACAGAGGTCGTGTCCAGCATCTTGATGATTCCAAGGCCTACCAGATGGCTTATGCCAACGAAAGAATCGAGGAGCTGACCACAACTGATCCTGAGACCGTCAAGGGTCACACACTCTGTCCTGACACGGAAGCTCTTAGGGACATGCTGTTCTCCTACTACTACATCGGAGATGTCAGAAACGCTACCAACCATGCCACCGAGGAATTCTCAGGATTCTCTTCTGTCATGCATGATTCTGATATCAGCGAAAGAATGAACACCATCGTAAAGTCCATCGAATACTTCATCCACTGCTACGACAATGTCATCGAGCTTGTTGAGAAGAGCGGAAAGAAGAATGATGTTACCAAGGTTGAGCACTCCGAGCTGGTCACCTATTCAAAGAAGCTGAAACCGCACTTCTACAATAACAACAGGAACCACAACAACAACCATTACAACAATAACAATAATGGTCAGAACCATGGTCAGTACAACGGTCAGAACAATAACGGCCAGAATAACAATGGTCAGAACCGTGGCCAGTTCAACGGACAGAACCATGGCCAGCAGAACAACGGAGGCCAGAATAATAACGGCCAGAACAACAACCAGAACCGCGGTCAGTTCAATGGTCAGAACCAGGGTAATGGCCAGCAGAATAATGGTCAGCAGCAGAACAACAATGTTCAGCAGGGCAACCAGAACAACGGTCAGCAGCAGAACAATGCTCCGCAGCAGAACAACCAGAACAATGGTCAGCAGCAGAACAATGCTCCGCAGAACAACGGCCAGCAGCAGAATAACGACAGGAGAGATAACGCATAATGTATTTCAACGCTGACGTAAAATCCTGGTATGACATCCTGCTCTTCCTGCTTACAGGTTCGACCGGATGGTACAGCATTCTCGGTATCCTCCAGATAGCCGGACTGTATCTGATTTTCAAAAAGTCAGGAATCAAGCCGTTCTGGGCTTTTGTCCCGTTCGCACGACTCTATCGTCTTGCCGAATGTGCCGACAGAGAGGAAGAAGGACGAATACTAAGCATTTCCTCTTTCCTGCTATTTGTCATCAACGTTCTGGGCGACTACATTGAGTCCAGCCTTCTGGCAACAATCACCCTCTTCGCCATACTGGCCCTTGTAGTGATTGAACTTGTCTACGAGATCAGAGTCTGCGCAGGACTGGTCGAGGTTTACAAGACCAAAAAGATCTGGATTGTAGCCTGGGTTATTGTCGGAAGCCTCACATCCTTCTATTGGGGAGTAAGCAAGAAGCTTAACCCGTCGATGAAAGTCGAGGACTTCAGAAAGGACGCCATTGAGATGGCATCCGGAAGGCACATCATCAACAAGATGGACAAGGGTCTTGCCGTAGGACTTCAGGAAAGGACGGTCATGGAGTTCTTCCACAAGAAGTATCTTCTCAGAGACATCAACTTCTACATCAAACCGGGTAGAATGGTTCTTCTTCTTGGAGGATCCGGAGCCGGAAAGACTACTCTTCTCAATGCCATAATCGGTTACGAGAAGGCAGATGCCGAAGTCATTCTGAACGGAACGAATGTCTACGAGAAGTACCGCAAGATGATCTATGAAGTGGGCTTTGTACCGCAGCAGAACCTCATCCGCGGAAAGGACACCATCGAGCATACCCTGCTGGATACTGCCAAGCTGCGTCTTCCTTCAAACGTCAACGCCAAGGAAAGAAAGGCCCGTGTGAACGAGGTCATGGATATCTTCGGCCTCACTCCGAGCAAGACACACTTTGTGGACAAGCTCTCAGGAGGCCAGAAGAGAAGACTCTCCATCGCTATGGAGCTTCTTTCAAATCCTTCCCTCTTCATTCTTGATGAGCCGGATTCAGGCCTTGACGGAGTCATGGCAAGAGAACTGATGACCCAGCTCAGATCCATTGCTGATCAGGGCAAGATCGTCATAGTCATCACCCACACTCCGGATAGAGTTATCGACCTGTTCGATGATGTCATAGTCCTGGCAAAGGACAGCCACAGAACCGGACGTCTTGCCTTCTTCGGAGAAATCGGTGAAGCAAGAGCCTTCTTCGAGAAAGAAAGCATGGAGAAGATTGTTCAGTCCATCAACTCCACATCCGTAGGCGGTGACGGAAGAGCCGATGAGTTCGTCCTGAAGTTCGCCACCGAGCAGAACAAGGAGGTGGCAAATGGCTGAGAACACCGCAACAAGGAAAATCAGACACAGAGGAAGATTCGAGCAGATCGGAATCTATCTTGTAAAGTTCATGAGACTGTTCGTCTACCAGAACGACTGGAAGGTCCTTCCGATGTCGATTGTCATCGCAGGTCTTGTATCCCTTGTGGTCAGACGTGACTTCTTCGTCACCATGGAAGGAACTCTCAAAGGTGCCCTTGCCCTCTCCTGCATTGCAATCTGGAACGGATTCTTCAACTCAATCCAGGTTGTCTGCCGCGAGCGTGAAATCATCAAGAGAGAGCATCGCTCAGGACTGCACATTTCATCCTACATCGTGTCTCACATGCTCTATCAGGCACTTCTGTGTCTGGTTCAGACCGTTCTGACAATCTACACATGCAAGATGATGGGAATAAAGTTCCCCACAGAAGGTCTTTTCACAAGCTGGATGATGCTGGATGTCGGAATCACCGTTTTCCTGATTTCCTACTCTGCCGACATGATTTCACTTTGGATTTCAACTCTTGTACATAACACGACAACAGCTATGTCCATCATGCCGTTCATCCTCATTGCACAGCTTGTCTTCTCAGGCGGAATCTTCCAGCTTCCCGCATGGAGTGATGGTATTTCAAAGCTCATGATCTCCCACTACGGAGTCCGTTGCATCGCAGCCCAGGCCGACTACAACAACAGACCTATGGTCACAGCATGGAACACCCTGGTGAAGATGGAGAACAACGATATTGAAGTTGCCTATACTCTTGACGAGCTCATGGTGATGCTGAAGGACGATCAGGAGGATGCTGCAGTCAAGCTGCTCAGCGCTGACGGCGTAGGACAAAAGATTGTAGAAATACTGAAGGGCAAAAATGTCGACAGAGAAGTCATAATCAATGCCATCATTGATGTCATCAAAAGCGATCCTCGCTATGAAGAAATAAAGGACAAGAAGTTCACCATCTTCAAAGTCAAGATCAAGGATGTCATAGATGCAATCGGAAGAGAAAAGGTAAGAGACTATCTTCAGTACAAGACAGCCCAGGTGACACAGAACCCGGACTACGCAATGACGGAGTCAAACATCCTGCGTATGTGGCTCGCATTCGTGGCGTTTATAGTTATGTTCTCATCACTGTCTATAGTCTGTCTTGAGTTCATTGACAAGGACAAGCGCTGACAACAGCGTCAGCGTAGCGCCTTGTTATAAGCTGCGGCCTTGTGATGGCAGAGCCCACCACAACGGCAAAGGCTCCGCATTCAATAGCTTTTTTAGCTTCGGAAGGTTTCCAGATTCCGCCCTCGGCGATGAAGGGAACCTTCAGTTTTTTCTTAAGCTCAACAAAAAGATCAAAATCCGGAATCTTCACGTCTTTGGTAGCGGGAGTGTAGCTTCTCATCGTTGTTCCGACAATATCAAAGCCGATTTCCTGAGCATGAAGGCATTCCTCAAGCGTTGAACAGTCTGCCATAAAAAGCTGATTCGGATATTCCTTCCTGGCCTTGGCGAAAACATCATCCAAAGTCATGTTGTTAGGATGGACTCTGTCTGTGGCGTCCATGGCGACGATCTCACAGCCGCAGGCTACCATCTGCTCTATCTCAACCATTGTGGGAGTAATGTAGACATCGCTGTCGATGTAATCCTTCTTGTAAAGACCGATTACCGGAAGATCCACGACGCTTTTGATCTCAGTCACATCCTCGGGGGTGTTTGCCCTGATTCCCCCTGCTCCGCCTTCCTGCGCGGCCTTGGCCATGCGTCCCATGATGAATGAGCTGTGAAGAGGCTCATGATCCAGAGCCTGACAGGAAACAATCAGGCGGCCCTTTATCGATTCAAGAATCTGTTCTCTTTTCATGCTAAACCTGCTTTCAGAAGATGTACTTCAGTCCGAGCTTTGCACTCAGACTGACTCCGAAACCAAAACCTGTTCGGGTTTCAATCCTCTTGTATCCGTCTAGATCTAAAGCAGACTGCATGTTGGTAATCAGAGTAATGTCCGGAATCACGGTCAGGTCTACAGAAATGTGATTGACAATCTTGTAGCTTACCTCTGCATACAGGGCAATGCCCCAGGCAGTGACGGTCTTTGTTTCCTCCTGCACGCCATCAATCAGCTTGCCTGTCATCCAGTCAAATGACAGACCGCCCCCGAAGTAGAAGTTGAACTTTGTATCAAAAGTATGGTGCCGCATCAGAATCAGATGACCCTTCATTCCCACACTGCCCTTAACTGTCTCTGTCTCAGTCGGATGCTTTTCACCCTTGAACTTAAAGCCGTTTGAGAAGAAGAAGTCCAGACCCATATAGGAGTACCAACCCTCTGTCAGAAAATTAGGTATGGCCGAAAGATCAAATGCCACTCCGGCACTGAGGCCGAAACCGAACTTGCTGTTGTCAAAAGCTGTCTTGCCTTCATTGAACTTGCCACTTGCATACATCAGGTCGTATCCGCCACCGATGCGGATGGACTCAACGAATTTCTTTGAATCGGAATCCTGTGCAAAAGCAAAAGAAAGTGACAGTACAAGCACCAGAAGAACTAAAATAACGGTTTTTCTCATTTTATATCTCCTCAAATTGTAAACATGAACGGCTTATTATCGATTATGGCGTATGCCAGTTCTCCGTCATCTGAAAGCTCAATGACATGACCGCTGAACTTGTATGTTCCGCTTGTTTTTGTCCTCTCAGAGTCGCCTTCATAGTAATACTCCATGGTGTACTTTCCACCGCTGGTGAAGGTGTAGATGTAATGGTTCAGGCCCTCACCGAGGTCTACAAGATCCCAGGGACTGTAATTTACAAGAATATCCTTAGAAGTCTGATCCTTTCCTTCAGATGTCAATCTATCAAACACATGAACTCCCAGACTGTCTCTGACGTAGTAAGTGTTGTTGAGGATCAGGTATTCATATGCTTCTCCGTCTGCGTAAAGATACTTGGCGTCTGCGGTATATTCACTTAACTGCGGATAATAAGTCTGATCAAGGAGTGTTCCGTTTGCGGTAAAAGCCTGGACTCCGTAGTCTCCTTCCCATACTCCGCGAAGTTTGGACTGGGAAGTATTGTTTTTCGCAGATTTTGAAGAACGTGTGAAAACAAGGTCGGTTCCGAAGAAATCAAGAACAAGCTTGTTTCCGTCCCAGGAATAGGCGTGGTCATACTCAAATGTGCGGATAAAAGACTCATCGCACTCGAATGTTCCGAACTCAGCTTCTTCCAGATCTCCCTCGTAATAGCACTCGTATGCAAAATGCCCGTCCGATGTGAAGATGAATTTATAGCTCTGGTCTTCATCCGTTGCTTTCCAGACTCCGCGAAGTCCTGTGGGATCCTCGCCTTCTGTTGCACAAGAGACCATTAAAAGCGCAATAATAAGAACCAAAAGAGCATGAACAATCTTTTTCATATCTTCCCCCTTTTAGAAGTCTATCATCATTTTTCAGGAAGTTGGAAGAGAATACTGCTTTTTGAAAGTCTCAAAGGCCTTGTTGAACTTCTGGCTGTTGTGTTTGTAATCCTTAAGAGTCTGGTGCAGGTTCAGATTGTTCATATCGGCATCGATGACGCATCCTGCGATGTTGGAGCAGTGGTCACTTACCCTCTGCATGCTGGTAAGAAGATCATTAAGGACAAAACCTGCCTCTATGCTGCAGTTTCCGCTCTGAAGTCTTCTGATATGGCGGGTGCGGATTTCTTCCTTAAGATAGTCCACAACCTGCTCAAGAGGCTCGACCTTGAATGCAGAATCCAGATCGCCGTTGACAAATGCGTTGTAGGCCAGATCGGTGATTTCCTTGATGGCTGATACCATGACGGACAGCTCGGCGTCGGCCTCGTCGGTGAAATCGATGCCCTTCTCCTTCATTTCCAACGAAGAATTCATCACATCCACGCTGTGATCGGATATTCTTTCGAAATCACTGATGAGCTTGAGGTACTCGGCTGCCTTGATACTTTCATCGCTTCCGATTCTGGTTGCGCTGAGCTTCACAAGGTAGGTTCCCATCACATCCTCATAGTGGTCCGTAAGGTCCTCTTTCTCCTGAATCGCCCGGGCAACGTCCTCGGTATAATTTCCCAGAGATGAAAGGCTTTCGGAAATCGATTCAAGTGAAGTCTTGGCCATGTCGTCCATGAGAACGCGGCAGCGCTCGATAGCGAGCGCCGGGGCCTTGAGAAGTCTCTCATCAAGTTCGACCAGCTTATCCGGCGATGATGAGTCGGGAACAAGACGGCACACAAGGCGCTCGAGATACTTGTTGAACGGGGCCAGAAGAAGAACACACATGATTTTGAATGTCGTGTGTACGATGGCGATCTTGAAAGGATTAACTGCCCTGAACAGAAGTGTTCTGTCGATTATGTTCTGCCCCACAGCGAATACCAGAAGCCAAAACAAGGCTCCAATGACATTGAAGACCAGGTGGTACATTGCGGCGCGTTTTGCGTTCTTGTTGGTTCCAATGGATGAAATAAGGGTCGGAACGCAGGCTCCGATGTTCATTCCCATTATCATCGGAATCGCCACTGCATAAGAGACCATGCCTGAAAGCGAGAACGACTGGAGAATACCGACCGTGGCAGAACTTGACTGAATCAGTGCAGTAAGAAGAGCTCCCACCAGAAGGCCAAGAAGCGGGTTCTGGAACTTCCCCATCATGTTTCCGAATGCCGGAAGATCCTTGATCGAGGAAACTGCACCGGACATCGTCTCAAGGCCAAACATCAGAGTAGCAAAGCCTAAAAGAATCGTTCCGCTGTCCTTTGTCTTGCTGTTTTTTCCACGAAGCAGCATCACTACTCCGATTAACGCCAGAATCGGAGTGAAGGATGATGGTTTGAGCATCTGGAGGAAGAAGTTTCCGCCGCTGATACCTGAAAGGCTGAGAATCCATGCAGTGATTGTGGTTCCTACGTTGGCACCCATGATCAGGCTCATGGACTGTCTGAGGGTCATTATGCCTGAGTTTACGAATCCGACGACCATGACGGTCGCAGCTGATGAGCTTTGGATTGCGGCTGTTACCACAAAGCCTGTCAGAAAACCTATGAACTTGTTGTCAGTAAGCTTTCCCAAAATGAGTTTGAGGCTGTTTCCCGCCCTTCTTTCCAGGGCCTGCCCCATCACGTTCATTCCGAACAGAAAAAGGCTCAGTCCCCCGACAAGCGTCAGTGCATCAAATATGTCCAATTTCTTCCCCTTATTACAACCTCATCTTATCCTAACGCACGCATCCGTGACAATTGTGTAAACACACCGATTGTGGTAGCTTTTCTGTCATGGAGAATTACCATACCCATACTTACAGATGTAACCATGCCAAAGGTGAAGACAGAGACTATGTCCTGAAGGCCATAGACGAAGGCTTTACCCTGCTCGGCTTTTCTGATCATACCCCATGGCCCTACCAGTACACAGCCGTACACCGAAACCGCATGTATCCCAGCCAGCTTGAGGACTATGTCACATCCGTCAAGGGCCTCAGGGAAGAGTTCAAAGATCAAATCGACATCAGACTGGGTCTTGAGGTCGAGGCCTATACGGATTACTACCCCTGGCTGGAGGAAAAGGTTCATCAGTACGGTATTGAGTATCTGATTCTGGGAAACCACTACAAGACAATCGCAGAGACAGGCTTTTTCGGCCACGTTTGCAGCCCATCGGACATGATCTGGGTCGTCAAATCAACACTGAAGGCCGTTGAAACGGGCCTTTTCAAGTACATCGCCCATCCGGATCTGATATTCTGCAACTACCCCGTTTTCGATTCAAACTGCATCTCGGCATCCAAGGACCTTCTTGTCCTTGCCCAGGATCACAAAATCCCCATCGAGTACAACACATCCGGCTTCATAAAGCGCGAGCGCGGTGTGGTCAAAGGCCTGGGCTACCCCACAGAGGGTTTCTGGGATCTGGCACCGGACTACGATGTGGATGTCTACATCGGCCTTGATGCCCACTCACCTTCCTACCTGTCAAAGGACAGATACAAAAAGGCCTCGGAATATCTTCTTTCCAAAGGCCTTCATGTGATGAATCCGTAAAAAAAGAGCTGCCCTTTTGAGGCAGCTCCATTGTTCAGAAATTGTCCGTTACAGTCCGAGATAGACTGAGAATCTCGGGAGAACTCTGTAGCCAAAGTAATTGTCGTACTCGGTGTATTTCTCACCATAACGACCCCTGTCAATCATTGTTCCGTAGAACATGATAGATCCTCTGAATCCGATTCCGATATAGACATCGTTCGCAACCTTGTAGGTTCCTTCAAGATCAAGACCTGCACCAAGGACAAGGAAGTCTCTCTCGTAATTGCTCGGAAATCCCTTGTACTCCTTGGAGTAGATCATCATCTCGGGACCGACACCGACAAGAACGCTTGTTCTCTTGTCAACATCTGCCTTGAATGCAAATCCTAAAACAAGATCCGAGAAGAACGGGGAAATCTTATCATCTCCAGTCGGAACTCCACCCTCGGTACATTCAGTTTTTACATTGAAACTCATTCCCATTTCCATGTAGAAACCCACGTTCACATCCCTGCTGAAGAACATGAAATCGTTCAGAGAAAGACCGAGCTGATAGCCCTTATCCACTCTTTCAACGTCAGCGAAAGGATTGTACTTCTCGTTGGTGACTCCGTAACCGATATTCAGACCCAGATAGTCATATATGTCGGATGACGAACTTGAAGAGTTCACAATCTGAACTGCAAACAGACTTGTTGCTCCTAAAACCAGAAGCATCAGTATGGCGATAGTTACTTTTTTCATTCAAACCTCATCAATAAACGTAGTATACGCCAAGCTTAGGAATGACTCTGACCTCTGAATATGAATCGTAAGAAACATCCCTGGACGGGCGATAGCGGTCAACAATCTTGCCGGTATTTGCAAAGAAGATGGATGCCTGGAATCCGGCATTAAATGCAAAGTGCCTGCTGAACTTGTAGGAAGCAGTCAGATCTCCACCGACTCCAAAATAGTTCCTCACTTCTTTCCAATACTCGTAACTCGTTGAATAAGATGTTGTGTAGAAGTGGAATCCTACTCCGAGAATAACGGAAACCTTATTGGAAGTCTCGAATCTGAAAGCAGGACCGATACCGGCGAAGAAACCGACACGACTATTGTCGCTTGCTTGATCGTTAACCTTGAAATTAAGGGGAATCGTCAAAGCAAGATCACCATAAAGACCTACAGGACTTCCCTCGAAGAATGCATATTCTGAAGCAGAGAAATAAAGCGGATTGCTTTTCTCTGTCCACTCAAGACCATAGTGAATAGTTGCTGTGGAATAACCGAAACCGATGTTGATACCGGAATAATCCTCATATCCATCAGCAGCAAAGACGGTTGCGCAGGAAACGGTCATGATGACCAGAATTGCGATTAAAGCTTTCTTCATTTCTGTTTTAACTCCTTAATAATTACGCCCAGATCGGACGCACATCATTTTAATTTTAGACTGCTTTCAGTGTCAATTCAACAAGAATCACCTGATAATGTAGCTTCTTGTCATGTATCTGTCGTTTTTAGCCATCCTTCCGACAAGGATATAGGATGTGACGAACAGAACCGCAACAAAGGCGATGAACACCCAACTCATATCCTCTGTGATGGTTGTGGCGATGTAGTCATATGCTCCGTGAAGCAAAACAGGAACGACCACGGCAAGAACACTGTATGTCTTAGCCTGAGTGTCACGTGCTATATAGTCATTGCTCTTTGCAAGACCGTAGAAGATTCCCATGAAGACTCCGAAGCATGCATGGCCAGGAACAGCGGTGATTGCTCTGACAAGGGCTGTGGAGAATCCGTACATTGTCACATAGGAGATGTTCTCCCACAGTGCGAAACCGAGGGATACGGCTGTGGCATAGACAATTCCGTCGAACTGGCAGTTGAACTCACGGTCGTACCATGTTCTCTTCTTGAGAAGAACATACTTTGCAACCTCCTCCGAAATCGCAACGACTCCGAAGTAAAGAAGAATATTGTACAGCTTTGAATCAACGGCAACAAATGAAGCCAGAAGCGATCCGAAAAGCTTCTCGCTTATCAGAGCGAAGAATGTCGAGATTATTCCGCTCAGTACAAGCCTTCCGATGAGATACGGGGACTCACGCTCAAGACGGTCGGATCTGTAGACCTTCACAAGAAGAACAATCGCAGGAATAACTGCGGCAAGAATCAGAAGCCATCTGTAGGTGAGATATGGTGCAAGTATCCAGAAGAACACTTAAAGCCTCCTAAAAGATTAATTGACGGGATATCCTCCCACAGCATGAAATATAGCCACCGCACGGAATAAAGGCAACTACATATATCTAAATGGTATGGTATAATCCAAGGGATGGCCTACAGCCGGGGAGAATAATATGAAACTGCTAGATCATGAAAGAAAACACATTACAGCACTCAGACCTTTCTTATCCGAATGCACGGTACTTTTGAGAAAGAACTCAGAGTTTCCGCTTAAGGAGCCCTGCTCCATCGCACTGTTCGGAAACGGAGCAAGACGCACCATCAAAGGCGGAACGGGATCCGGAGAGGTCAACTCACACTACTTTGTGAACGTTGAGGATGCTTTAAAGGATGCAGGCTTCACCATCACAACCCAGAAGTGGCTTGATGATTATGACAAAATACGCTCGGATGCAAAGAAAGCCTTTGTAAAGCGCATCAAAGCCGAGGCAAGGGCTAATCATCAGTGGGCCATAAACTATGCCATGGGCATGAGCATGTCCGAGCCCGAGTACAATCTGGATCTTTATCTTTCAGCTGATGCTGCAGTCTACGTTCTTTCCCGCGACAGCGGAGAAGGAAATGACAGAAGACCGGAAAAAGGCGATGTTTTACTGACCGACACGGAAAAGCGCGACATCCTTCTTCTGAACAAGAGCTACAAGAAGTTCATGCTTGTTCTGAATGTGGGAGGACCTATAGACCTCAGCGGTCTTGAGGAAGTTCAGAACATCCTTCTTCTTTCCCAGCTCGGAGTAGAGACAGGCTGTGCCTTGACGGACATCCTTCTTGGCAAAGAAAACCCCTCAGGAAAGCTTGCGACCACTTGGGCCGCCTGGGGCGACTATCAGAAAATCGGAACATTCGGTGACAAGAACAACACGGACTACACTGAAGGAATCTACGTAGGATACAGGTACTTCAACTCCATCGGAGTCCAACCTAACTTTCCTTTCGGATACGGTCTTTCCTACACCACATTCAAGACCGAGGCAGGACCCGTTGTTCTTGAAAACGATACTGTCAGCGTTCCCGTCCAGGTGACGAATACCGGAAAGGTTGCGGGAAAAGAAGTCGTACAGGTTTATGTAAGTTGTCCGGCGGGAAAACTCGATAAGGTCTATCAGGACCTTGCAGGTTTTGAGAAGACAAAGGAGCTGGGACCCAAGAAGAGTCAGACAGTCACCATCACATTCAAGATGCAGGATCTTGCTTCCTACGATGCTCTGTCTTCCTCATATATCCTTGAAAAAGGCGACTATGTAGTCAGAATGGGCAACTCAAGTGCCGCAACTCTTCCTGTTGCCGTAATCAGACTTGATAAGGATGCAACCGTCCTGAAGGCAAAGCCATGCTGCGGAAGTCCGGCTTTCCAGGACTGGGTTCCAAATGAACCGGTCAAGGACAAGATCCCTTCCTTTGTTCCTGTTCTGAAGCTCAAAGCCTCATCTATTGAGGAGAAGACTGTGGACTACGGCTCACACTACCCAATCGATGATGCGGTGAAAAAGCTAACCGATGAGCAGCTTGCCATAGCCAACATCGGAACATTCAACGAAAAAGGCGGACCTTTCAGCGTAATAGGAAGCGCAAGCGCATCCGTAGCCGGTGCCGCGGGAGAAGTCAGCACGAAGCTCAAAGACGCAGGCTTCAAGACAATGGTTCTTGCAGACGGACCTGCAGGTCTGAGACTTGTTCCGCATTACTACGTTGATAAGAGCGGTGCCCACGGATTCTCAGCAAGTCACAGCGAGAGCTTCATGGAATATCTTCCCGGATTCGTCAAACTGATAATGAGACTGAAAGAAGGAAGGAAAACAACCCCGAAAGGAGCTAAGGAAGGCTACCACTACTGCACTGCCATTCCTATCGGAACAGCCATTGCCCAGAGCTGGAACACGGAATTTGCAAGACTGTGCGGAGACATCGTCGGAGCGGAGATGGAGATGTACAAGGTCCATCTGTGGCTCGCTCCTGCTCTCAACATCCACAGGTCTATCCTCTGCGGAAGAAACTTCGAATACTATTCGGAAGACCCGCTTGTAAGCGGTCTGATGGCTGCATCCATAACTGTCGGAGTTCAGAGTCACAAGGGCTGCGGAACCACAATCAAGCACTATGCGACAAACAACCAGGAGACAAACCGTTACGGAAACAGCAGCAATGTCTCAGAACGTGCGCTTCGAGAGATTTATCTCAAGGGCTTCGGAATCAGCGTCCGCCTGTCACAGCCCAAAGCAGTGATGACATCCTACAATCTCCTGAACGGGAAACACACGGCAGAGAGCCATGACCTGATTGAGAGCATCCTCAGATGCGAGTTCGGTTTCAAGGGCATAGTCATGACGGACTGGGTCATAGGAAACGGATTCCAGAACTCTCCAGATGACATCCACCCCAGAGTAAAACCGGAGCTTACAGCCGATGCCGGAAGCGATCTGTTCATGCCTGGATGCAAGGCGGACTATGAGGCAATGCTCAGAGGTCTTGCTGACGGTTCTGTTTCAAGAGAACAGCTTCAGATCAATGCGACGAGAGTCTACAGGATGGGAAAGGAACTCAATGGTGGAAAAGCCTGAAGTTCGTGAACACCAGAACCATTTCGTGCTCATCAGCAGCTGAGATTATATCCTCATCACGGGTCGATCCACCCGGCTCTGCCACATAGCTGACTGCAGACTTGGCGGCTCTGTCTATGTTGTCTCTGAACGGGAAGAATCCGTCTGAAGCCAGACTTGTTCCTCTGAGGCTTGAAAGATAGGCCTTCTTCTCCTCTTTTGTGAAGCTCTGGGGCTTTTCGGTAAAGTAATCTTTCCAGTTTGCAACGACATCGATTTCAGGATCATCTGCAAGATACTGCTCGATGATATTGTCCTTTTCGTTTCTGGTCTTTCCCTTCAGGAAGGGCAGATTCAGAACCTTTTCGTTGTGCCTGAGGTGCCACAGATCCGCCTTGTTTCCCGCAAGACGTGTACATGCGATTCTGGACTGCTGGCCCGACCCTACTCCTATTGTCTGACCATCCTGTGCGTAGCATACGGAATTGGACTGGGTGTACTTAAGGGCAATCAGGGCAACAATCAGATCAAGGCGGGCTTTTTCCGGAATGGTGTTAAGCTTTGACCTTATGTCCTTGAAGGTATTCTCATCAGGAACCCAGCTGTTGTGGTCCTGAACAAGATCCAGGCCGAATATGGTATGGCGCTCCTCTGTCCTGGGCTTGTAGGAGCTGTCCATCCGAAGAACAAGATAAGAGCCACCCTTCTTTCCCTTGAGAATCTCAAGAGCCTTATCGCTGTAGGACGGAGCAATGACTCCGTCGCTGACTTCTTTGGCTATGATGGAAGCGGTGCACTCATCACACTCGTCGGAAAGAGAGACAAAGTCACCGAAGCTGGCCATTCTGTCGGCTCCGCGGGCTCTGAGGTATGCCGTTGCAAGCGGAGTCAGAACTTTGTCCTCAGGGATGAAGTACATCTTTCTCTCAACATCGCTTAAAGGCACTGCTACTGCGGCACCTGCCGGTGAGACATGCTTGAAAGATGTGGCAGCGCTAAGACCTGTTGCGCTTTTGAGCTCGCTTACAAGCTGATAGCCGTTTAAGGCATCCATCATGTTGATATAGCCCGGTCTTCCGTTAAGAACCTTTACAGGCATATCAGAGTCTGACTCAAGATATGCATTCTTCTGGTTCGGATTGCATCCGTATTTAAGTTCTATTTTCATCAGTCCCCCTCCCTTGCGTTGAACAGAGTCTCTTTTCCGCCTTCGTTGACGTAAAGGGAGATCCTGTTCTCCTTATCAAGGCTGTCCCAAAGTGTCTTTGCATAATTGTCTTCTGAAACTATTCTCTTCGGATCTCCGGAAAACGACGGAAGCGGATTCCCGTCACTGTCATAGGTATGGATCACATGAAGAACTCCGGGAGCCTTCTGATAGAACCAGGTTTTGCGCTCACATTCTCCGTCAGAAGACCGTCTGTTGATTGCGAACTCAAAGCGCTCGTCGCGGATTACCAAAGAGATTCTCGGAGTATAGTTGGGTTCATCCGGCTCATATGTGCGCTCTTCTATGGCACTTTCCAGGGACCTGCCTTCCTGTAAAGCTTTTCTGATATTCAGGCTCTGGTCCCCGTTTGCAACGATGACGCAGTCTTTGGCTTTAAGAATCGCAGGATAGATGATTAGAGACGGGTCTTTTACAAGAGAAGCATCAAAAGGCTCGGTTCTGAGCTCGCCTTTTTCAAGCTTGAAGACCCTGTTTCTGCTGTTTGTGCTTCGTCCCATGATGGCATAGGCATAGATGAGCTTTCCCGAAGGAGTCAGGCCTGCTGCAATCAGCCTTCCCGGATATGAATTTCCGCATAGATACTCAGAGATAGTCATACGTAATCTTAGCACATTCGAGGGTGCTATGAATATCTATGCATCTCTTATAATCAGGCCTGCGATGTAATTGAAAACAAGGTGAAAATCGTTTAGAGTCAGAGATGCATAGGAAGTGAATATGAAGTACGACGTGATTATCATCGGAGCCGGCCCCGGCGGCATCTACTCTGCTTACGAGCTGGTCAAGGGAAACAAGAATCTCAAAGTCTGTGTCATTGACATGGGAAACTCCCTTGAAAAGAGAAAATGCCCCATCGACGGCAAGAAGATCAAGACCTGCATCGGATGCAAGCCCTGCTCCATCATGTCCGGATTCGGCGGTGCCGGAGCATTCTCTGACGGAAAGTACAACATCACGAACGACTTCGGCGGAACACTATGCGAGTACATCGGAAAACAGCAGGCCATCGAGCTTATGGAATATGTTGACCAGATCAACATGACCCACGGCGGCGAGGGCACCAAGCTCTACTCCACAGCAGGTTCCGACATCGCAAGATTGTGCATGATCAACAAGCTCAAACTTCTCAATGCCTCGGTAAGACATCTGGGAACCGACATCAACTTCGTCGTCCTTGAGAATCTCTACAACGAGATGAAGGACAAGGTCGAGTTTCGCTTCTTGGAGCCTGTTCAGAAGATCGAGGTCATCAAGGACGGTTTTAAGGTTATCACTTCCAAAGACAGCCTTGAGTGCAGAAAGTGCATCGTCTCGGTCGGACGCAGCGGAAGCAAGTGGGTCGAAGAAGTCTGTAAGGACCTTGAGATAGACACACTTTCCAACAGAGTCGACCTGGGAGTCAGAGTCGAGCTTCCTGCAAGGATCTTCTCCCATCTGACAGACAGCCTTTATGAAAGCAAAATCATCTACAGAACGGAGAAGTTCGAGGACAACGTCAGAACATTCTGCATGAACCCCTATGGCATCGTCGTTAATGAGAACACAAACGGCATCGTCACCGTAAACGGACATAGCTTCGAAGATCCGGCGCAGAGAACGGAGAACACGAACTTCGCCCTGTTGGTCTCAAAGCACTTCACAGAGCCTTTCAGAGACAGCAACGGCTACGGTGAAGGAATCGCCCGCCTTTCCAACATGCTCGGAGGCGGAGTCATTGTACAGCGTTTCGGAGATCTGATCAGAGGAAGAAGAAGCAACCACAAGAGAATCGAGGAAGGCTTCGTACGCCCGACGCTTCAGGCAGAGCCCGGAGATCTTTCACTTGTACTTCCCAAGAGAATCCTGGACGGAATCATCGAGATGATCTATGCACTGGACCGCATCGCACCGGGTACAGCAAACGACGATACTCTTCTGTACGGTGTCGAGGTCAAGTTCTACAACATGGAAGTCAAGGTCAACGAACACCTTGAGACGAAGTATAAGGGTCTTTACATGATCGGAGACGGAAGCGGAGTCACCCACTCTCTCTCACATGCATCGGCAAGCGGTATCTTCGTAGCCAGAGAAATACTGAACGAAGCCCGTTAATTGTTCCAGAAACCCTTGTGAACCTCTACAACAGCACCGGCAATCTCTTCAAACGGCCCGAAGACCTCTATGTTCTTCTGTCCTGCTGCCAGAATTGTGCGGCATGAGATATTGAAAGTCGGATTCTTCTCGTCGGATCCGGTGAGCTCCAGAAGCCTCTTTTCGGTTAAAGCATAGACTATCTTTCCGATATTGGACCAATAGATAGCTCCTGTGCACATGCAACATGGTTCAAACGTAGTGTAAAGGGTGCACTTCCAGAGAAACTCCTTACTGTACTTCTGACTTGCACGGGAAGCGAGCATGCGCTCTGCATGGGCTGTGGCATCGTGAAGGTCTCCTTCGGCGTTGCCCTGCTCCATGATTATGTTTCCCTTATCGTCAACAAGAACAGCCCCGAAAGGAGTGTTTCCGTTTTCCCTAGCTTTTTTGGCCACTTCATTGGCTGCAAGAAGATATTTAAGATGATCCATGTTTCCTCCGGTCAGTTGGAAGCTCTGTCCAAAAGCCTTCTGATAGCTAGAGCTATGGTGAGTCTGGATGTCGTCACAGGATTGCTTACCGAGTGACCCAGAGCATCGCAGACCATATTGATTCTGTACTTAATAGTATTCTTATGGACTCCCAGAATCTCAGAAGCAGTCTGCATGTTCATGTCTGCATCAAGGTAATAGACCTCAAGAGTCTTCAGGAATTCATCAGATCCGTGACGCTCATCAAGACCGTCAAGACACCCTGTTGCTGCAGCGATGCTGGCTTCTCCGAGCTTAATAACCTCATTGCACTGTCTTACAAGCTCGATTTCAGATTCATGGAAGATCTCAAGATTCGGGAATACGGCACGGGCTGTGGCCTCGGTCTCATTCCAGATTGCAAAAGCTTTTCTGACATCGGCTGTGGTTGCCTTGTAATCAAGCATCGTCAGATAGACATGCTGGCATCCCAGATTATGCAGGTTGTATATGATGGACTTGGAACAGTCATCCAAAAGCTTTGCATCAAGCGGGTTTCTGAAGAACATAATCAAATCGTCAGCGGTTCCAAGATGCGTTCTGTAAGGCTCAAGGATGATTTCAGAATCCAAGGTGTTCATCGTGCCTCTGACGGATTTGATCATCTCATCTGAGAAAGTGCTGCGTCCGTCCGTGCATCTGATTATCCATGTGGTATGGATTGATTTTATGTCTATGTTCAGAACCTCGCTGAGTCTTCTCATTCTGATAGGCTCGTCATTGATTATGGCTTTGACAAGCTCAGATGTCAGAACAGCGCTGTGACGGTTGCTCCAAAGCTCAACGGCAAGCTGAACAGTCTGCTTTGCCATTTCGACAAGAATGTCATCCAGAACCGGTCCTTCCTCTATGAGAAAGAGCCTCATGGGATTGACGCCTCTGTCATGAATAGGAACGAACCAGATGTAGCTTCCCTCAAGCGGAGCAAAGGCCTTTCTTCGCTTCACATGGTGGGAGACGTTTTCCTCTGTCATCAGATCAACAAGGTTCTGATCCGACGAAGGCCATTGGGCATAACCCAGTTTATTCAGATCGCTGTCAGTAAGAACAACGCTTACCCTGAGCTTTCCGCTCAAAAGAGTTAAAACGGAATCGATTGTCTGTTTTTCAGATGGAAGACGTGAGACCTGGCTGATTATGTCAGCCACAAGGCCTCCGTTATAGTGGATTCTGTCCGAGAGAACCGAAGCGCTTACCTCTGAAATCAGATCCCCGTATCTCAGATCTATTCTGCCCTCGGGCATTATGATGAGTGGAAAACCTACCTCATCGGCAGTTGCAATCAGGCGGTCGGAGACACTTTTGACAATCACTCCGACATAGTACAAAACAAGAGCTGCCTCACCGATTTCAGCAAGTTTTCTCAGATACCGGCACTGAAGAGCCACATTGTTCTCCATGAAGGAGAAGCTCGTGATGACAATCTGGTTGCTCAGATGCCGGTCATCATTGGCAAAGAATCTGTCCTGAAGGCTTTCAGAGAGCTTGAAGTCAAATACATTGACTCCGTAGATGTTGTTCTTAAGACCGGCCTTTCCTCCGGCAAGCTTTGCATTTCTGAGAGAAGGAAGCCTGAGCGCATCTTCAACAGTAAATCCCATAATTACCCTCTGAGTGTGATTTTACATCACTTTTGCGAGCATTTCTTATTTTTTTCTGTACATCCTTCACAGCAGGAGCAGTGACATCCGCCCTTATGCTTTCTGGACCTAATCAATCCGAAAACCGCAGCTCCCAGAACAATTACGATGATCAAGATATCCCAGATATTCATGAAGGCCTCTCAGAAGATTAAAAGACAGATCTGTCTGACCAATAGAGCAAGAACCCAGGCCAAAGCGCACTGCCACACCACAACACCCAAGGCCCAAACCCTTCCGAGCTCACGTCTGATTGCCGCGATGGCAGCAACACAGGGAGTATAGATCAGGCTGAAGACCAGCATAGAAGCTGCAACAATTGATCCGATTGACCTGATGCCGCCGACAAACAGAGTATTCATGATGGAAACAACGCTTTCCTTTGCCAAGAATCCGCTGATGAGGGATGTGATAATTCTCCAATCTCCCAGCCCTACCGGTCTCATAATTGGAACCAACAAGCCCGCTATTGAGGCAAGCATACTGTCTCTGGAATCGGATACAAGGTTGAAGCGGAAGTTGAAGCTCTTCAGGAACCACACGACGATTGTCGCAATCAGAATGATTGAGAATGCCCTGTGAATAAAATCCTTGGATTTCTCCCAAAGAAGCTGGGCAACGTTCTTGGGACTGGGAAGTCTGTAGTTGGGAAGCTCCATGACAAACGGAACCGCCTCACCTTTGAAGAACGTCCCCTTGAAAATGAAAGCCATCAGAATACCCATAAGGATTCCGAAAAGATAAAGACATGTGATTATCAGCCAGCTGAAGCGCGGGAAGAACGCATTCACGAAGAAGCCGTAGATAGGAAGCTTCGCCGTACAGGACATAAACGGAGTCAAAAGTATCGTCATGCGTCTGTCGCGGTCACTGGGAAGAGTCCTTGTGGACATGACAGCCGGAACCGTACAGCCGAATCCTATGAGCATAGGAACGATGCTCCGACCGGAAAGACCTATCTTTCTGAGAAGCTTATCCATCACAAAGGCAACACGTGCGATATAGCCGCTGTCTTCCAGAAGCGACAGGAAGAAGAACAGAAGAACGATGATGGGCAAGAAGCTCACGACCGTTCCGACACCCTCAAAGATACCTTCGGTGACCAGACTTTGTATTGCATGGTTGACCCGTCCTCTGATCATAAGACCGCTCACAGCAGAACTCAGGGCTGCAATTCCCATCTCAAGAAGATCCTGAAGGAAAGGTCCGATGAAGAAGAATGTCAGAAAGAACACAAGTGCCATGATGGCAATGAATACAGGAATAGCTGTGTATTTTCCGGTCAGAATCTTATCCATCTTCTGACTGCGCTTGTGCTCCTTGCTCTCGCGGGGCTTTACCACACACTCTTCGCAGATCTTGTTGATGAAGTCGAATCTCATGTCCGCCATGGCTGCGCTCTTATCAAGACCGCGCTCTTTTTCCATTTGGAGCACGATATGGTCGAGCATCTCCAGCTCGTTTTGATCCAGCCCGAGCTGTTCGGCGATGAGTTTATCTCCCTCGATCAGCTTGCTGGCTGCGAATCTTACCGGAAGACCCGACATCTGGGCATGGTCCTCGATGAGGTGCACGACAGCATGAAGGGCTCTGTGAACGGCACCGCCGTCCTCATTTGCATCACAGAAATCCTGCCTCAGCGGCTTTTCCTGGTACTTGCAGATATGGTAGGCATGGCGCATTAGCTCATCGACACCCTCATTCTTGGACGCTGAAATCGGAACAACAGGAACTCCGAGCATGGCCTCCATTGCGTTCACCATTACGGTTCCGCCGTTTCCGCGCATCTCATCCATCATATTAAGGGCGATAACCATGGGCACATCCATTTCAAGAAGCTGCATGGTCAGATAAAGGTTGCGCTCTATGTTCGTGGCATCGACGATGTTGATTATCGCCTTTGGTTTTTCCTTTAAGACGAAGTTCCTGGAAACCAGCTCCTCGCTTGAATAAGGAGACATAGAATAGATTCCGGGAAGGTCGGTAATCAGAGTGTCGGGATAGCCCTTGATGACACCGTCCTTTCTGTCGACAGTGACACCGGGGAAGTTTCCGACGTGCTGATTGGAACCTGTAAGCTGATTGAAAAGCGTCGTCTTTCCGCAGTTCTGGTTTCCAACCAGAGCGAATGTAAGCTGTGTTCCGTCAGGAAGAGGCTCTCCGGTTCCCTTGGGATGGAACTTTCCTTCCTCTCCCAAGCCCGGGTGTTCTATGGGTTTCTTCGGAGCATCGTCCGTCTTTTCTCTGACTCTGTCGGTGACAAGATCGACATCGATCTTCTCGGCATCCGCAAGGCGCAGCGTGAGCTCATAACCGTGGATCATGTACTCGATGGGATCTCCCATAGGTGCATGCTTTATCATCTTTACCTTGGCACCGGGAATCATTCCCATGTCCAGAAGATGCTGTCTCAGTGCTCCCCTGCCTTTTACTGCGGTAATCACTGCCGACTGACGCGGTTTCAGCTCATTAAGTTTCATATCAACGCTCCCAGTAAATCAGACAAGAATCATGCGGTCGTTGTCCAGATCCTTTCCGGCAGCTTTCTTGAACTGTCCGAGAAGGTCCTTGACTCCCAGGTCTTTTCTCTTGTCTCCGGATACATCATATATGATTTTGCCGTGATGCATCATTATTGTTCTGTTTCCAAGCTCCAGAGCGCTCTGCATGTTATGCGTGATCATAAGACATGTCAGATGGTTGTCATCGACGATCTTCTTTGTCAGCTCAAGAACCTTCTCCGCCGTTGACGGATCCAGGGCCGCAGTGTGCTCATCCAGAAGAAGAAGCTTGGGCGGATTGAATGTGGACATCAGAAGCGTAAGAGCCTGTCTCTGTCCTCCGGAAAGAAGGCCTACAGGCTGCTTCATCCTATCCTCAAGTCCCATATCAAGAAGTGAAAGTCTTTCTCTGAAAGCTTCCTTGTCCGCCTTGGATATCTTACTCAGCCATCCGCCGTGACCGGCAGCCAATGCAAGGTTCTCCTCTATGCTCATTCCCGGAGCCGAACCTCTCATCGGATCCTGGAAAAGACGACCTATTGTCTTTGCCCTGATGTGGTCAGGTCTGAATGTGATATCCTCACCGTCCAGAATGATCTTTCCGCTGTCAGTCAGGAACGAACCGCAGATTGCGTTGAAAAGCGTGGACTTTCCGGCTCCGTTTGCTCCGATGATGGAAATGAAATCACCGTCTTCAACCTTGAGATTCACATGGTCCAGAGCAACCTTCTCGAAGATGGTCTTGGGGTTGAAGGTCTTGCAGACATCAATAAGTTCAAGCATGCCTTTCCCCCTTTGAAGCTTCTCTGATTCTCTTCAGCTCCGGAAGTCTCTGTTTGAAGTAAGGTCCGGCGATTGCGATTATGACAATGACGGACGAGACCAGCTTGAGCATATATGCCGGAAGGTTGAATCTAAGTGCAATTGTGTAGACGAGACGGAAGACGAATGCTCCCAGAACAGCTCCCACGGCCCTCTTTCCGATTCCACCCTTTCCCATGAATGCACGTCCGATCAGAAGTGAGGCAAGAGCGATTGTGACCATACCTGAACCGATTGTCACGTTCACTGATTTCTGACTCTGTGCAAGAAGACAGCCTGAAAGAGCTGTCATGGAGTTTGAAAGACAAAGCCCCACGATTGTAGTGAACGTGGGGTTGATGGAAGAGGATTTGACCATATCCGGGTTGTTTCCGGTTGCACGGATCGCAAGACCGAGCCTTGTCTTCAGGAACCAGGTCAGAAGAACAAGGGCCAGTGCAACGATGGCAATCACAACCACAAGCCTGTACTGAGGTCCCAGGAAGGTATGGGTGAAAAGAAGTTTTGCCTTGGTGAACACGGTTTCTGTCTTGTTCATGTTCAGAAGCGAAGCTCCGCCCATTATTGCGATGTTCACCGAATAAAGACCGGTGTTCACGATGATTCCGGAAAGCAGGCTGTCGATGCCCATCTTCGTCTGTAAAAGAGCTGTGACAAAGCCGGAAACCACACCGGCAAGGATCGCTGCGGCAAGCGACAGGTACGGATGACCTGCAATCGCTACAACAGCACCGACGGCCGCTCCCAGTGTGAAGCAGCCGTCAGTGGAAAGGTCACAGACATTGAGCATTGAATAGCTCAGAAATAATGCTAGTACCGTTAAGGAGCTTATCAGCCCCAGCTCCAGCGCTGTGGCGCCTAGAGCAAAGAATGTGTTGAACATCTTCTACCCTGGTATCAGAAACTTTCAGCGGTTGTGATAGGAACAACCTTTGTGCAGAACGGTGCGAACGTTGCTGCCAACGAGTCGAAATTATATCCCATTGCAGCGGCTGTCTCAACATTGATTGTTGCGGTTCCGTTATCGAATGTTCTGACTGGCATTGATGCCGGCTTCTGACCGTCCAGGAGGATCTCGGCGACCATGTCACCGGTGACTCTTCCGAGGTTTGCATAGTCAACGCCGTATCCGAGGAATGCACCGTTGAGTGCGAATGAATCGGCTCCTGCATAGTGCGGGATCTTGGCAGCTGCAAGAGTTTCATAGATCGAAAGCTCTGCTGTCATGATTGTGTTGTCTGATGGTGTGAAGATTGCATCAACCTTATCGGCAATCAGTGCGTTGGCGGCAAGAACAACCTCATCTACTGTGGTTCCCATTCTCTCCACGACTGTCACGCCCTTGGCCTTCAGATAATCCTTGGCTGTGTTGATTGCTGTTGTTGAAGAATCCTGTCCTGCATCATAGAGAAGACCGACTTTCTTTGCGCCAGGGTTCAGGGCGAAGACCAGATTCATGACTGCATTGGTGTCCAGGAAGTCAGATGTTCCTGTGATATTTGCACCAGGAGCCTCAAGTGAGGCCACGATTCCGGTTGCAAGCGGATCGGAGACAGCTGCGAAGACTACTGGAATCTTGTTGTCTTCTGTGGCAGCCTGCATCTGCATTGCAACAGGTGTTGCGATACCGACCATCACATCTACCTTGTCGGCGATGAAGTTGGCGATTATCTGGCTCATGACATTTGCATCAGCGTTGCAGTTGTCATACTTGATTTTGATTTCCACACCCCTCTTCTCGGCAATTGATGCGAGCTGATTCTGGATGTTTTCGCAGATCTGGTTGAGCGATGCATCATCTACGAAGTTACAGATTCCGACCGTAAAGGTCTTCTTTCCCGACTTTGATGCTTCCGAGCTTCCGCTTGAGAAAGCAAACGACACTGCAAGAAGCAGAACCATAAGAATGACAACTGTTTTTTTCATTTTTGTTACCTCACTTGCCCTAATGTTTCTATAAACAGAAACAAAAGTCAATAGGTTTTTCAAAAAAAAGTTTCTGTATATAGAAACAATTTCAAAAAGTTCTACTTGTTTTGCCTTATATTCAGTTTTCAGGTAGATTTTTCTACTTCTTTGCACGCTTTTGCCGAAAACAAGTAGAAATCACTGGATTCCGAACACTTTTTCAGCGGTTTTGTGGAAGATATTCTCGTATTCATCATCGGAAAGCTTCAATGAAAGCATGTTGTCCAGCTCGGGCTTTACGTTCCACATGGGGAAATCGGAGCCGAACATGACATGTTCCGAGCCATAGGTTCTGATGAACTGTTTTACAAGAGATTTTTCCACCCAATGGAAGGTTGATGATGTATCGACATAGAAATTGTCATGGCCGTGAAGAAGCTTTGTAGCCTCCTGCCAGACGGACCAGCCTCCGAAATGGGCTCCGATGAATGTGGTTTTGGGAAACATCTTAAGAAGGCGTATCATCCTGTCGGGATTAGAGCAATCATAGCGGTTGTCACCCGTATGAAGCAGGACAGGGATCCTGTTTGCGCACACTTCATATAAAGGAAAGAGTCTGGGGTCGTCTATGGCACAGCCCTGGGTCTCCGGATGAAGCTTCACTCCCTTAAGGCCGAGGGAAATGATGTTCTCGACCACAGACGGGATATCAGAGACATCCTGATGCACCGTTCCCAGGCCAGTGAAATAGCCCTGATTCTCTGAGACTGTTTTGGAAATAAAGGAATTTATGTGGTCCACCTGCTCTACTTTGGTGGCCACGGAGAAGATCACAGCATGGCTTACGCCGTACTCTGCCCACCTGGTTCTGACCGTGGAGGCAAGGCCGTCGCCATAGCTGTTTACCCCGCCATAGAAGTCAGAGACGCCTTTGACGGCCCGACTTGCTATGGCCTGGGGATAGACATGACAATGACAGTCAATTATACGAATATCCGGCATCGATTGCCTTGAGGTTCATCTCATACATCTCAGGATGCTTTGCGGAAACGACTTTCTTCAGAGCTTCCTCGATATAGCTTCTTGAGATTGCCGGACAGTCCTTCAGGACCTTTCCCAAAAGGACGATGTTGGCAAGGTTGGCAGCTCCCATGTCCTGTGCGATCTTGGTGGACGGAATGTAGAATGTCTTAACATCCGTTCTTTTGACCTTTCTCTCGATGAGAGTCGAGTCAACGAAGATCATTCCGCCCGGCTTGACGGTGCTTTCGTACTTATCAAGTGACGGAAGGTTCATGACGATCAGTACATCAGGATGGTCGATGATAGGAGATCCGACAGGCTCGTCGCTGATGGTCACTGAGCATGATGCCGTGCCTCCTCTCATCTCCGGACCGTATGAAGGAAGCCATGAAAGCTCCTTGTTCTCGGAAAGGGCCTTGTAAGCCAGAAGCTTTCCGGAAAACAGGATTCCCTGTCCTCCGAAACCTGCGATAAGAATCTGGGTTGTCATCAGTTTGCCTCCTCTGAGCGATCCTTGTAGACGCCGAGCGGATAGTAAGGAATCATCTTGTCCTCGACCCACTCAAGAGCCTTCTGAGGCGTCAGGCCCCAGTTTGTAGGACATGCGGAGACAACTTCGATAAGGGAGAATCCCTTGCCCTCGATCTGGTTGCGAAAGGCCTTCTCAATGGCCTTCTTGGCCTTCAGGACGTTCTTGACGTTGTTCACCGCGACGCGCTCGATGTAGTAAGGAGCGTCCAATGCGGACAGAAGTTCGCAGACCTTGATGGGATAGCCCTGGGTCTTGACGTCACGGCCGTACGGAGAGGTCTGTGTGACCTGGCCCGGAAGTGATGTCGGAGCCATCTGGCCGCCTGTCATTCCGTAGATGGCATTGTTAACGAAGATGACTGTGATGTTCTCGTTTCTGGTTGCGGCGTGGACTGTCTCGGCCATTCCGATGGAGGCAAGGTCTCCGTCTCCCTGGTATGTGAAGATGATGTCTTCGGGAAGGGATCTCTTGAGGCCGGTTGCGACTGCGGGGGCTCTTCCGTGGGCGGCTTCGACCATGTCGCATGTGAAGTAATCATATGCCATGACGGAGCATCCGACAGGAGCAACACCGATTGTGCGTCCTTCGATTCCGAGATTATCTATTGCCTCGGCGACCAGACGGTGAATGATTCCGTGTGGGCAGCCCGGGCAGTAATGAAGTTCTTTTGATGTGAGGCTTTTCGGTTTCTGGAAAACTACTGACATATTATCTTCCTCCCTCAACCTGATTCTTCAGAGCGTTGACGCTTGAGATGACCATATCGACATTCGGAATCATTCCGCCTGCTCTGTTGCAAAGCAGAACCGGGCGCTTGCACTCCTCTGCCAGTCTGACGTCCTCGATCATCTGGCCCATTGAAAGCTCGACGCTTACAAAGCCTTTGACCTTGTCCGCAGCTTCCCTGATTGCATCGGTCGGGAACGGCCAGAGTGTGATCGGTCTGATCAGGCCGACCTTCAGTCCCTGGTTTCTCAGGGCTGTGATGGCGTTCTTGGCAACACGTGCAGCAATTCCGAAGGCCACTATGCAGTACTGGGCATCATCCATCAGATAGCTTTCGTATCTGACTTCTTTTTCCTGTATGGTCTCATAGCGCTTGTAGCGCTCGAAGTTTGTCTTCTCGAGGATTTCCGGTGACAGATAGAGGGAGTTGATGATGTTGTGCTCTCTCTTCATCTGTGTTCCTGTAACGGCCCATGGCTTTTCGACAATACCGGTCCTGGGCTCAGGAAGCACTACAGGCTCCATCATCTGACCCATTGTTCCGTCAGCAAGAAGCATGGCGGGACAGCGGTACTTGTCGGCAAGATCGAAAGCCAGGCTTGTCAGATCTGCCATTTCCTGGACCGAGCTGGGAGCCAGGACAATCAGATGATAGTCTCCGTGTCCGCCGCCCTTGGTTGCCTGGAAATAGTCGGACTGTGAAGGCTGGATTCCTCCGAGTCCCG
>Ga0310786_10002123_pt1 | contig 30880 bp, 50 predicted proteins | sample AusTroGonzalo_MG_FD_203881 | JGI IMG/M metagenome (GOLD analysis project Ga0310786, IMG submission 203881) | Bovine rumen microbial communities from tropical cattle in Woodstock, Queensland, Australia - Gonzalo_03 (v2) (version 2) | ecosystem: Host-associated > Mammals > Digestive system >...
CGCTTTTTAAAGTATCGGCAAACTTGTTTGTTTCTTTTTTGGCTTCATCAAGCCCTTTGGTAAGTCCTGACTGATTGACAGTTATTTCATATTCAATCCGCCCTGCTATTGCCATATTATTCAACCCTTTCCAAATGCTTTCTCATGCCTTGATTGAAATGTCTTTGAGCTTGCCCTTTTTTCGAGAACGCTGTGCCGATAGCAGTTGTTGTCATGACTGCATCATCAAGTTCATGCGTTGATTGGACTTTATGCCCTGCCTCTAAAAGAGCATACATTTCTTCCCAAGTGATTTCGTTATTCCTGACGGCGATAACAGCCTGCCAACCGAACATCAATCCGAAATCAGCGAGTAAAAACATTTCGTTTGAGATTTTATTTTTCTTCTCACTTGGTGCGACACGAGCCTTATACCGCTCAATCATCTTTTTGCGGTCATCTGGTCGCATCAATTCAAGCAGATTTTTCATCATTCTTCCCCATATGGCTCATAATGTCTTGATACATCTCTTGAACTTTCTCAATGCCAAGTGATTTGACGAGTTGAGTCGAAAACTTACCGCCTTCGCCATCATCAAACAATCCGATATAGACATCTTCGAGTTTGTGTTGGATTTCGGATAATGGTTTCATCGTTTCAACGATTTCCGTGACGAGCTTTGCCTTCTTCTCATCGTCCTTTTCTGCCTCGTATTTTCCACGAAGGTTAAGAATGTCGATTTGGACTCGTTGCGCTTCTGTTGCGAGGCTCGACAAGTCTAATTGTTCGCCTGCGCCGATTTTACGCACTCGATAAGTATGCTCGTCGATTTTCACGACAATCGTTTTGATATACTTGCTAGTTGAGATAGATATTGCATCTGACATCTGATTTGATTCCATATGATATTAAAATTGCTTATAATCCCATTGTTCAAACGTGTGGGGTGGCTCTGATATAATGGAGTCAAGGAAAAGGAGTTCTTATGGAAAAACAATATGTTGTGCAAACAAGCGACAAATCAAAGCAAACCGCTCTTTTGCTCTGCATCTTCGGTGGAGTTATTGGTCTGCATCATTTTTACGCAGGTAATATTGGCAAAGGCTTGCTATATATCTGCACGGTAGGAATATTTTGCATTGGGTGGATTCTCGACATCATCAAGATTCTCAATGGCACATTTAGAGATGGGGCAGGCGCACCACTCCGCAAATAAGCATCAAAAAGCCACTCTTTCGGAGTGGCATTTTTGATTAGCTTTCTTCGCCTGCAACGGTGCTTTGTGAGGCAACGTCATAGTGCGATTTCTGCGTAGTATCGCCTGTGCCTAGACGGATATAACCATTATCAGTTGGTTGCATATAGATAGTAGATTCAACCTGCAACACTTCGCCTGCGCTTAGAGTTGGATTGAAGGTCTGCTTCACGATACCGCTGAAAATGTGAATATCGTTAGCATCGGTCTTATCGCAAACATTGTGAATATTGATTGCGAGTCCTGAACGAGTCTGGCAAGAGCCGTTGCCGAAGATGATGTTGCCACCATCAGCGGTGCCTGTTCCTGCGGTGTAGGCTTCTTCCCAAAGATTGCCTAAGTAATCAATGGAAGGAAGGAACAACGTGAAAGTCGCTTCTGCGGTAGCAGGCTTGCCGAGAGGGATTACACGAGTGCCTGCCTGTGTGCTTGCTTCGGCGGTCGATTCATCATAATTGATGGTAATATCGCCGAGCAATTCGGACGGCACGAGGACATCGCCTAAGCTCAACTCGTAAGTGCCTGCCTTTAATGTCTGAACGGACATTGTTACTCCTTTTAGTGATATATTGTGCCAGTTGCCGTCCAAATAATCCTGCCGTTGTCATCAAGACCGCCGTTGGATATTGTCGAGCATGGCATTATTGTTATATTTTCAACCACATCAGCAACCACTTCGTTGCCGATGGTAACAGATGGCAAAGAACAAACTGAATAGGAAGCGTTGAGAAAGCTCACGATGGATTCAAGCCTTTTATAGCCATCAACATCAGTATTGCCTCTCGAATAAAGCTCGAAAGAAGTCATGGTGCGTGAGCCACGAGTGACAGGATTGCCGATACTCGAAATATATACACCAATCTTGCCGAGCGTAAGTTTCTGCCAAAATAGGTCTTTGTCTATTTCGCCTAGATTGTTATTCTCTAATAGTTTCAAAAGATTGAGTGTAATCATAAGTATCTAATAATCCCTTCTCGCCCCACAGCATCGCCTGCCCTTTCGAGATAACGTTTCGTTTGAGGGTGTTTTTTGTTCTCATAGTGCCTTCGGCGAGCATACGGGACTTCTAGCCCACCAAAGCCGATGACAACTTTGAAATTGCCTTGCTGAACGTCCCCATTATCTCGCAAAGCACCTGTAAGAACAGGCGCAAACAATTCTGCTCTGTGAAGAACGGAATCGCCCATCTTTGCGAGCGCATTGTTGATTCGTGCCGTTTCGGTCTTTAAAACGTCAGCGGACTTATCGACAAACTTGATTCTAGTGACTTGAAGGTCAGTTGCCATTTGAGAACACCGCCCTTTGAAGCGTGAGTGTGATATGTTCCGTCATGCCTGTATCGAAGTTTGTGCCGACAGTCATATTCGTAATTTCGTATTCTTGCCCACAAACTCGCACCCCATTTCCTACGAGTTCGTTGAAGTTGTTGAAATCCTCTGGGTGTGCATGAATCGTTGCGTTGCTCTGATACAATTCGATATTGTTCATTGTTTCCTGATTCTCACGCCTTTTGAATATGCCTTTCAGCGGTATTTCTTCTTCAATGACGTTTCCGAAAACTTGCCCACGCTTGATTTTCAAGTATATATAATCAACCTCTCGGAAAACATCAAACACGGTCATGATGGTAATATCTCGCTTCTTCTTTTAATGTTCTGCCATACCGAATCCCACACTTTGAGTATTTGGCGAGCGTTGCGCTATTCACTTTCGCAAGACTTACGAAGAAATCGTTGCGAGTTGCTGTGTCGTAATTGATACTGAAATCCTCAACCTTCTTAGATGAAACACCAAGAGGGATTTCGTTCTCAGTTCCAATGCCAACTGTTAAGCGTGCAAGCACGAGAGCGAGGTCGGCAGGTAATTCTTCATATCCGAGTTCGTCTAGGCTCGCAACGCATAACAAGTCGGCGAGTTGTGATTCCGCCACGCTTTCCCATACATCAAAGGAATTGGCTTCGGCAGTCGTTAAGGAACGACCAAGTAAGATTGATGCTTCATTGACTGTGATATACGCCATAATCGTTCCTTTTTCCTATTTTTAGCTTTCAGCAGTTGGATAACCTGCGAGATTCTTGTAACCAGTAATCGAGCCTGCGACATAGCGTTCAACAAGCATGACGTCTTGGTTGGTGCTTAAGTCGAAGTCCGTGCGGACGGTAGCGTTGCGCTCGCCTGCGAGGACATAAGCGTCACGGCTGTAAGCGATGAGGTCATAGCCAGATGCGCTCATTTCTTCGAGTTCGTAGATTTCATCAGCACCGACAAACTCGGCAATATCAGCAACAGGATAGTTCATGCCGATAAGAGCGATGCGAGCGTTAGTCATAAAGCCTTCGCCTGCGATGAGGATACGGCGATTGCCCTTGACGGCACCAACAGTCTTGATGGCTTTGGCGAGGTCAGTATCGTTTGCATCAGCTTCAACGACAGTAGCAACAGCCTTTGCATAATCGCCAGTCGCACCAGATTCGGTGGTGTTATTCAAATCGCCTGCCATAGAGAACAAGCCACGACCGTTGGCATCAATGTAGCCACCAACGATAGCACCAACAACGATAGCGTGAGCGACACGACCTGCGAGTTCCTCTACACGGAAGGCGAGGAGTTCGCCAGACTCGTCATCAAACAAATCCTGCAAATCGATAGGAAGTTTCTTGTAGATGCCCAAACCTTTGAGGTCACGGCGGATTGCTTCAAGCTCCTGATTGACTTTGGTTTCGCCCTTTTCATGAGCCTGTGCGGTGCCATAGGCGGTTGCCTTCATAGCATAGACGGCACCAGAACGTGCGCCAAGCTGACGGAAGGTATTAAGGATTTCAGCCTTATCGACCCAAGTCTTGAAGAAGATTTGTTCGATACGAGCAGGCAAGATGGCATCGCCACCGATTTCCTTGCTCTTGAGATTGTCCATCCAAGCCTTCATGATTTGGTCATTAGTGCCACGATGGTGCTTCATGACGATATTTTTGAAATCTTTGAGAGCCTCTTTGGATTTCAAGTAATCGCTAGATTTTACTGCCTGAACTGGAGTTGCTTTTGGAGCAACAGCGTCCTTTGCAATTTCTTTGTCCATTTCGGATTCCTTTTCTTCTGTTATTTCTTCTGAAAGATTTTCGTCAGGGGTTTCTTCCTCTGGCTCGGCATCTTTCTCAACCGTTTCGCCTTCATCAACCGTTTCTTCGGCGGTTTCAGGCTCTTTGTCGGAGGATTCTTCCGCTTCGGTTTCTGCTTCCGCTTCCTCAACGACAGGTTTTTCAACCGTTTCAGCTTCGGTCTGCTCGACTTCCACTTTTTCGGCTTCTTCCATGTTTTCGCCTCCGAGTAGGTCTTTGATGGCAAGTAATCTTGCTTCTTTGTTCGCCCCACGAAAGACAACTGACACTTCAATGACTTCCGCATTGGAAATCACGGCAGTTTCAGGGTCGTAATCAAAATCGCTCATCGTAATCGAGAACGCATTTGAAAGATGACCTTCCTCTAAGAGCGTGAGAATGTTTTGAGCAATCTCGCCCTTTGAGAATCCTGCCTCGAACACGAGTTCGCCGTCTGTGTAAAATGCTTTTCTCACGCTTCCGATAACGTCTTTAACATCGAAAGAGTGATTGAGCATCAACGGAACATCGACACCTTCAACGCCATCTTCGCCAATCTGCGAAACACGAATCTCGCCACCTGACTTCAATGGCAAACGGAGTGATGCGACATCGACTCGCTCGCCGTGCCTGTCCTCTTGGTTTGAAGAAGCAACGAATTGAATCCTGCGCTCGCCGTCAGTTGCATCTTTTGCTTTGACAACGCTAAACGACAGGGATTTGGTTTTCATTTCTTCTGCCATAAAACCCTTTATTTTGATATTCAACGCATCGCTCATGTGAGCATTGATTCGTCTGATACTTATTCTTCGAGGCAGAGGGGTGGCAAACAAAAAACCGCCGATGGGTAGGGAGTTCGGCGGTTTTGTGGCTATAACTTGGTTGCCTATTTTATTATGATTCTTCGTTGGGTGGTGTTTTTTCTTTTGGTGGGATTTCAGGCGAAACGAACTTGTAATTGATTTCATCAACTGTCGATTTCGGAGTGATGACCTTGATATTCAAGTGCGCTTTGCACTTCGAGTTTGGGCAGATGAGATTTTCGATGATGGTCGTGCCTTTTACGTCCATTAGGTATCGTCCGCAATATTTACAACAAATCTTCATACTACATTTCCACCACTTCAAAGATACATTGACAATTAGGGTGTGCGTTTGGTGTCAGCATATCGTCATAATCGTTGAGATATATCGCATCTGACGTTTCAATCTTTCCGCCTAGTGGCACAAACGCTTCGCCTGTCTTTACGATAGTGCCGTTCATGTATTGGCAGAAATCACAAGGCTCGGCTGAAGTGGTTTTCCATTTGAAGCCGAATTGCTTGCCTGTCACTTTGCCTAATTCCTCAACGGCATCAACTTGTCCGAGATTGTCGGCTCTGTGTTCCTCCGTATTCACGATTCTATCGATTCGCCACTCGTTTTCTTTGAGCGAGTTCTGGATTGCGTTGCGTAAGTCATTCACGGTCGCACCATCTCGCCTTGCGGTATTATCGATAGCGTTTCTGATGGCTGTAATAATTTGGTCGGAGTAGGAATTAGCAACTTTGTTGATAAGCTTCTCGTATTCCTTTTGTGCCATCTCGGAAACTGCGTAATGTTCAAGCTCTGGAATCGTGATTGTGATTCCGAAGCGTTTAATCGTGTCCTGATAGCGTTTCTCGCCTGACAGAATCATGCGAGCGAGTAAGATTGCGAGTAATGCCTTTTGAAGCGTATATTTGCTTTCTTCTGATGGGTCAGGAATTGGAATCGCCTGCGCTTCCGCTTCGTTGATTAGCCCATCGCCATCTAAGTCATACTGTTCAAGACCTTCGGCAGAGATGCTTTTCTTCGCCAATCCGCTTTCGTTGAGCGTAGCATCTATCACGCTCTCGAAATAGTTATTGAGCAGTTGGCGTAAGTCTTTTAAAGTCTTTTTGTCCGCTGACTTGCTCACTTCGTTGTGATGATGCGAACAAGCTTTTGTGACGGCAACTTCTGGGGTATCTTCCACCTCATCGCCTTCATCTACGTCTGGCTTATCGTTCTCGATTTCGCCATCATCAGGCTCGCCTTCCTGCAAGAGCTTGCGAGCATTGGAAAGCTCAAAGGCATCGCATATCGAGTCGAGCGAATAGCCTCTGTCGAGCATTTTGCCGATAATATCCGCTTCGATATTCTTGCGTTCAGCTTCAACTTTTTCTTCTTCTGCGATATTTGGGATTTCGAGGTCGAAAGTAATCGCCACGCCAAGTCCGCCTGTGATGCGATTCATCTCATGCGTGAAGCGAGTCCAAATCTTTGTGGCGAATGGTTTGATGGTGTAGCGGATAAAGATTTGTTGGTCGATACGCACCGAAGCATAGCCCTTATTCTCATTCACACCACGAACAGAAGCAGGCACGCCGAAGGTTGAGTCAATCTTGTCATTGACCTGCTTGAATATCGTGTCGAGCGACATATCCTTGTTGGATTGAGCAAACGGAATCCACTCGATTTGAGCAGGCTGAACTGCGCCTGTGTCGGCAGATATTGGACGATGGACATAAGCCACGCTGTTATTGTTGCCAGAGCCTCTGAACTTCATTTGCATTGAATCTACAATGTCATTGAAGGCTTCTGGACTTGGAGCAGTAATAATGAACTGACCTGCAGGAACGGCACCGTTCTCGAAATGACCTGCCTCGAAATTAGCGATGAAGTCATCGATGTTTGCCCATTTCTGCACCGCCTGCGTTGGCGAATAGCCTGCGTTAAGGTCATATGGGTCAATGCCTGCATATATTTCGATAACGTCTTTGTCGGTGTACCCGTATTTGAGATTTGGCGATTTATACGTCTTATTGCCATCAGCATCTACGATGACATAGCAACCTTCAATGAACGTGAAGCCTGCGATGTTGTCTGGCGTTACGTTGCCACCGCCTGCACGAAGCTCGCCGTCCTCATAGTGCCATACAAGAAGGTATGTTTTGCGATGCGTGAGTGTCGATACTGCAAGAGCCTCACGGAAGTCCGCCGAACTCATTTGCTGATTCGGGTGGTATATCTTGTTGATGATTGGCACGTCCTGTTGTTGCTCGCCATTGGCATCGATTGCGTAAGGACGGATATTCACAAACTCATTCACGATTTTGCTGATTGACGGATAGACGTTATCATAAGCCATGCCTTTGGCAAAATCATAAGTCCATGAGCCGTGATGATACGGTGTCCCGCCCACTTGATATTGGTAAGACTTTGAAGCCACCGTCTGCTTCGATTTTGAATCGCTCATATTGAGCATTGATTTTATTTTGTTGAACATACCCTCATTGTTCGCTGAATTGGGGTGGCAACAAAAAGCCACCTGTTACGGTGGCTCTAACAAATTGGAGTGCTTCTAGTATATCACGATTTTGCGTTCCAACGTGTCTGGATTGCGTTCTGTGCGATTTTTCGGCGTGAGTCGATAGTTCGACCTGCGTTTGCCTTTCTGCCACGCTCAAAGCGTTCTAAACGCCTTCCAACTGCAATTGCGATGTCTGCGATGCGCTCGTCAGTGTCTGCCGATAGTTCAGGAATATCGACAAAGATTGCGCCTGTCTTTTTCTTCAGATATTGAGTTGCTTCCGACTTGTCTATTGGCACAATTAGTGATTGCGATGGGATGATTGCGAGAACATCACTTTTGAGATTCTCTGCCAAAACCGATTTTACGATTTCCTTGATTTGCGATGCGAGTTCTTTGTCCATTATGCTTCCTTTCTCAAATCGTCAATCACGAAAGGGCATACAAGTTCGCATAAGATGACATCAACAACTTCTGCGCCTCTATTTAAGATTGTCATGTCATAGCCACAATCTTCAAGCAAACTATTTAATTCGTCATCGAATGGGAATCCTGCTTCTTTCAAAGCTTCTCGTGCTTTGTAATCTGAGCAAAATCTGCTCCCTGTTATGTTCCCAAAATCGTCCTGCGTGTCGCCTTCTTCCCAGCGATTCAAGATTTCGTCTTTTGTTTCATAACCATCATTTATTAGGTTCTCTAAAACTTCTTTGATTTCGTTTTTATAGTATTCCATTATGCTTCCTTCCTGATTTCTGATAATAGCTTGAAGTCCTCGTCCCCATCGAACTTCGTGATGTTGAACGAATCCTCATCGCCCTCCCACTCGATGAGTTCGTCCCAATCCCTCGGCAGTTTGCCGAATCGTTTCTTCACGACTTCTCGGAGTCGTGCTTCGGCTTCCTTCCTCGTGCGATACACGCCGAAGAACTGATAGCCTGTGTCGTAAGTCGTTTGATTCCAAACGATGAAACCTTTTGTCATGCTTGCTCCTTTCCTTATGCCTGTTTCCAATAATTGCCGAGTCGTTTGCTATACTTCGACACATCCCATGTGTCATGAACTCTGCCGTTCTTCACGCAGAATGTGTGGTTTGCGATGTTGCAGACGAATGTGCCTGTCTTGTGTTCCTTGCAGAACTCTTTGGCTGTGTATTTCGTGCCGTTGGCGTGCTTTGGCATTGGCATCTTCTTCCAACCGTTGCGAGTGAGATATACATCGTAGTTCTCACGAGAGAGTGGCGAGAATGATGTTTCGCAAGCCGTTTCTGCAAGCCCCATCACAACTTCCTTCCATTCCTTGCCTGTTGCGATGCTGATGGCTCTTACCACGCAATCGCCTGTCGTGAGTAATCCTTTCGGATTCGTGTTCGTGAATATGAATGTTTCTGTTGTTGGGTATTTCTTTGTGCGTTTCATATGCGTTTCCTTTCGTTGCGTTTCGTTGATTATAAGCCGAGAATAGCAAGTGCGTGTTTGCCTTCTTCGCTGTTGTCGAGTAAGTCTTTGAGCATTTTGACCTGTTCTTTGTTGATGCTGATGTTAGTAGTTTCATTGTCGAAGATTTCCTTGTCTTCTGCGAAGAAGACAACATCGAGCATTCTGCTTAGACCTGTGCTGAAATCGGCTTGGCGTTGAGCGGTTGGATTGTTCTTTGCCCATTCTTCACTCATCTTGTCGGCTTTCTTGATGAGCTTTTTGTATTGTTCGGTTGATATTGGGTTATTCATTTTGCTTCCTTTCGTTTGTTGTTTATACTTTAATTATACGCCTACGGAGTATATAAGTCAAGCACTTTTTTAGACTTTTTTTGACAAAGTTTTCCACAGGTTTCTATCTGTTATTTTTCAAAACTGTGCAAAACTCGGAAAAAATCTTTCAAAAATCTTTTGCAATTTTTCGTGATTTTTAGCGCAAACTTGCGTATTGAATCGGCTTCCGCTCCATATCTCTGACGGCATAGGCGAGCGCATCGAGAATGTGGTCGTTCCCATCAACTGGCTCATCAATGATAGTGCCATCCTTCTTCTTGCGCCAAGCGTACGTCAGATATTCCGATTCGAGTTCTTTGTCCGTTGCGAGATAGTGAATCTTCCTGCGCATCACGAGTTCGATATTGTATCGCTTACCGTTCATTTTCTCGCCTGCGGTCTTGTTGCTCGGAATCGCACGAAGCCCATTCGCTTGCATTTCAGCTATGATTTCAGGTCGAGCGTTATCACATACGAATAGACCATCAGGAAGCGTCTGAAGTCGTTTTATGAGGTCAGGAGTGAGCATTTTGACGGCGCATAACTCGGTTTTGAGATACAACGACTCGTCCTCGTCCTCATACACGGCAACCACCGCCGTTGGGTCATTCGAGAAGCCGAAATCGACACCATATCGTTTAAGAATCGCAGTCTTTGGAATCTCATCATAAGGAATCCAACCTTCATAGACATTTCCTTCGAGCGAGCCGATTTCGCCTAGTCCATACACTCGCCACCAGTTCGATGTGCCATCGCCTTTGCGAAGTTCAAGCGTGTTTCGGATATTGTCAGACAACGCTTCGTTGTCTAGGTAGTTTAGCTTCACGAAATCTACGTCAGGACGTGTAAGAAGGTCATGCGCCCAAAACTTATTGGACGGATTGAAGTCTAATGTGATTTTCTGCTCTGTGCGAACTTCCAACTGGTCGAACGCTTCTTTCGTGATACGATTCGCTTCGTTGATGAATAATCTATCACGGCGTGCGCCAAGTGCATCTTCTGAGTCTGCTGAATAGAACTCAATCACAGACCTGTTCGGCAAAGTGAGCGTTGAATAGGTAGAGTTCCACTCGGCAACCTGAATGATGTTCGTTTCGTTGCATATCTTCAAAAAATCTCGCATCGCACCATGACGAAGATTCGGCATCGTGTCTGACATGATAGTCGTAAGGATTCCTTTTTGCAGAATCGCTTCATTGAGTTCATCGAGCAGAATATCGAAGGTCTTGCCTGCCGATGTTCCGCCCTGCACAATTCTGATGCGCTTCTTCATCGCCATAATTTTTCGCAGAGCGGTGGTTTCTTGAAGATTCATAATGAGATATACCTCAAGTATTCGTCTATCATTTCATCATGTTCTTTTGTTTCTGGATTATATTTCCGAGCGAGTTCCGTTTTTTGGTAATCATTTGGCGCAACTGGCTTGCAATTCTTCTTGATGATTTTCTTGATTCGCTCTGGGGTCATTTCTTATCCTTCATCGGCAATATCGGCTTGATTTCGATATTCTTATTCTCGTTGATTTGCTTAGGCATTCCATAAACTTGATTCATCATTCCAGATAATTCACCCCAATCCCCTTTATTTATGCAGGTTGCAAGTTTGCGTTCAAAATATGGTGCATCTTTATCTTTAATTATTGCAATTAACTCTTGCTCGCTCATTTTCATCATTTGTTCTAATTTATATCGAGCAGTATCTTCTTTTTTCCATGCGCCATTGTGCCTGCGTTCTGGATGCGCTTCGAATCCAGGGGGAGTTGGAACTCCCCCTTTCCCAAAACTAGGCTTCCGTTGCCTTGTAGGGTTATTGCTCATGATATGAAACCTCAATTTTTGCAGGCATATGCCTATTTTTATCGCATGAAGCAGACACGCTCACGAAATATGGGTCTATATATGCTTTCTTCACAATTTCCAAAACCATGCTTGCGCCTGATTCTAATGTGAATGTCTTTCCCATCAAATCTTGAATGTCCCAATGTAATTGAACGAGTTCTGCTAAATTTTCGTGAGGTTCGATTTCGATATGATATTTTGTGATTCCTACCTGTTCCCCTAATGGACAAATGTGTTGAACTTCTTCTTCTAAAATAATACATTCGACATTGTATGTGTTTTTGAGATATTTGCTCTGTTCCTTATTTGTCAGAGAGTTTATTTTTCCTGGCATTTTTGCCTCCTATAATTTTAATTATGTGATAAGCATGGACCGCAATCAAACAGGCATTCATGAAACCTGTCCAAAATGCACCAACTCCAAATCCGTAAAATACAAAGAAAATCGAACCAATCAAATTCATGATTCTAATGAACAATATATTCTTTGGTATGAACGAAACAAAGACAAGTATTGTCGCAATAAGACCAACAATTTCAATCATTCATCGCCTTTCTTTGTGCGAACATATGCAAGTGGTATCGCAAACAATGAGATTGCGAATTTCACAATCGTTGAACTGATAATAGAATTTATCATCACATCCATTGGCAAAACACCTAAGAATGCAATCAGCGTGAATAGCGCAGAGTCAATAGGAGTTGAAATCAAATTCGATAATGCAACACGCAACCAGGTTTTCTTTCCGTTGAATCTATTTGTAAAGAACTCAAACGAATATGTGTCCATCAAATCTGCGACAACTTGTGCGATGAAGCTTGCAATAATAATTCGCCATGAAGTTCCCATCACAGAATGCCACAATTCATCTTGACCTGGAACTGCTGACGGCATCATATCAAGAACAATCAACAAGGCGGCAATAATAAGGTTGATTATTGCAGTCGCCCAAACAACTCGTTTCGCATTTTCAAATCCTATGATTTTGTGCATTACATCACGAATCGTAAAAGAAAATGGGACAAGCAAAATTCCACCTGCTAATGCCAATCCACCTATATTTAGCATTTTATTTGCGAATAAGTCGCTCGCAACTGCGATGATTGCATAAGATGCAATAGATGCAGATGCAATCCATGAAAGTTTGTAGGTTTTTTTCACAAGGGTTTCCTCCTTATATTTGATATAGATATATGATTTTAGAAGATGAATGTTTTTATGTCATAACACCTCCTCAGCATATCGTTGCATTTTTAGCCATTCGTTGAAGTTATGTGTAGCAAGCGCAAGTTGTTTCTCATTTGGAATGCGTGTTCCAATTGGCCTTGCGTGGTTCTTTATAGTTCCATTTCCACGAAATTGCGACACGCACCCAAAACGGTTTCCAATCGTCCATGATGAACTATCAACCGAATCAAAGTGATATTTTTTCAACTCCTTGCAATATGTAAAACCAAGGCCATGAATTTTTGTCTTATTGTCGTGCGCAGTTTTAATAAACCACGGAATATATTTAAAATCTTTCTTCGTCCAATTTTTAATCGCAAATCCTCCTAATGCTACATAATCAAATTCTTGACACATTTTAATAAATTCATCTTTTCCTCTTGTTTTATGCCAAACAGGAATTGGCTGTCTGTTTGTAAGTAATACCAATTTTTTTCTGAGCCTCTTTACTTCTTCATAACCGACTATCACGTCAATATCTAATTCAATGAAATGTTTCACGCCTGTTTCTTTTATGAATTGTGCATATCTTTCGATGTATTCATCCCAGTCTATTTTTGAAACATCTGCGCCTGCCATGAATGTGAATGCTCCACTATCGAGAATCACATCTTTCAGTTTTGTATAGTATTTAAAAAACCAAGGCTCTTTTGAAGCAAAAGTTCGCAACAGATAAATTTGCGCAAGTTCGTCATCTTTTTTATTTTGTAGTATTTGTTTAAGATAACAATCTCCTGCTAAATAAAGGTTCATTCTAGAATTGCTCCACACACAGGACACCTTTTTACTTCGTTTGTATTATCATCGTTTTTTTGTTCGGCCTGGGGAGCAAAAAAGTTTTCAACATCGACGGCATTTTCGCTATAAGATGGAATAACTCCCCAATCGCTTAACGACAAATCGTCCCAATTATTTGCAAGCGAATCAAAATCCCATTCGCCATTTTGCACGTTATCACGAATCATGAACTCGTCTTTTTCCTTTTCCGTAAGTCCTGACACGACTTTGACATTCACTTCCGTTTCGCCGTTGGCGAGCAACGCCTTGACACGTTGATGCCCTCCGAGAATCCTGTTGTTCTCGTCAATCACGATTTCTCGGATATCGAGCATCTTTGGAAACGCTTTGACGGATTTCTGCAAACGTCCCAAATCCTCCTTGCTGATTTTTCTCGGATTCTTCGTTGTTGGAATCAAATCCGACAATTTCATTTTCTTGATTTCAACTTTCATTCTTCCTCCTCCCCACAAAGTTCTTCTTTCGTATAGTCATGTACCTTGTCGTAGTCATAGAGTTTCTTTGTTCTGAAGCAAAGGTCGGTAGATTCCCTCTGTTCGCCATCTCTGATATATCCGAAGATTCGCCAATGGTAGAAGCCATCGAGGTCTTTACCCCCACAGTGCATAACAGCGGCACTCTTGAATGGATTGTCCTGCATATCCCACCAAGCCCTGATTCCTCTGCGTATTTTCTCATCAAAGATAGGTTCTTTTGGTTCGTAATCTTCCCATTCTTTGTTGAGTTCGGCGAGAGAATCAAAATTGTATTGCCTCCACGCACTTTTATTGAAACAAGGGATTTCAATTTTTCCTTCTATAATCTCGCCTGTCTTTTTATTTTTTAATTTCATTTCAACAACTCCAATCCTACATTTTGATATAACTTTGATTTCCGATGCTCTCGGATTATTTCTTTAACGGCTTCACATTTTTCTTTTGGATAGCCTCGATATTGCAATCCCCAATATAACGAAACAAGGATTTCGTCCTGCCTATGGACTCGTTCTGGTGTTAGCCGATGGCAGATGCTCATGCGATTATCGAAATGCTTTACGACTGTCACTTTTCTCACGCAATATATGTCCGTTTCGAGCATACATTTGATATTGAACAGTTCATCTTCGCCGAACTGCAATCCTTCCTTGAACGTGATGCTATTATCCTCAATGAACTTGTGGCGATAGATTTTATTCCACACCATACAATAGCTATTCGGACGATTCGTGATGCTATATATCCCTGCCGTGTTGTTTCTGCTTCTCGACATCATGAGTTGTCCTTCAAGACACTTATAATGGTTGAATTGGACAACATCTCGATTCAGCTCGGTGGCTTTGAGCATAATTTTGATTGCCTTGTCGATGTATTGGTCATCAGCATCTAAGAATGTGATATATTCGCCTCTTGCCTTCAATATGCCTGCGTTGCGTGCGCTCGATACGCCTTTGCTCTTGTCGGCACGATAGAAATTGAAGTTCGATATATCGTAATAATCCTTCATGATTTCCGTTGTGCCATCAGTCGAGCCGTCATCAATCACAATGACTTCAATATCATCAGAGTTCTGATTCACGATGCTATCAAGACAACGTGTGATGAATCGTGCTTCATCTTTCACAGGGATAATGATGCTCAATTTTGGTAAGTTCATAATATCCTCATTATCTGCTTATTTTTTATGAGTTCCATGATGTTCAGAAGATAGCCTTCGGCATTATCCCCCATCTTCACGAGCCTTTGATTGCGCTTCGTGATATACTCACGCATCGTGTTTGGCTTGAATATATATGTCCTGCCATCGCCAACTAGATAATAGACAATGAAGTCTGCATCGGTCTTGGCAAAACAGCCGATATTCCCACTCGTCTTTTGTTCCCACACGAGATTACCTGTTTCGTGTGCTTTGCGGTCTGCCTTGACTTCAATCTTGGCGATTCCGCCGTCCTTTTTGAGAGCGAGAATATCGATGTCTTTGCTTTGGAAATATTTATCGTCTGAACAATCCCAGATGTCCTCAAATATGCCTGCCGATTGAAGTTGGAAGCGCACGAGTTCTTCTGCTCTCTTTCCGTCCTTCAAATCTTCGGCAAACGCCATATTGAGTCTTTCCTTTATTCCTCGATATTGGCGGATACGACCTCATCTTTTTTGAGGTCTGCCTTCTTGGTCTTAATTTTGCGATTTGTTTTGACTTCCTTCACAACATCAACCTTTTTGACGAGGATTCTGTTGCGAAGTTCATCTTGGTCAGCTTTGCTGAACATTTTGACTCCTTTCTTCAAAAAATCTTCATAAGCGAATGTATGTTTCTCGCCATCTTCCGTTGTAATCACAACAAATGGCGCATCAATTTGGGATTCTTGCTTCAAGCTTCTTGCGAGTTGAAGCCATGCCCTTGATAGTGGGATTCTGTTCGTGCTGAACTTTTGAAGTGCGATTCCTTGCGATATTACCCAATCGTATAAAGCACTATACTTGCTCGCATGGCACGGATAGCACTCGTTGAGAAATAGCTCAACGCTTGCGATTTTTGCTTGCGACTTTTTTGCCATTTTTCTTCCCTTCCTGCGCTTGCTTTTGCCTTTTAATTTCTTGAACTTCCTCGATAATCGAAACTATCAAGGCAAGTGCCACAACCACGATAAGAACGGCGATGAAGAATCCGATTCCCCATTTGATGCCTTCCCATACTGTTTCCATTAGTCCTCCTTATTCCTATTCCTGCCTTTGCTCGGCAGAATCTTAATTGTCTTTCCTTCGAGCTTCGGTTGCCCTCGTGCCGAAGTGATTTCGATGTCATATTTCAATGCCATATTCGCTATATACGAATAGGTCAGATGCTTGTTGTGACGAAGCTTCTTTGAAAATGGTTTGAAGTTCTTTGAACAGAAGTTGCGTTCAATATGAAACCATCTGTGAAATATGACCCAATTTCCAAAAGTTGTTTTGACATAGATTGTTCGAGCGTCCCAAAAAATAATCGTGAGTCCATCGACCTCACGAATCCCAATATGCGACTCTCTCGACACCTCTCATGCCCTCCGCACTTTGACAAATTGTTCTTCCCATTTTTCAAACCTCCTCAAATCTTTTTCATGGTGGGGCAGGATAAGAAGCCTGCCCCTAAGTTGAGCCGATTCATGCCTAAGAACTTTTGAATATTTCGGCTCATACAGTAGTGTGCTTCGGAACAAAAGCGACAGAAAGTAGGTGGCTGTCGCAAACAAGAGTTAGATATTTATGAACGGAAATGTTTAAACATCAACGATGATAGATTGTTGGATATGTATTCTTTTAGAAAGCAAAACTTACCACGCTCCGAAGCTCGATTGTCTAATGTGCATTAGAAGTTTTACGCCGTTCTACAAAGGCGATTTTCTATTCTTCAATAGTTGGCTCGCCGTAAAGGAACTCGACCGAATCTTGAAAATCGTCTTTCATTTGATTTCGATTTTCCCTTCTAATGGGGTGGCATCAGTAGTCTTTCCATTTCCACCGATGCGAAGTTCCCTCACTAGCCATTCGCATATGTCCGTTGCCGTTGATACGCTTTTCGTGCGTTTCCATACGATTAGATTGACTTTGAGTTCATCGAGTTTTGTCATCTTCGTATTTGCTCCTTTCACAAAACTTCTTTTTGATATATCGACCAATATCTTGTGTCATGAATGCGTTATCGTCTGATGAAAGATACGGTGCGGAATCTTCAATCGTCTGATTCCTGCGGACAATCTTTCCGTCCTTAATATCGACTCCGCCAATCTTCCAATAGTTGCCGTAAAGCGTCCTAAACATTGGCGATTGGAATCTGCGTAGCACTTCGAGTGCCTTCGTCTTGTTGATTAGAATCGGCATATGAACTGCATAGTTGAGCATCGGCGAGTCAGGAACAGCTTTTCTAAGCTCTTTTACCATCTGCCTTAGCTGTGCCGTATAAACTGATGGCTTATCGTAATTACGTTCCTCAATCTCGACAATGTGACGATATATATCGCCGTCATAGACAGGCTCATATTTCTCGACCTTATTGTTGATATAGAAATCATCGTTAAACAGGAAGAAATCGTCTGACACGCCTTTTGTTTCGCATATTAGCAATAATGTATTGCGGACTTTTTCCCATTTCGTGATTCCGATTTGCCTGACCCTTACAAACTCGTCAGGGTGGATATAGTCAGGCTTACCGCCAAATATCCAAACCTTACGATGAGGAAAGTTCGCTTCAACCGAGCGAAGCGAATATCTTAATTCCTCATTGGTTTGAGCGTTTTTGACGATATAGACAATATCGTTGTCTTTCACGCTGTTAGTTTCCTTTCCGCCTCATCTAGTTCTTTCAAAACAAGCTTCTTGATGTCCTTTAATGCTTTGATTTCTCGCACCAAGTCTGTTCTATACAAAAACCAATAATGCGTTTTAAGTTTCGACTCGATGAATCTTGGGTCGTATAGAAACACGACCAACATTTCGAGTTTTGGATTGACGAGAAAATAGTTCGCATATTCCGTCCTGTATTCGGTCGGCGGAATATCGTCATATATCGCTTGAATATGCCTTGCGCTTGATAAGCACTTAATCTCAATGGCTATCTTCAAATCCTTCGTATAACCATCAGGCGATTCAATGTGATTCTCGTCTAGTTCCCACACGTTGCCATGAACAAAATCGATTCCTAATTCGTCCGAAGCGACTCTCAACGCCTCCGACTCTAACTCCGTGCCACGCTCGATACCTGATGACAAATCATCAGCATCAGTCAATCTTTCGGCTAATAATTCATAGAAGCCGAGCAGATGCCTGCTCGTATCGAACAAAGCATCTGCCTTTCGTGATTTCGCATATATCGAGCCTATCTTCGTGCCTGTAAGCTTACCTTCTCTAAGACGCTTCCAAGCATCACTCCCTTGCTCGATTTCAATCACTTTCATTCTGACTTATTTCCTCTCTGCGCTTGTTGAACATCTTGCTGATGGCATCGGCTTGCGCCTTTGTCATACTTGGGTGCTTCTTTTTCAGTTCCTCGCCGTATGCTGTAAGCGATTCCGCATCGTCAATCATGTCGAGATGCTCTCGCACATCATCAAAGTTCAACCTCGTGCCGTTTGACGGTCTTGCGATTTGCTCTTGCTGTTGAATCGCATTTGCAACCTCATCAGCACTTGCGAACTCGCCACCTGCTAGACCGAAGCAAGCAAGCGCACGTCCAATCGCACTCGTTTCGCAGTTTTCGAGCGCACTTGTTCTGTTGATTTGACTTGCCGTTCTTAATTCTTCGGCATGACCTGTCGCAATCGTGCGACCGTCTTTGTCTAAGATTTCAGCCTTCATCACAACGCACATTTCATCAATCGATATAATGCTCGTGATGATACTCATTTCGCTTTTGTGTTCTTCACGGAACTCATCGACACGCTTCGCAACGGTCTTGTAGTCTTTGCCGTGAATATTTACAACACCTGTATCTTTTATCATCGTTACTCCTTGTCTTTGGCTTTGCCTCGTCTGGATAACTTTCCGCCGATTGCCCCCATTTCACGAGCGAACTCCACATTGTTGTAGAATCCGCCTGTGTGTCCGTTCTTCCCACCTTTGCGACCGATTTCTGCGTAAAAGTTATCGCCGTGCTTTTTCTTATTCGTGATTGAGGCTTTCAAGCCTCCTTCTCTCGTTCCTGACATCTTCCTCCTAATGTGGTAAAGTATTGAACTCATAATCGTTAAACCAATCGAGTGCGTCTTGGTGCCTTTCTTCCAAATCGGCATCGACTGCGTCCCAATCGATTTTTTTCCTAGCGACTTCCAGAACGACTGGATAGATTTTTGCGTATGCTTCATCAGTATCTAAGTCCATGTCCTCTAAGAAGGCATCGACTGCGTTCTCAATGTATGATTCGACCAATTGGTCACGGCGATATTCATCGCCATCGCCGAACTCTATTATTTCGTCAGCGATTCTGTTTTCGAGTGTTCTCATTCGTTTCCTTTCGTTATGCAAAGATAAACGCTAAAATAGCGAATATCGTGATATATAAAGCGCAGAAGCACCAGTAATGGTTTTCTGCTAAGTTGTAGATAAAATGTTTCATGTTATTCCTTTCTTTTTGTTTTTTCGTGCGCTTCCAAATTGTTAAGATGAGCAAGGCAAGTGTTCGTATGATTGCCCTCGCCGTTATTTGTTAAAATAACCGCCCTTTCTGGACGGTTTCGATTGTTCGACATTTGACTTTTTTAAGAAATGTTATATGGTACATTGTGCGACTTTATACATTTCTTCCAAAGTCGATTTCTCGACCGTCCTTTTGCTCTACTTTTAAACGTTCTCGTTTGATTTTCCGTTCAAACTAATTACATTGTAACGCATATGCTTCATAAAGTCAAGCATTTTGCCCTATTTCATAAAAAAGTCCGCTCATCACGGACTTTTCTATCTTAAAACCACGCAAAAATGCGTTCTTTAATTGTCATCTTATCTGTAAGAACAGGGGTCGAAGGGGAGTGAGCAAAAACGTAAGAATCAGAACAGGGAAGCGACAAAATTGCTTCGTAGGCTGTTTCCGAAATCCGCACTTCCCTTTGCCTTAATATGATTTTCCCTTCGCCGATTTGTTCCCATCGCAACAGCATCAACTGCCGTTCCGATAATCGTGATTCTTTCTTCACGAGTTCATATGTTAAGTTGCGACATAGTTTCTTGTAATTGGTCATAAAATCCTTTCGTTACTTTTATGACCGCACCTTTTAATCAAAGAGCTTTTTACGAGCCTCTTTCATGAGTTCCGCCGTCCTTTGACGTTCCTCGTCAGAAAGCTCGCTTGTGTCGTTTGTAGAATTGCCACCAAACCGCTTTAGAATGCGCTGTGTGGGGTTTTTCGCTTCAAGACGTATGCTGAACGCATCTAGCTTCGGAAGCTTGCCATATGCGCCGTATAATTCGTTAAAAGACGATACCTTCGGCGCAAACTGTTCCGTCATGGCTTTAGCTATCAAATCCACGACCTTCTTTGCGCCATCTTTGCCTCTTTGTTTGATTAGCGTATTGCAAGCATTACGATTTGCTTTATTGTTTGATGGCTCGATTTTTACAACTTCCCTCCAATATGAAAATAGCTCATTCACATCTTTGTTACCATATTCGGAAGGCTTGCCTTCTATTGATTTATCAATATTTATACTTTTATCTATACTTTTATTTATGGGTGTCATTTTTGACACGGCAGGGGTGTCATTTTTGACACGGCTGACATGACAATTTTGACATACACGAATCAAACGGAAGCGTCCATTGAATCCGCACTTCTCAATGAATCCAAGTTCAATTAAGTGTGATAAAAGTCTTTTGACGGTGCGCTCTGTGCGACCGATACGACTAGCGAGCCATGCGTTTGAAGCATAGCATTCACGGAATCCTGCAATCTCGCCATACAATATCTTTTCCATTGGCGATAGTTCTTCGCTTTCCATAACGTCAGCAGGAATCCACACGCCTGTATATTCCTTTATAGGCGCATCGGGATTGATTTCCATTTTCCCTCCAAGCTTGTTGCGTTGGCGAGAAAAAGCCACTCGAAAACAAGTGGCTTAAACAATCATACGAACAATATCATTCTAACACGGTTTGAGTTTTAAGGCAACCTGTGTTATAATTGACTTGCGTTTCCAAAGGAAGAATATTCCTTTCGAGTGTTGTTGAAAAAGACGGTCTTACGACCGTCTTTTTCTTGTTCCCTGTCTTTAGTTTTTAATCTTCATAATCATCAATTATCTCTGCGTTTGCGAAATCTTCTTCATCGATAATTCCGTCTTTGAGCATTTGCTCCGCATCGCTTCTATACCAAATGAAGTGGTCAGGTTCATAAAAGTTTTCCATTGCGTTTCCTTTCTTGGTGGGGGAGGTTGCCCTCCCCTTTAGTTGTTATTTGTCAGCAAGTCTTTGTTTTGCTTTAAAGATTCTGGTAGAAAGTTGAACATTGTTCCACCATTCTTCGTGCCAGAACTCACTTTCTGGCTTTTCCTCACGCTTCTTCATAGTGTATTCGACTTGATAGAAGTTGAGGGCGGTTGCGATGCGTTCTGCTTCTTCTTTTGTGAGTTTGATTGTTGTAGTTGCTTTCATTGTTTTGTTCCTTTCGCTTGTTGTTTATACTTTCATTATACTCCGTTGGTGTATATATGTCAATAGATTTTGCGTGTAATTTTTACAACGTTCTTATCTGTTAATTTTGCAAAATCCAAAAAAAGTCCAAAAATCTTCTAAAAATGTGCCTTATTTTCGCACAAAAAACACCGCCGAAAACTGCGATGGAACGGCGGTGTAAGATGTGAGGTGTTTGTTTTGAAAACGAAAGGAGTTATGAACTCTGTAAGCAAGAAGGTGCGCTTGCTTACTCTTATATTGTGCTATTTTGCGGTGTGGCTCGTGAAGTTGAAATCGGACAAATCAACATCGTGTTCTCTGCCCCATTTCTTGAACTTCTCAGTCATGTACCAATCGCCATCCATATCTAAGAAATAGACTTTGGCAACAGATAGGATTGATTCAACGTTGTCTGAATCATGCGCCATCAATCCATCGAGTTGCAGGCGCACAGTATCAAGGCGAATATCCGTGACGGTTGATTCTAGCGTGTCAATTCGGTTGTCGAGATGAGCGGTCATTTTCTGCTCAAACCACGCCAAGACCGAGCCGACTGTGGTGCATATCGCTATGATGCTTGCAAGCACCGCAGAAGCGGTTTGAACACGCTTAGGAACGGATTCCCATCCGAACTTACTTTTTTTCGATTTCGTTGCCACTTTCGTCATTCCCATTGAGTTTCTTACCGAAGAAGAATCCAAGTACAAGCATGACGGCAGAATTGAACAGTTCAGGCGTTGGCTGACCCGATATTGTCTGCACACATAAGACAATCACGAGAGCGATTGTGATGATTGATTTGACATCGATAAGTTTTGCGATTCGGTCTTTGATGCTCATTATTTATCCTTTGAATCCATATTGTTGCATCTTCTCGTAAGTCAGCTTTCCGACTTTGCCGTCTGGGGTCAAATGAACTCTGCGTTGGAACTCACGCACAGCGGACTCTGTGCAAGTGCCGAAGTAGTTGCCCAAAGCGCATGGTCTAGTATAGCGAGGAAATGTCGCACGAAGCCATGAATCCATTTTTCCGATACGAGAGTCATTATCGCCTCTCTGCCAGAAGCCCTTAGCAGGCAAAAAGCCTTGCGTTGGCTGTGGTTGCGGTGCAGGGTCAGGGACTTGCTCGACAACTCTCACGCCATCACATTTCTCGCCCCAACCAAGAATCGTCCAACCTGCGAGCGAAGAAACGTATTTGCCATCAGAATAAAAGTTCGTATGGTCATCAACCATGACGTGTTCATATTTTGATGCCGTATCGAAATAGACAGGAACGGCAACGTTTGAAGGTAATCCGTCAGTATGGAACGTGCCTTCTTTTTTCTGTGCTTCCATGTCATCTTTTGCGGACTTATATGTTCCGCTTTGGATTCCAAATCCTAGACGGCAGTTCATTAAACAATAACCTTGACGAGTCCCCATCTTCTGAACGTCAAAAGGTAAAACTTGCTTCCATGCCATATCAGCCTACCTCGTTTTGTATCTCTTGCGAGTTAGCATTGACGGTTGCGAGTTCTTCGATGCTTGATACTTCAGGTATCTTGTGTAGATTTTCTTCTTCCATGCCTTCAATATGCAAAGGCATGGGGTGGCGGTGCTATGACTTCGTATAGAACAATGTAACGTAACAATCGTATGCGCTACGGTCTGCGGTGTTTATCATGTAGATATAAGAAGCATCGACATAGACCTGCGTATTATATGCAGAGTTAGCAAACATGAGCGGAAGCGCATAATATTGATTATTCGTATTCACGGCAAAGCCATCGAGCTTGATAACCTTATCCAAATTAGAAATGCCATGTGCCACTTGCTTGCTTGCATTGTTTGGTGCCGTGCCGAAATGGACTGTTTTTGCGTAGATATGGCTTCCATCAGTCCAAGTCAAACCAGTATCTTTCTCGCTCGTTGAATAGCCGATATTCGTGTTCGTGATAAGCCCCACGTTGTCGGTAAGGTCTGTGATATTGGTCGGAATCGTAGCCGAGTTGATTGCGTTGATATTAGCAACGAGTTGGTCTAACTCGTCAGCGGTTAGAACATCGAGCGGAACGAAGTCCATGTTCGGGTAAGGTAGAACGGCAATTGCCATCTTATTTTTCCTCCAAGTAATAATTTGTATATGTGAAGCTAGAATCGGTCGAAGTTTCCAGAGCGGACGTTATTTCTGCCACTTTGATTTTCTTTGCGATTTTATCGAGCTTGTCCTCGATGCTCGCATCGTTCTTGTAAGTGATTACGAACAGGCAGAACTTCTGTTTGCCCTTCTCGTAATTCTTTGCATATCGGTAAGTTTTTGCGGTGGTGCGTTTTATGACTCCACCATCAGAATATGGTCTGCCTTTTCCTGTTTCACGCATCGTGAGTTCATCGAGGAGTTTTGGCTTCCATAATGCGATTCGATTTAATTCTAGTAGATTGTTCATAGTTTCATTGTTTCCTTCGTTGGGGTGGCTAGGCATCGAATGGCGATAAGTAAGGTTGTAGCTTCACTGTGAATGTTTGCCCACAATTCGTATATGTTGCCGTGTCAAGATGAGCGCACGACAGGACGAGCCGAAGTTGCGCTACGTTTGGCGAGATGCGTAAGACTTCGCCGTAATAGAATGAGTCGAACTGATAACCCATCTCGTCAATTGTGCATGGCACGAGAAAGCTCGGAGTATTGATACCTTCCGTATATTTGTCTGATGTTACGATAGCTCGCCAAGCGATGCCTTTAATTGTTGGCAAAGCTATATCCACCGAATAAACGGCATCGGTCATATCATCAACTGTGACGGTATCAGGAACGGTTACTGATGCAGTAACAATATCGTATGTTTTGACGGTTGCATATTCGCTGTGCTGTATGTAGCGTGATGGTCTATATTCACTCATCTGCGTATATCCTGTAATAGTATCGGTAATTCGTGTAGCTTTCGCCGTTGAACTCCAACGTGCTTGGTGTGAGTCTGACTGTCCAATCTGCGTAGGACGATGGAAAATCAATGTAATCGAGCAGATACCACTTTTCGTCTATTTCATACCAAATCTCAACGAGCGGTATGAATCCCAGATTGTGATAAACGATTTGCGTCTGATTCCTCGCATCGGCGATACCTTCCATGAATAGTTTTGGATAGCCTGTGCGAGTGTCCTTAATAAAACGGTTTTCGGATTGTCCTGCGGTGGCTTCAATGAAATCGCCCTGCGTTGTCGCTTCGTTCAAGAATCCCCATAATCTGAACTTTACTGTTGCGCCTGCCATGTCCGTTCCATCAGGATTTGTGCAATAGGCACGGAACATGATTTCGTTGCGTGACGAGTAAAGAAGCGAATATCGTGAATAGACTTGCCCATTGTGAGTTGTGGTGGTTGCCATATAGACGGTGTTCCAATCATCAACTGTCCAAATCCCTGTGACGAACATTTCAAGCGCAAGGCTGTTTGGTATGTATTCTTCAATCACGCCATACTCATCAGTAACGGCACTCCCCTCGTATAACCACACGATTTTGTCGGTCGGGAATGTCGAAGTGATGAGGAAGTTTCCTGCCCTTGCCATTTATGCCTCTAACTCGTCAATTACATCGATATTTGGCTTCGATATGAAATCGCCGACACTCTGGTCTTTTGGATTGAGTCCGATGCGGATTCGCCTCGTGCCGTTTGCTTCTGCATAAGTAAAACCTTCGGAATCGACACGAGTGAGGATATGGACACCGTTTCTTATTAGCAACTCGCCCTTCGCTTCGTTCAGCTCGATATTGCCTGAAAGCGTTGATGTTCTAACGCTTCCACTATGTTGAACTTCTTTTATGATAGCCATGATTCCTCCTACATCAGAACGTCCGTTCCATCTAATATTGATACATCAAGCTTGAACGCTGTCATCAAGGTAAAGTGTTCAACCGTGAGTGCGGTGGTAAAACCTGCATTGTTTGTGATGGCAGATTTAATTCCAACCACTTTGTAATCGCCTTCATACTTATAGTTGAGATGAATGACATCGCCGAGTTGCAAAGCAGGACTGCCTTTGACTGTCATGGACATAGTCGGCGAATAGCCTGCCCTGCGCTTTAATATATCCATCGCATATGAGTCTGCGTTCTGATATGAGCCAAAGCAGTTATTGTCAGAAATATCGAGAATCATCTCGCCGAACTGCTCAACGGAATCCTCATCGTAGGCATTGTATTCAATCGTATCAACGACCTTTGCAGGCTCGCCCCAAATCTCTAAGAACGAAATCGAAACAGGTTTGCCTGTGGCATTTGTGAAATCGAGCTTGATGCTGTCGGAAAATAGCGTCCCTGACGCTGTGATTCCGCTTGTAATAGCGTTTCCGCTCAAATCTAAGGCTGTGAATGCTGAATCGTTCGACGAGCCGTTTAAAGTCGGATTTAGTGATGCCGTCCATATTGGGTCGTCCATCGATAGCCATACAGTTAGATTGCCATTGGCTTGGATTCGATACGAATCCTCGTCAGGCACTTTCGTATATCCGTCCTCGTTTATCATCGAGAATATCGGCTGATTCGCCTGAACTTCCCTGATGTCTGATTTGATTTTCACACGATTCACGATGCCATCAGTTCGTGATGGCGATAGCGTAACGATATTGTCTTTATCGAATGTCATGACAGGAGTTTTGCCAACGTCTGCGGTGCGAGGCTCGAAGCGGATAATGCCTTTCTCATCGAGCCACAAGGCACCGTTTTCAGCTTGGACAAGCTTCTGTAAGATATTGCCTGCGTTTAAGCCTTTTTCAAACACGAGGAACGGAATGACGTTGATACCACGAGCCAAATCATACATTGATGAGTCCATGCCGTAAGCGTCTAGGATTGTAGCGATTGCCTCGTCCGTTCTCACGTTGCGAAGCATGACGGTTTCGTTCAACTGCGTTTCTGCGATTTCGGATAGGAAGTCCTGTGCGGAAAATGTTGCCTGTGAGTCATTCAAACCGCTATATTTCGGCATTTTCTGCGTAAGACCGACAAAGACAGGCACCACTTCCGCCACACCGACTTTCTTGAATCCTGCGTATGTTCGCATTGGACGTTTTGGCAGGATATATCCGCTGTATGGCGAAGATGTATTGCCGTATGTGTATTTCTGCGAGATGTTATTGAGTTGGAGTTCGCAGAGTGCGCTCTGGACGTTGTAAGGAAACGCCACAGAACGACTCCAGTTCATGCCGATAACATCTTTTGACACATCGTCCCATTCGTAAGCGTCCCAAAGCTGAATGGTATCGGAAGCATCAGTTGCGAGAATATCTGCGCCATCTAGGATTGACTGGTCGAGAATAAACCATGATATATCGTCATCACGATTCTTTGTGAATGATATTTTTGCGTTCAGAGCCAACGGACGGATTGTTCCGTTAGCAACAGAAGCAAACTCGTCTGTGGTTGAAATCACGATTCTGACCCTCCTTCGGTTTCACGCATCACAAGTTGGATATTTTCTCGACAGCCACAAGGGTTGATGACTCCGCCGTCTGTGAGCGTAAGGACGACAGGAGTCTTTGGCACGATGTCCTGTTCTTCCTCGTAGTTGAGCCGATACTTGAAGTTGATTTCCCCCTGCTCCCCTGCACTCGGTATCAGCATGATATTATTCACACCTTCATATAGCGATGCCACAAAGTTCAACTGCTCGATAAGGTCGCTGTCTGTGATGGCTGTGTCTGTTGGAGTGGCAAGAAGATAGTAGAACTGTGCGCCACCTTGAGCATCTAGTATCGCCTTTAGGTCTGCGCCTGTCTTACCTGCGAGAGAACTACATCGGAAGTAAATACGGTCATTTGTGCCTGTGCGTTGGCAAAAAGTGCCATCTTGCATTGAGTTGGCTTGGACATTGGCTGGGACATTTTGCTCGACATATTGACCGATATTCTCGGACATGCGAGCGAGTGCGATGTCGTTATCATAATCGCCACCTTGTGCGTTCCAATCGGTTTTCTGGATAAAGAAAACTCCATAATATGATGTGGCATTATAGCCAGATGAGCCGTCCTGTGCGATTGCATTTGGGAATATCTTACGCTGTGCCTTTCCGATTTCTTTGTGAATCTTCCAAGTACCGTTGTCGTTCCAGATGTAGTCCTGATATGTGCCGATTTTGCAGAGTTCGAGCGAGCCTAAGTCGATAGTATAGCTCTGCCCTTGATATGGCTCGTAGGCGGTGGTAGTTGACACGCTATTTAGAATCATTGGCTTAATGTTGCCTTCGATGGTGTAGTTTGGGTTGTAGTAAAAGCGGACTTTGACGGCAGTTTTACCGACAACGCTAGACATAGATTCGATGCGGTTTAATGAGTTGCCAGGGCTTCTATTAAAGAATGTTCCATCAGAGAACACGATAGCGATTTGGATAACAGTTGATGTGAAATCGTTGCAGAGATGTAAATAATCGCCCTCTCTGATAGTGTATGGCTGTGTAAGTATGTGGTCGCTTGTTTGTGTGCCACTCGATGCTTGACCGCTGATATTATAGACACCATCTGTACAAGTGAAGATAAGCCCTGCTCTATCTTCGGTATAGTCGCTCGGAGCAGAGAGTGTATTTTTGCCACATATAACCACCGTCTGCCCACCACTCACAACATTGACGGTTTGAGGGTAGGAGGGGTTAGGGGAGTCTGTGCCACCGACAAAAGGCGTATAGACAAAGTTTTGTGGCGTTATTTGGCCTGTACCTTTGACGACCGATATTCTATATGTAATAGAACCGCTCTCGCCGGCCTGATAGCGAACATACGACCTTGTAGACCTGTTAACGCCCGTATAGTCTGATTTAGATGTAATATCGTCTACGATTATCATGCCGTTGTGTAATAAATCAAAAGAATAACTTTTCTGTGGTGTGAACTGCGTAGCGCTATTAGACGATGTAACGTAAAGCGTTCCTGTGCCTGTAACAGATTTAATTTCAGCTACTACTGTGCATGGCGTATCTACTGGAATCATAGACTCTGGAATTTTATCTGTCATAAAGTTGCAAAATGCTGACGATGCGCCGCTTGTATTATCATAAGTCGCCGTTGCCCATCCGTCTTGCGTATATGTCGTATTAGACGAGTCGACTATATCGCCAATATTAAACAAGTTTTTGCCGTCGATTGTTTTTTGGCTTGCGTTGCCTGTGAGTTGGGTAAGAGAGAGGGGGGAGTATAACACGGCATCGTTGTTGATTTGCACGAAGCCATTGACGGTGTATCCTGTCTTATCTTCATACACATTGTCGCCATAAAATAGACGATAGAACGGAGTTTCAGCATTGCCGAACTGACGAAGCCAAAAGCCACGAAGCCTATCGTATTCAGCTTGACACATGATACTCCATTTCTGCGTCCATTGTTTCTTGAGCCACAAGTAATCACGATAGACGTTGCCGTCAATCGTTGTATTGTCTGCGATTCCTGTTACGTCCTTATCTTCGATTGGCACTTCGAGAAGCTCGAATATCATGTCATCGACCGAATCGGATAATTCCATTTTGTATATCATAGGTAAGCCCCCATTCTTGATTTATTGATTTCTTGTAATTTGTCGTATATCTGCTCGGCAACTGCTCGTTGCTCGGCATCAGATGTTGCGAACACCCCTTGAATGTTGATTGTGATTCCGCTTCCTGTTCCGCCTCTCTCATTTATCTTTTGAATCATGTCTGCCATCTTGCTTTCAGGAACGACCCATTCGTCCTGACCGCCCTCGCCTGCGACAATTAGCTGTCCGCCGTTGCGTGATGGCACGATACCACCTTCCGCCATGCGAGGAAGTTTGATAGTTCCGATTTTGCCGAGATTGACACCAATGAAGCCGAATGCCCAGTTGATAGCATCGATAAAGCCATTCAAGATATTGATTGGTGCATTGATAAAGCCTTCGATGAATCCTAAGATGCCATTGACGACCGCCTTGAATGCACCGCTTACCGCTTCGCCGATTGCTGTGCCGATGCCGTTGAAGATGCTTGCGATGGTGTTCCACACACCTGCGAAGAAATCGCCGATGTTCTTGAAAACACTCGTCACAAAATCCCAAATGCCCTGAAAGACATCACGAAACCATTTGCCGATATTCTCTAAGCCCTGCCTGATGCCGTTGCCGAAATCTGAGAAACCTTTGAGCATCGCATCTGCGAAATCGCCCCACGATGCGAACAGCTTTGAGAAGAACTCGCCGACAGGCTTGAACATATCGACAAATATCTTGCCGATATTATTCGCAAGGCTTGCGATGAGCGAGCCGATTGCCTTGATTATCGCTTCGACAAGCAGAATTAAGATTTCTGGTAATCGAGGAATAAGAGCAAACACAATATCGACAAGACCTTGAACGATTACGTCTATGTTATCGATGAAAATCCTCATGAGGTCTGGAAGATTCTCGATAAGTGCCAAAACAAGGACTTTTGCGCCTTCGATAATCGCAGGCAGAAGCTCATTGATGATAGTCGGCAATTCCTGAATGATTTGCGGTGCAAGTGTCGAAATAATCTTTACCACACCAGATATTGCGGTCTTGATTCTAGGTAGAAGGTTTTTGCCGAGAGCCGATACTGATTCCGTAAAATCGTCCATGAGCTTATCGAAATCTGCACCATCATCAACAATGCCTGTCATCATGTTGCTCCATGATGCTTTTACCATCTTCATTGAGCCTTGTAGTGTGCCAAGTGCCTCATTGGCTGTTCTATCGATTACACCGAACTTGTCTGCGTATTTTTCGAGAATATCGAGAATATCTTGGCTCTTTAATTCTTTGACATCATCAACCATGTATCCAACAGACCGAGCCGCTTCGAGGAAGCCTTCCTGCGTGCCTTTGATACCAAGATTTAAGTTGTCGATATAATTGAATGAGCCTTTCAATGCCCAATTCACTGCGGTCGATGCCTGTTCCATCGAATAGCCAAACGTATTAGACAAATCGCTATTCAATTTCAACAATCGGTTTGTCGCTTCGATAGCTTCATTTTCGTCATCAATATCCGCCTTCATTAGTGGATATGAAGAAGAAAAGCTCGTGAAGTATTCGTTCTGCGACATCGTGAGATTTTTCCACGCATCGCTTGCATACTTATTCACTTGCGCAATTTGTTCGTAGCCTTCTTCGATACCGCCGAACATAGCTTCGATACCGCCACTCAACTGCTCAAACTCTGCATATGAGTTGATGGCATCTTTCGTTAATTTGACGATTGCGACAGAAGCAGTCGTTGCGCCTGCGACAATCGCACCGCCCAATGCCTTTGCGCCTGCCTTACCTGCGCTTTTTAAAGTATCGGCAAACTTGTTTGTTTCTTTTTTGGCTTCATCAAGCCCTTTGGTAAGTCCTGACTGATTGACGGTTATTTCGTATTCAATCCGCCCTGCTATTGCCATATTATTCAACCCTTTCCAAATGCTTTCTCATGCCTTGATTGAAATGCTTTTGAGCTTGCCCTTTCTTCGAGAACGCTGTGCCGATAGCAGTTGTTGTCATGACTGCATCATCAAGTTCATGCGTTGATTG
>Ga0310786_10002124_pt1 | contig 30877 bp, 33 predicted proteins | sample AusTroGonzalo_MG_FD_203881 | JGI IMG/M metagenome (GOLD analysis project Ga0310786, IMG submission 203881) | Bovine rumen microbial communities from tropical cattle in Woodstock, Queensland, Australia - Gonzalo_03 (v2) (version 2) | ecosystem: Host-associated > Mammals > Digestive system >...
GTGAGCCAGGTGCCTCAGGTGCACGCCTTTTTTTGTAGCCTATATAGTGGGCTATCGAAACCCTAATCGGCGTCGTCGAGGGCGATGCCGAGGAGTGCCCACTGTATCCACTCGTCCTCGCGGGCGAGGGCTCCCCCGCCGGCATCGCCTTCCATGCCACCGTTAACGTCACTGGAGCACAGTATCCCCCCCATGCCCTCCATCTCAATAGCCTCCATCAGAGGCTCCATATATCTCTTCTTCATATTTTCTCTTTAGTAATCGTTAAAAAATAACTTGGTACAATTTCCGCTCAGTTAAAGCGGTATGTGATCCACGAAATTCAGACTTCAAAATATTTATCATATTGCATACATATTTGTATTATAACTTATTGATTATTAATATGTTATACTCTTAAATCTGCTGAAAAATTCGTACCTTTACAGCTGCAAAGATACAAAGAAAATCTGAATTATGGTGTGACAATGGCGTTAAAAGTACGAAAAGCGGTTCCTTAACGGCCTAAAGAGCCAACTGGTATCCTCTTCGGCGTATGACTGGCCATGGATCACAAGGCTTCATAAAAAACCCGTCTTCCATCGGCCAGACACTCCAATCGAAATCAAGAAGTTCGGGCCGTCTCATCAGCGATACGTAGTCAGCCTTCAAAAAATCGGATATATACATTGTATCAGTGGGTTCTTTCGAACAGTATGCTATTGTGATACTAGTTACGTTTATCCGCTCGCACTGGCCATCTCCAGGATGACCGAATACTGCATCGGCACCCTCTCCGGCATATCCAATGACCTCACCATATGATTCATCATATCCCCAGATATGGCTTATTTCCTTACAGTAGCCCTTGCTTCCGCAGCCAAAGGCCACAGCATTCTTTCCGCCTCTGCCCTCTATATAGCAACAATGGATGAATTGGATAGTGCCACACCTGCCGCCTTTGTAACTGCCGACGGCGGGGGCATCATCGCCACCCTGAGCATAAACCTCACAATTATTGAAGATGATATTGCCGCAGTCTGGCAATTGCTTGCCGCCACCGATGCCTGCACCATTGCCTGAGTTTTCGACATACAACTTGCCGTCGGCATCCAGAATGGTGAGCGTGTTACCCTCAGGCACATAGATACAGGGGCATTCAGACCAGTAGCCTGACAGATTATTGGTGCCTTTTATGGTAATGGTGGCATCGCCGTTACAATGGATAGCGGGGTTAATAGGAGAAAACTTACGGTTGGCATTTTTATCACCCCAGATGGTGACATTGTCAAGGGTGACGTGGGCACCATCGGGTATCACGATAAGATACTTGGGAATGCCGTAATCGTTTACAGGCATCTTGCCCGTCAGCACGTCGCCATCCATAGCTTCATAGTTACCTGGCAGTGTGGACAGATCTATAATGCGAACAGGATCATCAAGTCCTATAGGCTCTTCGCTATAACCAAGTCCTAATTGACGCAACCAAACCTTAACCTGCTCAAGCTGCTCGTCGGTGAGGGGCGACATTACGCAACTGACATCATCGCGAACCTTGCCCACTAACTGGCCGTTGCGATAGTCCATCGTCCAACTGGGATGGAGCGTCACTGCGCCGCTGGAACCCGTCAATACGATATCAACTTTACCATCCTGAGAGACCGTGTATTTACAGCCTGCACCGAGGAAAGTATCTTCCAGGTCAACCGCATTTCCGTCGGCATCGATCAACAGGCATATCCAGAAACCTGCGCCTTCATCAAGGAGTGTACCGTAGAGCACCACCTTGGAGAACGCCTTGGCATGCTCGCCCTCGCCTGCTACACCTTCATGGTCATACTCGGCATACCAGTAGCCAACGACATCGGCGGGTTTTACGCTGTTATTCACTGGGTAGTCTTCTTTGCTACAGGCGCTGAGTCCTGCGGCGATTGTCACAGTCAGTAGCAGGGCCGCTGCGGCTTTCATGCTACAATGAAATAGTTGTTTTGCTTTCATATTGATGCTTGTTTTGATAGTTGTTGTCAGCAAAATGTCGTGTTCCTAAGAACGACGCTACGATAAAATCTTTGTGTGAGTAAAAATGTCAGACAGCAACACCAGTGCGCATTACTTCGCGATAGAGAGGCGAATCTTCTTCGTCCTCCATAAGAACAGGCTCGATGAGGGTGTTCACCTTGCGGACATCACCACAGATGTCTGCCCACTGGTGCCATTTGTCTACAATAATTCCTGCAGGGACAATGACTGCCACGTCGATGTCGCTGTCAGGGGTGGCATAGCCCTTGGCATACGAGCCGTACATATATACCTTCGGCTCAGTCTTGTAGCGAGATGTTACTACTCGCTTATAGCGTCGAACTATGTCGAGAACCTCGTCTAAGGTAAGCGTTCTTCTATCCATTGTGTCAATTCTTTAGTTGTCTTGATGATATGCTGGCAGGCCTCTTGGTTGAGCATGCGGGCAGCAGCATCCTTCTGTTCGGGGTAGCGAGCCTTTACGATATCTTCTTTAGCCATAATTCTCGTTGTTTATTCGTTTCGGCTGCAAATTTACGAAAACTTTCCGAATAATAGTGCGATTATCCGATATTTCTTCGATTTATCCGTCTGTCTCAGTATGTCAAATACGCTGATTTCTGATGTTGTCATAACTTTTGCTTTCATTTCATAAGCTGATGCTGAAACCCGCGATGAGCCAGCGGCCTGGCTGGGTGACGAGGCCGTAGTCGTGGTAGCTGGTGTCGAGAAGGTTGGTGGCCTCGAGGTAGAGCTTCCATGTGGGTTGCTGCCACGTCAGACGGCTGTCGAGCAGGAAGTAGGGGCGGTAGTCCTGTATTGTGCCGTCGAAGTCGGTGTAGGAGCCGACGCGATCCTGCCAGCGGGCGGTGATGTTGAGACAGAGCCTGTCCGTCAACGGCATCTGGGCATTGGCCACGAGTTTGTGGCGCAGGTATTCAAGGGCGTATTGCGACACGATGCCGGGCTGTTGGCCTTTGTCCTGATGGATGTAGCTATAGGAAACTTTGAACTTTGAACTTTGAACTTTGAACTGTAGATCGGCTTCGAGGCCGAGGCTGTTGATGGTGGTGTGGTTGACGCTCTGCCAGACGGCTGCGTCGCCCTGGGAGGTGTCCATGATCCAGTCGATCATGTTCCGCCCGTGGTGATGCCAGAGGGTGAAGTGAGAAGTGAGGAGTGAAGAGTGAAAAGTGGTGCCGAGCTCGAAGGCACGCATCTCCTCGGGCTGGAGGTGAGGATCGGCGGCATAGCCCTGCAGCTTGTAGTACATCTCCGTGAACGATGGCATTCGGAGCGAGGTGTTGTAGGAGGCGTGGAGCTTCCAGTGTGGGGTGGGGCGGTAGCTGATGTCGATGCCAGGATAGACGGTCATGTTCATATTGCTCCAGGTGTTCTTCACGGCCACGAGGCCTGCTGAGACTGTGAAATCGTGCAACAGCAGGTTATGCTCCAAGTAGCCACTGATATTTGTACGGTTGACGCCGAGGGTATAGTCGCGGTCTGTGCCGCTGATGTGATGCGTCTGGGAGAGCGGTTCGCCGAGGTTGCCGCTGACAAGGTCTTCGTTGCGCAGTTCAGCTCCAAAGGCCGTACGCCCTGCCACCCAGTCGAAATAGCTGCTGAGGTTCACGCCATAGACATCTGTGCGGTTGTAGTTGAATTTCATCTTCTCCGGCTGTCCTCGATAGCCCTCATAGCGGTCGCGGTTCTGATTCCAATAAATGCTGGGTGCCAGATGCAGCCGACCGCAACGGGTCTCGCCTTGAATGGCGGAATAGAGCTTTGTAGTGTGTTCGTATTGGTCGTCGGCCTGCCATTTGGGCGAGGCCCAGAAGGTGGAGGAGCCCCAACCCTTGTCGGCGATGCCGAAGTGCCATCTCACCCTGATGTCCTCGTCCTCGTATTGCCCCTGATAGAAGCCCTTCCCCCCGCTGAAGTCAGTATTGAGTGTTCCTGCCTTTGAGCGGCTCCAGCCGTCACTGCGAGAGTAGGAGGCGGAGAGAGATTGTTTGATGGAAGGGTTTGGGGTGGAAGGAAGAAGGTGGAAGGTGGAGGGAGAATATCTCATTCCCAGATTGAAATAGCCATAAGATCCTCCTTCTGTATGTAAAGTAATATTCTTCCTCCTTCCACCAACATCAGTGACGATGTTGATGGCTCCTACGAGCGACGATGTGCCGTAGATGCGGCCAGCAGGGCCTTCGAGCACCTCGATGCGCACGATGTCGTTGAGGTCGACGGGAAGGTCCATTGCGTTGTGGCCCGTTTGTGGGTCACAGATATTGATACCGTTAAGCAAAAGGATGATTTGGTCTTGTGTGCCGCCTCGGATGGAGATGTCTGTCTGGGCACCAATAGGGCCTCGCTGGCGGACATCCACGCCCACGGCGTATTTCAGGAGATCATTAATACTTTGTACGGGAGCCTGCTGAATGTCGGCACGATCCAGTACGGTGACCATTCTCGCTGCCTGGCTTTTGGTCAGGGGGGCCCTGGAGCCAGTGATGCTGACTTCCTCAAGCACCATCTCGCGAGCCGTGGTAGTGGCAGTGGAGTCAGTCACGATGGGATTCGTCGAAACGCTCTCCGCCGAGGCGTAGGTCAGCGTTGATACAGAGAGCACACTGCACACCACCTCACGTCCGAGACAGTTGAAAAGCGAATAGCCCTTGTTTCCGAACTGTCGGAAAACAAGGACTGGACGCTTAAAGTTGAATGTTGGTTTGTACATTGTCGTTTAATAGGCGTGGTCGTTCTCGAGCTCTTCCTTGTCGAGTTTCTTGCTGTCGATGGCGCGCCAGGCGTAGACGATGTAGGCCAGCACGAATGGAACGAGCAACGAGACGTAGAACATCGTGGTCAGCGTGAATTCGCTGGAGCAGGAGTTCTGAAGTGTCAGCGATGACTGGAGGTCGGCTGTCGAGGGATAGTATGCCGTGTTGTTCCAGGCGCTGCAGAGTAGCAGGGCCAGTACCGTCAGCACTGTGCCGATGCCAGCAGGCCATATACCGCCGATATAATCCTTCGAGACGATGGTCTTTCCGATGCCGAAGAGCACCAGCACGACACCTATTAATAATATAATAAGTAGGTACCACATCTCGATGAAGTTGTTGAAGTATTTGTATGGCTCCATGAAGATGACACCCGTTGTGGGATCGTAGGCGAAGCCATCCTTCAGCAATAAGTGGATGAGATAGGCCACAAAGAGCACAAGGAAAGGAACGGCTGCACCGATGAGGCGTACGCTGCCACGCGAACGGATGTCCTCGTCGTTGACATTGTTCATCACATAGAGAATGCCCAGAATACGGGCCAGGAACACCACGGCGAAACCGAACACGAGTACCCAGGGATTGAGCAGGGCATCGAGGCCGTGAGAGGCGTTGGCCCAGCGGCTGATGATCGGCGTAAGGGCTCCTACATCGACGAGGTTGTTCTTTTCGATGATGAAGTTCGAACCCTCGAAGAAAGTGGCTACTGCACCGCCGAGGAGCAGCGGGCCTAAGATGCCGTTCAGCGTCAGGAAGAACTGGAAGGTCTTGGGGCCGAGGAAATTGCCGATCTTGTTCTGGAACTCATAGCTGACGGCCTGTAGCACGAAGGTGAAGAGGATGATCATCCACAACCAATAGGCACCGCCGAAGCTGGTGGAGTAGAACAGGGGGAAGGAGGCGAAGAAGGCTCCTCCGAAGGTGACGAGGGTGGTGAAGGTGAACTCCCACTTGCGACCTGTGGAGTTATAGACGAGTCGCTTTCCCTCTTCTGTCCAGCCCAAGCTGCTGGCGACGGAGTTGGCACCCTGTACAAACAGTAAAAACACTAATATTGCACCAAGGAGTGATACGATGAAACACCAGTAGTGCTGTAAGAATTCGTATGACATATTCCTTAAACTTTAATTTATTTTTCTTTTACTACGAATTTCACGAATTACACTAATTTTACTGCGCACAGATTAATTCGTATAATTCGTTTAATTCGTAGTTGTTAATTCTATTCGTGATCCGGTCCTTTCTTGATCTGCTTGAACAGGATGCTGATCTCGACGGCGAGCATCGTGCTGAAGAGGATGAGGAAGAGGATGAACGTGAAGGCGACGCTGCTGGCGTGGAGGTCGGAGACGGCAGCCCATGTGGGCAGCATGTCCTGAATGGTCCACGGCTGACGGCCGAACTCTGCCACAAGCCATCCGCACTCAGAGGCGATATAGGCCAGCGGCACAAGGGCAATGGCTGTCCAGTAGTGCCACGATGGCAGTCCTGTGAGCTGACGAGGCGCATCGGCCATCGTCTCAGGCAGCAGGCCGACGGAGGCCAGCAGACGGCGTGTGAGGACGGAGAAAAACGGAATGTCGTAGATGAGCAGCAGTAATACGATGAAGTAGAGGATGAAGACGCAGCCCAGTCCTACCATGATGCGGAAGGCCCAGAAATTGACGGGGATGAAGGGCACGATGTCGTTCTTGTCCTTGATATAGCCATAGCCGAAGTACTTCATGTTGGCTTTGATGATTGACAATTGATCATTGACCATTGAGTCGCTGGCACCTTCGGCCTTCGCCTGACGATAGGCGGCAAGGGCCTCGATGGCTTTCTTGCCTCGTGCGATCTTCTCATCGACAGAGGGCTCTACCGTGCCGTCGGGCTTCGTATAGCCGTTGAGGATGTCGTTGATGCCAGGCACATAGCCGTTGAAGTCGTTAGTGGCCATGAATGAGAGGGCGTAAGGTATCTCAATCTTCAGTGGCGCAGACTCCTCATTGGCGTAGTCAGGCTGGCAGAAGGGATTCACCCACGCGATGGCCGTCAGGCCCTGATCCGTGCCGCCGTTATAGAGTGCCTCCATGGCGGCGAGCTTCATCGGCTGTACCTCGCCCACGCTCTGGGCCGACTTGTGACCAGTGGCACCAGCCAGCAGGGCAGCAATCAGACCTACCCATACACCGATCTTCATGCTCTCGGTGGCGAGCTTCGTCTCGCGCTTCTTCATCAGATACCAGCAGCAGACGGCCACGCAGAAGATGGCACCGATGATCCACGATGAGATCACTGTGTGACAGAACTTGTCGACGGCGAACGGCGAAAGGGCTACCTCTGCGAAGCTCACCATCTCGTTGCGCATGGTGTCAGGGTTGAACTCGCAGCCCACGGGATACTGCATCCAGGCATTGGCCACGAGGATCCACCAGGCGGAGATGGTCGCGCCTAAGCCCGTCAGCCATGTCGAGGCGAGGTGGAAGCCTGGCGACACCTTCTTCCAACCAAAGAACATGACAGCGACGAAGGTACTCTCCATGAAGAAGGCTACGATGCCCTCGACGGCCAGCGGCGCGCCGAAGATGTCGCCTACGAACCAGGAATAGTTCGACCAGTTGGTGCCGAACTCGAACTCGAGGATGATGCCCGTGGCGACACCCATGGCGAAGTTGACGCCGAAGAGCTTCTGCCAGAATTTGGCGGCTTCCTTCCAGAATTCGTCTTTCGTACGGTAGTACTTGGTCTCTGCGATTCCCATGATGACGGCCAGTCCCAGCGTCAGTGGGACGAAGAGCCAGTGATAGATTGCCGTGAGAGCGAACTGCGCCCTCGACCAGTCGATGGTTCCGGCATCAATGTCTAAGAATAGGTGATTGAACATAATTTATTTGGTTTTTGAGTTATTTTGCACGTTCCGTGAGTTCCGTCGCCACGTAGCCTGCCTCGTCGCCCTTGGCGTTCTGTTTCAGGAAGTCGGGGAAGAAGAACAGCTTCAGCACCACGAAGATGATGACCAGCTTGATGAGTATGATAGCCCACAGCGTCCGTCCGAGGCGCATGGAGCGGAAACCGTCGTAATAAAGGTCGAAGACCTTATAAAGGAAACTGTCCTTTTGCATAGGCAGTAGTCATTTGATGTTGCAAATATAGTTTTTTTTCGTGAAACGACCAAATTTTTTCTTAAAATTATATTATATTGTTTTGTCATTTCAGAGGAAATACGTAATTTTGCACTGATTTTATCGATAAAGACTCATTATGAAGAAAATATTAATACCGTTGCTGGTCGTGGTCATTCTCGCCCTTATCGGTGGGGGTGTGTGGCTCTGGCTGAACCTGCAGGAACAGAAACAGGTGAATCAGGATATGCGTGAGCTGGCCGAACTCGACAAGCAGGAGATGGAGAACGAGTATGAGCGTTTCGCCCTGCAGTACAGTGAGATGAAGACGCAGATCAACAACGACTCCATCGTGGAGCAGCTGACGCAGGAGCAGATGAAGACCCAGAAGCTCTTGGAGGAACTGAAGAAGGTGAAGGCCGACGATGCCCGTGAGATCACCCGTCTGAAGAAGGAACTCGCCACCGTGCGAGCCGTCTTGCGCTCGTATATCATCCAGGTTGACTCGCTGAACCGCCTGAACGAGAGCCTGAAGCAGGAGAACAGCCGCGTGAATGCCGAACTCGAGCAGCGTACAGCCCAGGTGGCTGGCCTGAGCAGCGAGAAGGCGTCGCTCTCAGAGAAGGTGGCCATTGCCGCCCAGCTCGACGCGACGAACATCCAGATGTCGCTCCTCAACAAGCGCGACAAGGCAACCAAGAAACTGAAGGACACGAAGAAGATTCAGGTGAACTTCACGGTGACGCGTAATGTGACGGCCTCCAACGGCCATCGCACCATCTATGTGCGCATCCAGAATCCTGGCGGCAACGTGCTTGGCGGCGGTGGTACCTTTGCCTACGAGAACCGTAACCTGGAATGCTCGATGCGTAAGACCATCGAATATACGGGCGAAGAGGTGACGGTAGCCACTTATTGGAACGTGACCCAGATGCTCGAGGGCGGACAGTACCGCGTGAGCATCTTCGCCGACGGCCACATGATCGGTTCGAGAACGTTCACGTTTGAATGAAAAGAATGAAAAAATGAAATAATGAAAGAATGAAAGGAATGACAACAATTCAGGGGGTGAAAGTGACGTGGGGAGTGAAAGTACTGTTGGTACTTCTCACTTTCTCACTTTCTTACCTCCCCACTGCCTCCGCCCAGCGGTTGCTGACACTCGACAGCTGTCGGGCGATGGCCCTGCGCAACAACAAGCAGATGGGCGTCTCGAAGGTGAAGCAGGAGGTGGCGGCCAATATCCGTAAGTCGGCACGTACCAAATACCTGCCCCATGTGAGTGCCATTGGTACCTATCAGTACACCAGCCGACAGGTGGAGCTGCTCAGCGACGACCAGAAGGCGACGCTCAATAATCTGGGAACGAATACCGTGGCTGACTTCCAGAACGGTCTCTCCCAGGCCACATCCTCGCTGCCGCTGGAGAATGTGGGTGCCATCCTCGGCACGTTCGGCATCAGTCTCGATCACCTGAAGATGGCCTCTGGCCAGACGCTGGAGGGTATCGCTGCCAAGCTGAACGGTCTGGGTGAAGGTCTCGTTGATGCCCTCGACACAGACACGCGTAACCTCTTTGCAGGAACGGTGATGCTGGTGCAGCCCGTCTTTATGGGTGGTAGCCTGATTGCGCTCAACAAGATGGCCGACATCAACGAGGAAATGCAGCAGCATTCTGCCGAGGCCCGTAGGCAGTCAACCATCTACACGACGGACAAGGCCTACTGGCAGGTGGTCTCGCTGAAGCACAAACAGAGGCTGGCCGAAAGCTATCTCGACCTCATCAGGAAACTCAGTGCCGATGTCCATAAGATGATCGATGAGGGCGTGGCTACGAAGAGCGACGGCCTGAGTGTCGATGTGAAGGTGAACGAGGCAGAGATGACGCTCACCCGTGTGGAGGACGGCCTGGTGCTCTCGAAGATGCTCTTGTGCCAGACCATAGGACTGCCCATCAATGAGTCGATCGTGTTAGCCGACGAGAATACTGAAAACATCGCCGTGGTCGAACTCTCGCCGAAACTCGACGTGGAGACCGCCGTTGAGAACCGTCCTGAACTGAAGATGCTTGAGAACAGTGTGCAGCTTTCCCGTCAGTTGACGAATGTGCTGAAGGCAGGCAATCTGCCGATGGTGGCTCTGACGGGCGGCTATGCTGTCAGCAATCCCAACGTGCTTAACGGCTTCCAACGCAAGTTCGGCGGCTTCTGGAACGTGGGCGTGCTGGTGCGCATCCCCATCTGGAACTGGGGCGACGTGATGTATAAGGTCCGTGCCTCTAAAGGTGCCACGTCCATCGCCAGCCTCGAACTGGCTGAGGCCCGTGAGATGATTGAGCTTCAGGTGAACCAGAACACGTTCCGCGTGAACGAGGCCAATAAGAAGCTCACGATGGCACAGTCGAACATCGAGCGTGCTGAGGAAAACCTGCGCACAGCCGACCTCGGCTTCAAGGAGGGTGTCATCACTCCTACCACCGTGATGGAGGCGCAGACCGCCTGGCTCCAGGCGATGTCGCAGAAGATAGATGCAGAAATAGATGTCAAACTTAGCCAGGTGGACCTTCAGAAGTCCCTCGGCACGTTACAATAGTTTATAGTTTACAGTTTATAGTTTATCGATTATGAGTGCAAAAAGTCAGCATAACAACATCCTTCTTGCCATTGCAGGATTCGTGGCAGTAGTGATAATCGTGGCAGTGATTGGATTCCTTGCCCTTGATCGCGACCCAGATGTGATACAGGGTCAGGTGGAAGTGTCGGAATACCGCGTGTCGAGCAAGGTGCCAGGCCGTATCCTCGAATTGCGAGTGAAGGAAGGCGACTATGTGAAGGCCGGCGATACCCTTGCCATCCTCGACGCCCCTGAGGTGCGCGCCAAGATGGAACAGGCCCAGAGTGCCGAGAATGCCGCTGCCGCCCTCGAGCTGAAGGCTCAGAACGGTGCCCGCAAGGAGCAGATCCAGGGTGCCTACAGCGTGCTCCAGCAGGCCAAGGCAGGCTTTGAGATTGCCGAGAAGTCGTACAACCGCATCCAGCGCCTCTACGACGAGGGCGTGATGAGTGCCCAGAAGCGCGACGAGGTCTATGCCAACTACAAGGCGATGGAAGCCCAGATGAAGGCCGCCCAGAGCCAGTACGACATGGCCGTCAACGGTGCCCGTATGGAGGATAAGATGGCCGCTGCCGCCCAGGTGGGGCGCGCCCGTGGTGCCGTGCAGGAGGTGAACAGCTACATCCATGAGACGGTGCAGATCGCCCAGAAAGAGGGTGAGGTGTCCGATGTCTATCCGAAGGTCGGCGAGCTCGTGGGTACAGGCTCTCCCATCATGTCGATTGCCATCATGGACGATATGTGGGGCACGTTCAATGTGCGCGAGGACCAGTTGGGCGATATGAAGGTCGGCTCTGAGTTTACGGCCTTTGTACCCGCTTTCAACAAGGAGGTGAAGCTGAAGGTCTATTACCTGAAGGACCAGGGCTCCTACGCCGTGTGGAAGGCCACGAAGGCTAACGGCCAGTACGACCTGAAGACCTTCGAGGTGAAGGCCCGTCCCGTGGAGAAGCTCGACGGCCTCCGTCCTGGCATGTCGCTGATTATTAAGAAGTAAAATACAACATTGAGATACCTTAGGAATATTTGGGTGATCGCGAAGCGCGAGATGAAGATTCTGAAGATGAATCCCATCTACTTTTGCTGTATGGTCGTGTTTCCCCTGTTGACGATGCTGTTCTTCACCACGCTGCTCGATTCTGGCGTGCCTCAGGAGATGCCGGTGGGTGTGGTCGATCTCGACAACACCTCTACGTCGCGGGCACTGATCCGTCGCCTCGACGGCTTCCAGAGTTCCCATGTGGTGGCCCGTTATGCGTCCGTCGCTGAGGCCCGTCATGCCATGCAGGAGAACGAGATCTACGGCTTTCTCTACTTCCCCAAGGGTACTACCGACAATCTCCTCTCCGCCCGTCGTCCGAAGGTCTCTTATTATTATAGTAATGTGTCGCTGGCGGCTGGATCCATGGTGATGAAGGACCTGAAGACCATCTCCACCCTCGGCTCGGCGGCCGTGGGACAGGCCACGATGCGTGCCAAGGGCTTTACGCCTGAGCAGATACAGACCTTCCTGCAGCCTGTTCGCATCGACCTGCATCAGGTGGCCAATCCCTGGAGCAACTACAATATGTACCTCTCTACCGTTTTCGTGCCTGGTGTGATGATGCTCTTCATGTTCCTCATCTCAGCCTACAGCCTGGGCATGGAGCTGAAGTCCGACCGCGGCAAGGAGTGGCTCGCCAAGGCCGACGGCAACATCATCGTTGCGATACTCGGGAAATACGTGCCTCAGTCGATCGTGTTCCTCGCGCTCATCTTCTTCTATGAGTTCTACATCTACCACGTGCTCCAGTTCAGCCATCTTGGCAGTTGGGGCTATATCGTGCTGCTGGTGGTGCTGCAGGTGTTTGCCTCCATCGGCTTTGGCATCTTCATCTTCGGCCTCATGCCGTCGCTGCGCATGTCCATGAGTATCTGTTCTCTCTGGGGCGTACTCAGCTTCTCGCTGGCTGGCTCCGCATTCCCCGTCATGGGCATGGACTCTCCGATACAGTCGCTGACGTGGCTCTTCCCCCTGCGCCATTACTATATGCTCTATCAGATCACCGTCTTCAACGGCTATCCGCTCATCGATGCCTGGTTCCATCTCGTGGCTCTCGTAGGCTTCACGCTGCTGCCCTGGTTCGTTGTCCGTAAGATCAAAAACGCAATGCTCACGTATGTCTATATTCCATAAGATACTCCACTGGCTTGACGATGCTGCATACGTGTGGCGTCATGAACTGCGGCAGGTGCTCCGCGACGAGGGCGTGCTGCTGTTCTGCATCGTGGTGCCACTCGTCTATCCCTTGCTCTATTCGTGGATCTACAACAATGAGACGATCCATGAGGTGCCTGTGGTGGTGGTCGATCTGTCACACTCCCAGCAGTCGCGCCAGTTCATACGCATGTGCGACGCCTCGGCCGATGTGCGTGTCGCCTGCTATGCCGAGGATCTCGACGATGCGCAGAGCCTTGTCAGCCGTCAGGTGGTGAAGGGCATCTACTATATCCCAGCCGACTTTGCCACCCACCTCAATCGCATGGAGCAGGGCGTGATCAGCGTCTATTGCGATATGGCGCTGATGCTCACCTATAAGGCGATCTATCAGACGGCGATGGCCGTCAGCCAGCAGATGGGTGCCCAGATACAGACCAGGCTCTCAGGCAACTATACCGCCCGCGAAGACCTTGTCAGTGCCAGTCCCCTCGATGTCGAGGAGGTGGCGATGTTCAATCCCCAGGGTGGCTATGGCACTGCCGTGCTGCCTGCCGTGCTCATGCTGATCATCCAGCAGACCCTCGCTCTCGGTATCGGCCTTGCCGCTGGAACGGCCCGTGAGCGCAACCGCTATGGCGACCTGGTGCCCATCCATCCCTGTTATAAGGGCATTAACCGCATCGTCTGGGGCAAGGCACTCTGTTATCTTATGGTCTATGCCGTCATGAGCACCTACCTGACTATTGTGGTACCCAGGTTCTTCAGTTTCATCCACATGGCGCCCTGGCAGAATCTGTTGGCGCTGATGGCGCCTTATCTGTTGGCCTGCGTCTTCTTCGGCATGACGGTGTCGTGTCTTGTGCGCTACCGTGAGAATGTCATCCTGCTGATGGTGTTCGTGTCGTTGCCGCTACTCTTCCTGACGGGCGTGTCGTGGCCCCAGTCGGCCATCCCAGGCTATCTGCAGGGCGTGTCGTGGCTCTTCCCAAGCACCTTCGGCGTCAGGGGCTACCTCCGTCTGAACAGCATGGGCGGCTCGATAGGTGATGTCTCGTTCGAACTGCGTTGCCTCTGGATCCAGGCCGCCGCCTACTTCGGTGCTGCCTGTCTCGTCTATGGCCATCAGCTGCGCGTCTCCCAGCGCCATGCCCAGGAGCGTCTGGCCTACCTCCGCAAGAAGCGCGAAGTCAGAAAACTGCTCAAAACAAAAACATCCCCGTCAGTATAGCTGACGGGGATATCCCTTCTCACTCTCTCACCTTCTCACTTTCCAAACGGTAATCTCTTGGTTATTCCAACCATGAATCGGGTACGCCCTCGCGCTCATCCATCCAATTCTCATTTTGGTCAACAGCGATAATCTTGGGTATTTCACCATCCTTCGGGAACTTAATGGTATAAACGACGCCTTGGTTGTCACCTCTACCATCCACTTCGATAGAAACATTGCTGTTCTTCTCATAATCCCAGTCCATATTTGTGATTTTAAACTCACCGATTTTGGCATTATAGTTAATCGACGAACCGCCCCAGCCCGTATTGCTCATTTGCGAAGCCGACATATGCTCACTCTTAGTCCATGATAAAGAACCAATGTTGATAGTGAAGTCCAGCGTACCGCCAACGGCACGGACCACAGCCCACTCATCCACCAAGTGGGATCTGTTTGACCAATTTTCCTTTTACTACCATCTGCATATACCTCATAGGTAAAAGTAGTCTTCAGTTTCTTTGACACGTCGACAACAAGGTCATTGAAGTCAAAGTCATCTGTGTCACCAAGGTCTTCCACCATATAACGCTTAGTGAATGTCTCATAATATTCCTCAACCTCTTTGATGGTAGGAATACCATAAGCCATGAAAACCAGATCCTCAAAGTCGTTGTCACCAGCATCTTCGCAACCGATGATATTCACTGAATTTCCAGCAGCCACTTCTTGAGGGATGGGACAATTTCTCAGCGCGAGCATCTTCTGGCTCATCGAAGTGAGCTCAGTATATTGATTTTTGTTCTTATCTTTGGTATAAGCATCATAACTAGACCACCTCCTCAGGGAGAAGTACATCGTGGCACCCTCAGTCAAGCCTGAAAAAATATAGGAAGGTGCTTGCTCTTGAACAGGAACAGGATTCTTGGGAATGCCGGCTTGTTGTACGCCGACGGATATCAATTGGCCATCTGCTGTTTCGTATTTGAGGTCCTCACCTTTTGACCAAACCTTAATAGGAGCATAACCATTCACATTCATCCACAACTCCCAATAGTAGCTTGCATTACCCTGGAAGAGGGGAACGATTGTCAATGAATTCCCGGGAACCGTCAGATAGAAGGGGTTACCCTGATTAGAATTGTTTTTACCGGCAGGAATATTCTGAAAACACCATTGCAGGACACTTTGCTCAACGTTAAAAGAACCCTGGCCATAGAGTAAGTAACGTTACGCGTAAATGCTCTCGTTGAACTTTTCTCGGAAGGAAAACTGTACTGAGGGTGATTCGAAGTGAGATCCCAAGACTTGTTAGGATCAACCGCACCATACTTCTTAACAAAGTTCGCTTCATACTCACTCTTCTTCTGGGCCATATAAGCATCATTGTCGAAGAGGTCTTCAGCTTTTGTACACGACATGAAAGCTACAACCACAGCGGTCATACTTCCAAGCACTAACAAATTTCTAAGTTTCATAATTTGAAAAGATTTAATAATATTATTGTCTTTTTGTTTGCGGACACAAATATAAAGATAAATTATGAAAAGACCAAGGAAAACGATGATTTTTGTCGTAAAAATAACACTTTTTTAGTATACATCAAGTTAACAAAAGGCTGAAAAATCAGGGATTATACATATCCTTATAGTAGAAAGCCATAATGTCGTCGAGCATTTTTTTAGCCTCGACAGCGGGGCTGTCGGGGTCGAGGGCGATGGCCTGGATATAGGCGTTGATGGCCTCGTGCCACTGCCCTCGCTTACGAGCCTCATTACCCTGCTGATAATACTCCTCCGCGGTCATTTATAATACTCTTTCTTGCCTGCGGCGAGGGTATTCTTCATGAGAGAGCAGATGGTCATCGGCCCTACTCCACCAGGAACGGGGGTGATATAAGAACACTTGGGAGCGACCTCATCGAACTTCACATCGCCATTCAGACGGAAACCGCTCTTGCGGGTAGCATCAGGCACTCGCGTGGTACCTACATCTACGATGACAGCACCCTCCTTCACCATGTCGGCCGTCACAAAGTCGGGCTGGCCGATGGCAGCAATGATGATGTCGGCCTGACGGCATTCCTCTTTCAGCGTCTTAGAGCGTGAGTGGCATACGGTCACCGTCGCATCACCATACTGCTTCTGCATCATGAGCTGCGCCATGGGCTTGCCAACGATGTTGGAACGTCCGAGGATGACGCACTTCTTGCCAGAGGTCTCAATGTTGTAGCGCTTCAGCAAGGTGATGATGCCCAGCGGCGTAGCTGAGATGAAGCACGGCAGGCCAATGGCCATACGACCTACGTTGATGGGATGGAAACCGTCGACATCCTTGCGGTAGTCGATGGCCTCGATGATCTTCTGCTCGTCGATGTGCTTCGGCAGTGGAAGCTGCACGATGAAGCCGTCGACATCGCCGTTGCGGTTCAGATTATCCACACAGGCCAACAGCTCTTCCTCCGTAACATCAGCCTCGAAGCGGATGAGCGTCGATTTAAAGCCACAGGCCTCGCAGGCCAGAACCTTATTCTTTACATACGTCTCGGAGCCGCCGTCGTGACCCACGAGTACAGCTGCCAGATGGGGCTGTTTGCCTCCCTTGGCCATGATTTCCTTCACCTCCTCGGCAATCTCAGCCTTTATGGCCGCTGCCGTTGCTTTTCCGTCAATCAGTTGCATAATTCTTTTATTTAGAACATATCAACTATAAACTATAAACTGTAAACTATAAACTCCAAATTACTCTCTCATCCACTGCCAATCGTCCTTGGCCTTCTGGGGGTCGAGGTTCATGAGAGCATCGACGTCAGTGGCCTTCATGCCGATATAGAGAGCGACTTCCTTGAGGGTCTCGACTTCCGTGCTGGAGACGTTGGCATCCGACTTCACAATGAGGGAGAGCATCGACAGCATCTGGTAACGCAGATCCTCGCTCAAGGTGCTGGCAATCTGACTGCCACAGTCGCCTATCAGCTGCAGGAAAGCATTCGGCTTACGGGCCTCCAGCTCCTCGTGCTTGGCAATCAGCTTCTTCACCACATCCATGCCTTCGACCTCGGCTTCCTCGCCGAAATGCTCATTCAGGAACTTGCCAAGGAACTCATACTCAGAGGGTTCCACCTTACCGTCGGCAATCACGATATGCGATGCCATCACCAGCATGGAGAAGAGAAAACTGTTACGGATGTTCTCTCTGACAGGTGAATTCACATTGAACGTCTTGTTAAACTCATCGGTATAAACGACGTTCTCTGCAGACAACTTGATCTGAGGCTTGTCTGCCACTGCCTCTGTCAAATCCTTCAGCGGGCCTTCATCAAAGAGGCCTTTCAGATTGCTGATCCACTTACCAATTGCCATAATATATACTTTGAACTTTTCACTTTTCACTACATCTTGGGCATGCCACCCTTCATTTTCATGGCGGCAGCCATCTGAGCCATCTTGGAGCTGCCCATACCACTGACCATCTTCATCATCTTACGTGTCTGGTCGAACTGCTTCATCAGACGGTTCACGTCCTCCATCTTCGTACCGCTACCCTTGGCAATGCGCAAACGACGACTCTGGTTGATGATATCGGGATTGGCACGCTCCTTGGGCGTCATCGAGTTGATGATAGCCTCGATGCCCTTAAAGGCATTATCGTCGATGTCAAGGTCCTTGATCTGCTTGCCCACGCCAGGAATCATCGAGGCAAGGTCCTTCAGGTTACCCATTTTCTTGATCTGCTGAATCTGACCCATGAAGTCGTCGAAGTCGAACTTGTTCTTACGGATCTTCTTCTCCAGGCGCTTGGCCTCCTCCTCGTCGAACTGCATCTGGGCACGTTCCACCAACGAGACCACGTCACCCATGCCGAGGATGCGGTCGGCCATGCGTTCCGGATGGAACACGTCGATGGCCTCCATCTTCTCGCCAGTACCCACGAACTTGATGGGTTTGGTGACAACTGTACGGATGGAGAGCGCCGCACCACCACGGGTATCACCGTCGAGTTTTGTCAGCACCACGCCGTCAAAGTCCAGACGGTCGTTGAACTCCTTGGCGGTATTGACGGCATCCTGACCTGTCATCGAGTCGACCACGAAGAGCGTCTCATCAGGATTGATGGCCTGCTTCAGGTTGGAGATCTCGTTCATCATCTCCTCATCGACGGCCAGACGACCAGCAGTATCGACGATGACAACGGTATAGCTCTCCTGCTTGGCCTTACGGATGGCGTTCTGAGCAATCTCAACGACGTTCTTGTTACCCTCCTCGGTATAGACATCCACACCGACACTCTGGCCTACGACCTTCAACTGCTCGATGGCAGCCGGACGATAGACGTCGCAGGCCACCAGCAGAGGCTTCTTGTGCTGACGCTCCTTGAGCATCTTGGCAAGCTTGCCGCTGAACGTGGTCTTACCAGAACCCTGCAGACCTGACATCAGGATGATGGCAGGGCGCGACTCGAGCTTCAGCTCGACAGCCTTACCACCCATCAGCTCCGTCAGTTCGTCGTGGACGATCTTCACCATCAACTGGCTGGGCTTCACGGCAGTGAGTACGTTCATACCTATCGCCTTCTGCTTCACGGTATCGGTAAAGTTCTTGGCCACCTTATAGTTAACGTCGGCATCCAACAAGGCACGACGCACGTCCTTCAAGGTCTCTGCGACGTTAATCTCGGTGATCTTGCCCTCACCTTTCAGTATCTTAAACGATCTTTCTAATCTCTCACTTAAATTCTCAAACATCCTTACTTTTGTTTAGTGTTTAATGTTTAGTGTTTAGTGTTCATAGCTGATTACCCTGCAAGCCATTCCGCCTATAGAACATATCACCTATAAATTATAAATTTAAACTATCAACTCTTATATCACCTCGTAGCCGAACTTGGCGCAGAGGTCAAGACTCATTTCCTTCAGCTTGAATTTCTGTATCTTACCAGAACCCGTCAGGGGGAACTGGTCGATGAAGAAGACGTACTTCGGAATCTTGTAACGGGCAATCTTGCCGCGACAGAACAGCTGCACGTCCTCAGGCGTCATCGTCACACCCTCTTCGAGGATGATGAAGGCACCCACGGCCTCACCGTATTTCTTGGAAGGCACTGCTGCCACCTGTACATCGCGGATGCCAGGCATGTGGTAGAGGAACTCCTCAATCTCACGAGGATAGATGTTCTCACCACCACGGATGATCATATCCTTGATACGGCCAGTAATCTTATAGAAGCCCTCCTCGTCCTTGATACCCAAATCGCCGGAGTGGAGGAAGCCGTTCTTGTCGATGACCTCTTCCGTGGCCGTCGGATTCTTATAATAGCCCTTCATCACGTTGAAGCCCTTGCAGCACATCTCACCCTGTACGCCGACAGGACACTCCTCGCCCGTCTCAGGGTCGAGCACCTTGACCTCAACGAAGGGGAAGTCGCGACCTACGGTGGTGCAACGCTGTTCGAAGGTGTCGTTCAGACAGGTCTGCGTCATACCTGGCGATGACTCCGTGAGACCATAGACCGAGGTAATGGTCATGTACATCTTCTCTGATACCTGCTTCATCAGCTCCACAGGACAGAGCGAACCTGCCATGATACCAGTTCGCAGACAGGTGAGGTCGAACATATCGAACATCGGGTGGTTGAGCTCAGCGATGAACATGGTGGGTACGCCATAGACGGCTGTACACCTCTCTTTATGTATGGAGGCGAGCACCACCAAAGGATCGAACTTCTCCACCATCACCTCCGTACAGCCATGCGTCAGACAGTTCATGGTAGCAAGCACCACACCGAAACAGTGGAACAGTGGCACACAGACGCAGAGTTTGTCATCAGCCGTAAAGCCCATGTTCTCGCCAGTGAAATAGCCGTCGTTGGCGATGCCGAAATGGGTCAGCATCACACCCTTGGGGAAACCTGTGGTACCGCTGGTATACTGCATGTTGCAGACATCATAGCAACTGACCTTGCTCTTCATCTCCTGCAGTGTCTCGTCCTCGACGTTCTGACCCAGCAGAAGCAGCTCGGCGGTGTTGAACATACCGCGATACTTCTCCATGCCGATGAACACCACGTTCTTCATATAGGGGAAGCGCTCACTGTTCAGATGGCCGCGCTCGCAGTTCTTCAACTCAGGCAGCATGGTATAGGTCATATCCACGTAGTTACAATCCCAGGTACCATCGGTGATACAGAGGGTGTGCATGTCGGAGTCCTTACAGAGATACTCCAGCTCGCTCTGCTTGTAGTTGGTATTGACAGTCACCAACACAGCACCGATCTTGGCGGTAGCATAGAGGAAGGTGAGCCAGTCAGGGACGTTGGTGGCCCAGATACCCACGTTGGAACCGCGCTCCACACCAATAGCGATGAGGCCCTTGGCGAGATTATCGACACGTTCGTTGAACTTGCTCCAGGTGAAGCGCAGGTCACGATCGGAATAGACAATGTATTCCTTGTCAGGCGTTGTTTCTGCCCAATGCTCCAACCACTGGCCCAATGTGCGCTCATGGAGCTGATAGCCGGCACTACCCGTCTCGGCAGGATAGGTCCTGTCGGGCAGCGGGCGGCCTGCCATATCTAATCTAACGTTGCTCATAATCAGAAAGGAATGTAAATAAGTGCGAGAATCTTGGCAGACTTACCAGGGGCACCATGCAGATGGTGCTTGACGATGGAATCATAGTAGATTGAGTCGCCTTCTTTCAGCGAATACTTCTCCTTGCCATATTCCACTTCTACTTCACCCTCCATCACATAGATGAACTCCTCACCCTCATGGGCAGAGAGTTTGTAGTCCTGATTCTCTTCGGGATTGATGTCGATGATGAACGGCTCCATGTGGCGACCGGCCTTCTGCTGTGCCAGTGGGTGATACTCCATGTGCTTGCGGGCATCGGTAGCACCATTACTGAAGCTGATGCTGCTATCCTTCTCACGATCGGCAGCACGGCAGACAATGGGTCCGAGAGCATCATTATCGTCCATAAAGGTACCCAGTCGTACACCCAGTGCACGGGCTATCTTGATCAGCGGCCCTAAGGAGGGCAGGTTCTGGTCGTTTTCGATGGATGTGATCTGCTCTACAGACAGACCGCTACTCTCTGCTATCTCTTCGATAGAGAGGTTTTTCGATTCTCTAAGGCCCTTGATTTTGGACCCTACTAATGTGTTAGTGTTGGCCATAAATTACTTAAAATTGATATCAATGTTTACTTTGGCGTGCAAAATTACAACAAAAAAACGAGACAGACAAAACTTTAACCGTGTTTTTGTTGTTTTTTCAAATTATTCTTCGTATCTTTGACCCCGTCAATCGTAATTATATATGGAAAAGGATAAAAAAAGCATGGACCGTAGGGAGTTTCTGAAGAGGCTCGGAATCGGCACAGGATCGGCGATGGCCCTGATGGCTATGAAGCCGTTGAACATATTTGCACAGGAAGACAAAAAAACTGTTGAAAACCGCATGACCTACCGTGTGCAGCATGGGTCTGGCGAACAGATCTCCCTCTTAGGCTTTGGCATGATGCGTCTGCCCAACGACCAGGAAGAGGTGAACCGTCTGGTGGACTATGCCATCGAACATGGTGTGAACTATTTCGACACCGCCCCGATGTATATGCGCGGACAGTCGGAAGTACTGATGGGCAATGCCCTCTCACGCCATCCACGAGACAAATACTACGTCGCCACAAAGATGTCGAACCAAGGCCAGCACACCTGGGACTTCGATGCCTCCAAAAGGATGTACGAGCAGTCGTTCGAACGTCTGAAGGTTGACCATATCGACTACTACCTGCTGCACAGTATCGGCGGTGGCATGAACACACTGAAGGGCCGTTTCCTCGACAACGGCATCCTCGATTTCCTGCTCAAGGAGCGCGAAGCGGGACGTATCAAGCATTTAGGATTCTCCTATCATGGTGATGTGCGTGATTTCGACTGGCTGCTCGACCACAATGATGAGTACCATTGGGACTTCGTACAGATACAGATGAACTTCCTCGACTGGCGACATGCGTCAATGCGTGGTGGCCGAAGGGTTGATGCTGATGCAGAATACCTGTACGGGAAATGCGAGAAGCTGGATATCCAGTGCGTGGTGATGGAACCGCTACGTGGTGGTGCCTTTGGAAGAATGGCAGATGAACTCACCAGTCAAATGAAGGCCATGCGCCCTGATGACAGCACAGCCCGCTGGGCTTTCCGGTGGGTGGGCTCCTACCCCAACATCCTGACCGTCCTCAGTGGTATGAACCGTATGGATCATCTCGAAGAGAATGTGGAGACGTTCTCGCCCCTTGAGATCTGTACGGAGAGTGAGAACCTGCTACTGGCTCATATTGCCGACGAGATGTCAGGTTTCCCAACGATTCCCTGCACCACCTGCGAATACTGCATGCCCTGTCCGTATGAAGTCAATATCCCAGGTAACTTCGCCTACTATAACCAGGCCGTAAATGAGCATCTGCTCCCCCTGCCCGACCCTAATGACGCCAGTTATGCCGAACGTCAGCAACTGTTCATCGAAGGCTATCGCAAGGCCCTGCCAGATGCCAAGACATGGGCCCGCAGTTGTCAGGATTGTGAGGAATGTCTCTCGAAGTGTCCACAGCAGATCCGTATCCCCAACCAATTGAGCCGTATCGTACAGACACTCAGGGTCAGGAAATCATGACTTGGAACGCTGTGAGAACTCGCAGCCACAGTATTGTTGGTTATAGAAGCCAAATTCTTTCAGAAGTTGGTTGCGCCGTTCGTAGAGGCCACCCTTGCGCCAGTTCTGCGCCCAGAAAGTGACTGGATAATTGATAATTGATAATTGATAATTGACAATTTGTTCGGCGAGGTGGCCAGCGCGGTTGATTTGTTCGAGGTCCTTCCAACGGGAGGAGGCGAGCGTCGTCGTGAAATATTGGAGGCCCAGCTCCTGAGCCTTTCTGGCAGCAACGGTCAGACGGAGGGCGAAACACTGTTCACAACGTCGGCCACGTTCTGGTTCTCCTTCGAGTCCACAGACATCCTGCCGCCATTGCTCGTGGTCGTAATCCCCATCGATCCACGTCAGTCCCAAGCTCTCAGCATGTCGCTTGCTCTCGTCCTTACGGATCTCGTATTCCTCACGAGGGAAGATGTTCGGATTGTAATAGAATATCGTAGGACGCACGCCATTGGCGAGCATCCACTCAACAATGGCAGATGAACAAGGTGCACAACAGGCATGCAACAACACCTCCTTGCACCCCTCTGGAACAACAATCGCCTCCCTTTTCATATCATAATGCTCAAAGTTCAAAGCTCAAAGTTCAAAGTCCCCTGGCTTTCCATATCCGATCCTTGGCAGCGTTGATCTCCTGGAACTTCTTTTCCGCCGCTTTGCGTACATCCTCGCCAAGGGCTGCCACCTTGTCAGGATGATGCTCAAGGGCCAGTTTGCGGTAGGCCTTCTTCACCTCATCGTCAGAGGCGTTCGGACTGACGCCCAGTACCTTATAGGCATCTTCGAGGGTGTTGCCAGAGAGGTGGAGCATCGAATCCACCTCACTGCTGCGGAGTCCCATCCACTGGGCACACTCCCTCAGGGCTGTGATCTCACTCTGGGGTACCGAGCCGTCGGCCTTCGCCACCATCACTAAGTAGTTCAACAACTGAAGCCGCTGAGAGTAATCCATCTGCTGGTTGATCTGTCCGCAGCACTGACGGACTGTCTGCTTGAACTGTGTCCAACCCTCACGCTTCTGCTCGTCGAAGAGCTTGTTCAGGATCTCATTGCCCTGACTGACGGCATCCGCTCCGAAGTTCTGGCGCAGCATCTGGCGCACCAGTTCCATCTCGGAATGCATCGCCTTGCCGTCGGCCTTGATAATATAAGAGGAGAGCACCAGCAGCGAGAAGAGGAAACTGTTGCGATTGCCCTGCTGCTGACGCTGACGATAGGCCTGCTGATAAGCCTGGTTATAGTCTTGATACGACCGTCGCTGCCATGAGCCGTCGTCACGCTCAGAGCCAGAACCCCACGTACCAGAATTGTTCGGCGAGTTCACCCCGTCGAGCATCGAGTCAAACAACGAACCGACCAGATAGCCTGCCAAGGCCCCTAACGGGCCTCCCGCCATCCAGCCGATAAAACCTCCTATCCACTTTCCTGCTGCCATAAATTTTGCACCTTGTCACGTTACAAGGTGCAAAATTAAACATTTTATTCCAAACGGCACACAAATTTATCAGAAATTCACACCTACGGTGGCAAAAAGAGAACCTGTACGGGAGGTGTCGAAGTAGTCGTGGCTGATATTCGACAGGCCGAAATCATAACCCATCTCCGCATAGAGGTAACTGAACTGCAGGCCACAACCCAGCTTGATACCTGCATCGAAGCGATTGAAGCCATCATCGTCGAAGGAACTGTAGGCCTGACGGTTGCCGAAATCCTTGATCTTTCCATCGATGCCTGCTGCGACGTATGCACCGAGATAGGGCTGCACGCTGAACATTTCGTCGATACAGAGCTGATACTTCAGCACAAACGGCACCTCCAAGTAGTTCAGACTGTAGGTGAACTTGTCACCGTTGTTGTGACCTGTTCCCCCTTTCTCCACATACGAGAGACCCGTCTCAAAATAAATCGGCGTACGCGGAGCCACCTGAACTCCCACCACAGCCCCCACGTTCAGACCTGTCCGCAACGACCCGCCGTCAAGATAGCGGTCGTCGGAATTGACCGTCGAGAAGGCAGCACCTAAGCGCAGACCGAAATAGATGTCGATGGGAGAAGCATGGTAATTAGAAGGAGGAGCCACACGGGCATAACCATAATGCGGCCTGTAATAAGGACGATGGTAACGTCCATACTGAGCCATTACAGGCACCGAGAGCAAAAGGCTCAACATTGCAATCAATATCTTTTTCATAAGCGTCATATATTATATTGGTTCGACGCTGCAAAGTTAAGCACAATCGCCACAAACAAAAAAGGAATTCCCCTACACCCTTTGGGGGAATTCCCTCTTTTTGTCATCTGTCATCTACTTCTTGAAGAAGGAAGCAATCCAGAGGATGATGACCGCACCGATAATGGCTGTAGCGAGCTGTCCCAGGAGACCACCCCACTCTATGCCAAGCAACGGTAACAGCCAACCACCGAGAGCACCACCAAGGAGACCCAGCACAATGTTCATGATGATGCCGAAGCCACCACCTTTCATCAACTTGCCAGCGCAGAAGCCAGCCAAACATCCAAGAAGAAGTGAAATAATAATACCCATAATTTTGTTGTTTAATGGTTTGATGCTGCAAAAATAATCAATTATTTCGAAACGACAAAGAAAAACACTCACTTTTTCTTTCCTGCCAAAATTTAGGACGTCCTAAATTAAAAAATGGCAGGGCCGCTGCTCTGCCAGTTGGATTTATATGTGAGTATTTTTGAGTCCAGGCATTAAGCCCTTTCTCGGGTGCAAAGATACAACACTTTTTTCAATCCACAATAGATATTTCCCTATTATTTTGAGGGAAATCCCTAAAAAGTGATAAGGATCCGGTCCATCACACGTTTTGAATCATCTTAGACCGTTATTATTTCACTAAGAAAAATCATTTTGAGGTTGTCAGGTTGACAAAACGCCCTGCCACAAAGGGTTTGCAACCTCTTGGAGGTTGTCAGAGGTTGACAAAGGTTGACAGGATTGTCAAGAGCCGTACTAAAGGATACAGATAACGACTTTGCAGCAAGCAAACTCCAATGGCAGAAAGTCTCAATTGATTGCCGCAAGGCTTCAGACTTTTAAATTCTCGAGAGAATTGAAAGATTTGGTGCCTCCAAAGTAGGACTTTCCTTACTGCAAACCTCTAAATTCTCTCGAGAATCCAACAACGAGAACCATCCTCTCATCCTTCAAGCCATATTCTTTCATCGACTTTAGACTATCCAGACTCTATTAATATGGCACTTTATAACCATACACGAGGACTGACAACCTTTGTCAACCTCTGACAACCTCCAAGAGGTTGCAAACCCTTTGCTACAGGGCGTTTTGTCAACCTGACAACCTCAAACACAAAAAATACCTGTATATTTGTATATTCACAGAGTGTCAGACTTTGTGAGTTCAAATTCCTCATAAAGTGCAACTGGCCCTAAATGCCAAAGCTTTGTTTCTTCCGTTTCCAGTCGGCGGTAGGTGTCTGAAGCATATATCTCTGCGACAGCATCGGCGATGCTTATATTCTTCTCTTCAGAAAGCATCTCTGCCATCCAGCTAATCTTTGATGGAAGGAAAAGATAAAGATTCTCTCGCGTTACATTAAGATTCATAATATAACCTCCTTTGCTTCTATAAAAGACAGATATTGTAATGCTGAGTATAACTTCATGCCGTTTCTTTTCTTCTTAGATTAATAAAGTCATCGATATCTTCCAATATCCATTGACGGCTTTGGGAATGAAGCGGCTCGTAATGCCGTTCAAGATACTCCATCACACCATACTGACTGAAGATTCTTGCAACCTCAGCTCCATGCAGATGTTTCGCTTCCTTATATTGCTCAATACAAAAGGAAAGGAAATACGCTATATCCAAATTTTTGCCCATATTCGATGCAAATATAAGCAAATAATCACAATTATAGTCTAATAAGCCGTCGAATTAACTTTCTTTTGCATACACAACGTTCACTGGCACCGTGTGTATGTTAAGAGCCGCGTTAGGTGAAGAGTTAGGTGAAGAGTTAGGTGATGAGTTAGGTGAATGTGACCTGTTGTGTTAGGTGTTGAAGCCTCAAAAATCTTCCAAAAGTTCCATATACAAAGGCTTTCTGAAATAATTATGTTAGGTGTTGAATACTTGCTTGATAATTTCAATCAGGAGCATCTTTTTCCGCAAGAACAACAGCTTATCATTCGAGAATACTGTTCCTTATGGACGAGAATACTGCTCGTTAAGGCGATGAATATAGCATCGACCGTCGATGCTATATTCATCGTGAGTTGTTACGATGCCAACTTTTCATGCCAGGAAAGTCATTGATTTGTTTGCTATAGCTGCTTAAAATCAAAGAAGCCACCACTTAGATAGCTTTCATGGCCAGCGAAATCGAATCCTTTGACCATTAACTGCTTTTGTACTATGAATTTAGACGCAACTGAATCAAAAGGAAGATGAGCCAAGGGCACATTCACCTCAAACCTCATTCCTTTTTCTATTCTCATACCATCATTCAGCGGTAGAGTTACTTTCGCCGTTAATAAATACCTTGGCATATTTACTTATTTTTAGTTAGACTTCTCTTTGCATTATCTGGCTCTTTTATTAGCCAATCCATTGTAAGTAAAGCTGCTGGGTATTTCATGCCCCGTTCTTTCTGCAAGTCTGAAATAGAATAACCATTACTGCTGAAATCTGTCTGACACTGTTCATCATTCATCCAATCTAATAGATAATTGTCAAGTGGCTGTGAGATGTTCAGAAGATCATTCAGCATAAGTTTGGCATATTGTTCACTATAACCTCTTTCTAATAATATGTTATAAATTCTGTCCTTCATCATTATGCTACAATTTTATCGTTCATCCTGTTTATCACGTCTGCGGCAAAGTTTCTGGCATCTATCTCGACAGACTGCTGTTCATAAAGTCGCAGGCCAATTTCACTAGAGCAATCTCCCCAATACCCCCACTTACCACCAGCCATCGTGTCAGACCAACTTTCTACCTCGCTCAGCCTTGGGTGTACAATCCTTTCGTTTACGTTGTAATCTTGATAGGCGTGACGGCCTTCGTGTACAAGAGTGTCAACTATTTCTGAATAGAAATAATCGTCTCTTCCTGACTTCTCTATATAGTCAGTATTGATCTCGATAGACTTTGTTTCTGAATTATATCCACCCCAGAGTCCTGGACGGAGACTAACGGCAGAGACAGGACAAGGTGGACGATGCTCGATATTTGCTATACGATGTTCCAAATCATTGAGAACTTCTACTTTCTCGCTAAGTTCAAGGTGTTGCCAGTTCTCAAACCTCAGATATTCACAATTAGCAAGGACATCAGATACTTGTTCGATCTGAACCATATCATTAGGAGCTTCAAGCCGTCTCATTAAATCCTCAATCATTTCTGGTGAAAGCAGATTTGTACTACTCACTTTCTCCATATTATTAAGATTGAGTTCTTCAAGGCGATTTTGAACAATATCCAAATGATCTGATTTCTGTACCTCAGTCATTTTCAGCCAATCTTCCGGAGGCACATCGACCTCCTTCAGATAGGCTTGCTGATTCTCACTAAGACGGGGCAATTTATCTGTCTGTTCAACATTACCCTTCAGCGATAACTCTTCAAAGTCTTCTAACATGGCTCAATCATTTGACTTTATCTGCTTTTACCCAGTAAGTTCCAGTTGTAAGAGAACTCGAAATGATACATTGGCCTGTCATTAGTTTGGGGATGACCTTTCGTTGCTCATCGCTAAGTCCCATCGACTCACTAATTGCCTTACAGTCATCTTCTGCTACCAGTCTATGAGTGATTTTTAGATTCGTATTCTTAATTGCATCTGGAATTAACCTCGTTGGAACCTGATCGACCAACACAAGACCTTCTCCATAAGCCCTAATCTCAGACAGCATATTGCTGAACATCATTGCAGACTTATATTGAGGAAGTTGCTGATTATCGCATTTAGACATAACACGGTGAGCTTCCTCGATAATAGTCAAGTGCTTGCATCCACTTTCGTTGAAATCAATCAGCCCTATTTCGGCACTTGCTGAACGGTATTCATACAAGTATTGTAGGAGCAAAGCCATAAAGAAAGCTTTATCAACATCATCTCCCACGTATGAAAGGTTAATGATGCATTTCTTTCCGAAGAGCTCATCCCAAGGAGTTGATTTTGTAGTATTCAACATTTCCCCCTTCCAGCCACGTTTCAGGCTATCTATACGTGTATTGAGACAAGCCTTCATATTTCGCTGAACCTTATCCTCATACTGCCTGTGCTCTATAACCTGGTCAACACAGATACTCATACTATTAAGAGTTGGAGGAAGTGTCTTGCCAAAAACAGGTTCGTTGTTAAGCCAATCTGTAGATTTCTGCTGATACACAGTATAGATAAGATCTTCCATTAGCACAGGAAGTATGTCGTACATTGGGAATGCAGAAGCAAAAGTGGATTTCAATCGGTCTATATGCGTTAGGACATTAACCTCTTGTTCTGGCTTAAGCCAAACTACTTCAAACGGATTAAGCCTCAATTTCTTTGGCTCGAAAGTGCCTTTATATTTCCTACAACCAGGAATGTATATGTCAATGGGCGAATCTGGATGTTCCTTATTGTACTCCAAAGCCCAGTCCACATATTCCGTCTTTGCTGGCTCTATTACAAGGAAAGGTAATGTGTCATCTATATGATTCAGTATGGCCTGAATAGTGTTTGTTTTTCCGCTACCATTGATTCCTGAAACAAGGGTATGACGAGATAATATGTCTTTAGGAATATAGTATTTCACTTTTGTTTCAGAACCTCCATAAAGAAGATTGCCAAAAGCCAGCGAGTTGTCATTGTCCTTATTCTCCAGAGTTAGGCTAAACTCTGGAGAGCTATTTATAACACTAATTCCTGGTACAGACCGCAGTGGAAAATTAATAAAGTACGACAGTTCTTTTGTCGTTAACACAGTCTTTAATTCTTTGTAATTACTTCCTAATGGATGATCAAATGGTCGTGAATCATATACATTGTCAATTCTTATAATTGGTGCCTGTAATTGTCCAAAAGAATCCATTGGATTAATTACGTTGCTAATGTCTGTGATTCTGATTGGTTCAAAGATAGATTCTTGGCCGCTTAATATGGAACGTAATTGCATAGAACCGCCTTTAGCATCAGACTCTTTACCAGCTAAAATATATGCACCCACCTTCCACATCCCAATAGCCTTTCCTGTTTCCAGCCGTTTACTATGATAAAAAAGGTGCTCTGATACAGATTCAATGTGCTTATTCACAACATTATGACTTACTGTTTGTGATTGGCTTTCACTCATGCCTTCTGTAATAGTGTGACTTGTCCCTGTGGATTCTGAATGTGACGTTCCTTTCGACTTTTGCCCCATAAAACCCAATATAGAATTACCTGCACTCATCAAAGTTTGAGAACCTAGCAATGCAGGAATTGCAGCCATTGCCGGGGGGAAAGAAACACCAGCAGCAACAGCAATACCAGCCCCGATTACACCAATACCTGCCACGCCCAATAACTTGTTCATGCCTCCTGACCAATCACGCCCCGATTTACTCTCGTTTGTACCATCAGTGATATTTGTTGAAGTCCCATCTGCAATCGAACGTGATATTCCTTTTGTCTTGCCTTCTGAAATATTGAAAGACTTCAGTGATTCTGCCTGGCCATTCATTTCCCTGCATTGAAATAGCATTTCATCTATTTCATTAGTCTCAATAGGATCTGCTACTACTAGGTAGGCGTAGCTTTTGCTTTGGTTCATTCCGGCCATCAGTTTATCAATGGTAGCAGGATAGGTTGTCTTATACTGGCTTTCCATAGACGGGATACCCGTTAAGGCGTAAATATATTCCCACTTCTCATCTTTGATATTGGTAGAAAATTGCTTCAACGCTTCTTCTTGGTCAGGCTCTTTGATGATACGACTTTGTAATCCAGGCCATGCTCCTTTTATGAAGTCATTAAGATAACGTGTTATGTTCTTGTTAACGTTTTTCCCCATCGGGCGTATGCCTAAATACATTCTGTTAACCCCCTCATTTTTCACGATAAGAAACAACAATTGTGTTTCCTGTGGCATAAAACACGAGTAGAGTATTTTTTGAATCGCCGTAAAGCAATCCCCTGCATCATCCTTGATGGGCTTTCCTATCTGAGTTATTTCTATCCATGAGACATTGGCTTTAGAAGTAGTGTTTACCTCGTGCATTCTGTAAAGAGGGTTATAACTCTCATCA
>Ga0310786_10002127_pt1 | contig 30850 bp, 22 predicted proteins | sample AusTroGonzalo_MG_FD_203881 | JGI IMG/M metagenome (GOLD analysis project Ga0310786, IMG submission 203881) | Bovine rumen microbial communities from tropical cattle in Woodstock, Queensland, Australia - Gonzalo_03 (v2) (version 2) | ecosystem: Host-associated > Mammals > Digestive system >...
AGAGCGAGTCGATGGCGAGAGTTATCAGACAGAAGTAGAAGATGAACGCGAAGATCATGTTGAAGATACCGCTTCCGGAGATCTTGACGATCGCCTGAGGATAGATGATAAAGGCAGTCGCGATGCCTGATGCGGACATATTGTCGAGCATTCCGACACCGGCCATTGTCGTGAACATAACGATACCGGCAAGAATACTTATGAGCATGTCCGAAAAAGCAATGATCAGCGTATCAACTGCAATATTTGAGTTCTTATCAAGGAACGATCCGTAAGCGAACATGATCGCCATGGATGTGGAAAGCGAATAGAATACCTGTCCTACGGCATCGACCCAGAGATTGGAATCGGAAAGAGCCGACCAGTCAGGAACAAAGAGCTTCGCAAAGCCTGACATGGCACCGGGCATCATCATACCGCGGACTGCCATTATGAGAAGGCAGATAACAGGAAGCGATACCGTAAACTTAACGACTTTTCCGACAGAGGTCGTTCCGTTACGGATACAGACATATGCAAAGGCCCACGCCAGGAGCAAACACCCCAGGACAGGCCATGATATAGTCTTAAAGCCGGTTGTGGTTCCGGTCGTCTTGATCGTGTCAGCCCAGAGGGAACTGGCAGCTTCCGTGTCGCCCGTCATTTTCGCGAACTTGAAGCTCATGAAGAACATGAGGATGACCCATGCAAAAACAGCGGCATAATATATTGAGATGCCTATGCCGTTAGATACCGCAAGCCAGCCGATACCTTCGGTCTTCCTGTTCATGGCACGCATGGAACCGGGCGCGCCCTGCCTTGTGTATCTGGAGACGGAGATCTCCATCATGAGAAGCGGAATGCCTATAACGAGCATTGCCAGTAAGTAGACAAATAAGAAAGCTCCTCCGCCGTATTTTGCAGCTAATCCCGGAAATCTCCAGGCATTGCCGAGTCCTACAGCCGAACCGATTGCTGCCAGGATAAAAGCCGATCTGGATGACCATTTTTCACGCATAAGTCAACACCCCCGAATAATGATATCACGGAGGCGCGGATTTGTTTATATGTAGAAGGAAGATACGTGGAAGAACTTAAGGATAAGACTTTTTTACGGCTTTTTCCGGATTTGCCTGATCCCGCTTTTGAGATATATTAAAAGACCACCCTCATCGGATGGTCTTAGTGATTTCCATATTGGTGACCCGTACGGGAATCGAACCCGTCACTCCGCCGTGAAAGGGCGACGTCTTAGCCGCTTGACCAACGGGCCTTATATGGTAGCGGCAGTGGGATTCGAACCTACGACCTGCCGGGTATGAACCGGACGCTCTGGCCAACTGAGCTATGCCGCCATAAAAACCTGCTAAACGCAATGCTTAACAATTATAGCAACCAAGTTATTATCCGTCAAGGAAAATTTCATACGAAAAACGCCTCTCGAGGAGGCGTTTTCGATATTACAGTTTATTTCTCTGGATCTTGCCGCTGACGGTCTTCGGAAGCTCGTCCTTGAAAACGACGATTCGAGGATATTTATACGGAGCCGTGTGAACCTTGACGTAGTTCTGGATCTCCTTTTTGAGCTCTTCAGTACCTTCCGTGCCCGGTACGAGGACGATGGAAGCTTTGACTACCTGACCTCTTACCTCGTCAGGAGCAGCAGATACACCGCACTCCAGTACATAAGGAAGTTCCATGATGACGCTCTCGATCTCGAACGGTCCGATACGGTAACCGGAAGACTTGATAACGTCGTCGACACGGCCGACATACCAGAAGAAACCGTCCTGGTCTCTCCATGCGGTATCACCTGTGTGATACCAGCCGTCATGCCATACTTCGTTGGTCTTCTCGGTGTCATTATAATAGCCTCTGAACAATCCGCAAGGACCGCCGTCCTTAACGTTGATGACGATCTCGCCGGTCTCACCTACCGGAACGGAATTGCCGTCAGGATCGACGATGTCTACGTCATAGATAGGAGCAGGCTTACCCATGGAACCGATCTTGTGGTCGGCGCCTCTCATGTTACCGATGATCATGGTGGACTCTGTCTGGCCGAAGCCTTCGAGGATCTGAAGTCCCGTGTACTTCTCGAACTGTCTGTAAACCTCAGGGTTCAACGCCTCACCTGCCGTTGTCATATGCTTAACGGAGGAGAAATCATACTTGGAGATATCCTGCTTTATGAGCATACGGAGCATTGTAGGCGGCGCACAGAATGTGGTGATCTGATACTTCGCGAACATCGGGAGGATGTCTGCTGCATCAAAACGGTCAAAGTCATATACGAAGGTAGCAGCTTCTGCGAGCCACTGTCCGTAGAGCTTGCCCCACATCGCCTTAGCCCAGCCCGTATCGGAGATCGTGAAGTGAAGTCCGTCAGGATCAACGCAGTGCCAGTACTTGGCCGTATGGAAGTGTCCGAGAGGATACTTGTAGTTATGCATCGCGATCTTAGGGTAACCGGAAGTACCTGAAGTAAAATACATGAGCATGATGTCGTCACCGCAAGGTGATTCTTCGGTGCGCTCATACTTGCTGCTGTAGAGGATATACTCCTCGTCAAAGGTCCTCCAGCCTTCACGTGTGCCGTTTACGATGATCTTATGGATGAGACCCGGGTTCTTCTCGGCAGCGATGTCTACCTGATGAGCCGTATCGCCGTCAGCGGTACAAAGGATCGCGGATACGCCTGCAGACTTGAAGCGGTAGTCGAAGTCATGCTCGAGGAGCTGGTTTGTAGCAGGGATAGCGATCGCACCGAGCTTATTAAGGCCCATCATGGCGAACCAGAACTGGTAGTGACGCTTCAGAACGAGCATAACCCTGTCGCCCTTCTTGATTCCCAGTGACTTGAAGTAGTTGGCACACTGGTTAGACGCCTTCTTTATATCCTTGAACGTAAAACGTCTCTCCGTCTTATCCTGTGAGATGTGGAGCATGGCAAGCTTCTCAGGCTCGCGGTCAGCCAGTGCATCAACAAGATCGAACGCGAAGTTGAACTTCTCCGTGTTCTTGAAGCTCATCTTGATAGGCGTTCCGTTCTCATTGAACTCAACATCGATGTAGTTCTTATAGATACGCTGCTTCTTCTCAGGCTCGATCACAGCCTTGCCTGCGATCTTGGTCACAGGCTTGTTGTCGATCTTCGGCTCGCCTGCTGCATTGAGAACAAACGCATAGAATATGCAGTCCTTGCCGTTAACCGCGATCATGCCGTGAGGCGTATCGGAATTAAAATAGATCGTATCGCCCGGGCCTAAGACCTCCTTATGGTCGCCTACCTGAACGAGAAGATTTCCCTCCAGAACAAGGTCACACTCCTGACCTTCGTGGGTCGTGAGCTCGATGTCCTTGGTCTGAGCTTCTTCTCTGTATTTGCTGATTACATAGAGCGGCTCACAGATCCTGTTCTTGAATGCGTACGCCATGTTGTAGTAGGTCATACCATGAGCTCTCGCGATCTCCTGACCTTTACCTGAACGGGTCACCGTGTAGGAATCCAGCGTAGGTGAGAAACCTTCGATGATATCGGTTACGTTCACCTTGAGGGCGCCTGCACAGCGATAGATGAATGCGAAGTTGAGGTCAACCTCACCGCTCTCGCACTTCTCATACTCTTCCACAGAGACATCAGTCTTCTGCGCCATTTCCTCAACGCTAAGGCCTACGATCTCACGCAGATCCTTAATTCGTCCTGCCATCTCCTTGATCTTACGATCAAGACCTCCGATCACTTTTACCATACCTAAGTCTCCTTTTCGATGGGACAAAAAAACTCGTCCCAAAGTATTTAGAACTTTGAGACGAGTGTTGATATCTTATACACCCGCGGTACCACTCAAATTGCGTTGCCGCCACTTATCGGGATCCATCAATCCCTATGCACTAACGTAACATTCACGGGAAGGTTCTACTCGGGCGCCCCTTTCTTCCTTCCGGCTCGGAAGCTACATACACTTTGATACTTATCGAAAACTCTCACCGCACGTTTTCTTCTCTGTATGACAGTCGTCAAAGCGAACTCTTCGTCAAAGCCTTTGAAACATAAGTATATCACGGTTTTTTCTTTTTTCAAGTATCCCGCTCGAAAACATCCTTTTCGAGAAAGAGAAAACGGCACGGCCGAATACCGACCATGCCGCTTTAAAGCATCTTAGCAAGTTTTGATTATCTGAGTTCGATCTCAGCGCCAGCCTCTTCGAGCTTCTTCTGGAGAGCCTCAGCCTCGTCCTTGGAAACGCCTTCCTTGATAGCCTTAGGAGCGGACTCAACGAGCTCCTTAGCTTCCTTAAGACCAAGACCGCAAGCGTCCTTAACTGCCTTGATAACGTTCATCTTAGAAGCGCCGAAGCTCTTCATGAATACTGTGAACTCTGTCTTCTCAGCAGCAGCAGCGCCCTCAGCAGCTCCACCTGCAGGTGCAGCAACTGCAACAGCAGCAGCGGATACGCCAAACTCTTCTTCAATTGCCTTCTCGAGGTCGAAAAGCTCCATTACGGACAATTCTTTGATATCTTCGAGAATCTTAGTAACTTTCTCACTAGCCATGATTTTTTTCCTCCATAATTAATTAAATAGTTAGTAATACTTTGTTGGGTCTGCTATCAGCCTTCAACAGGTGCAGCAGCTTCTTCTGCAACAGGTGCAGCCTCTTCAGCGGCAGCCTCAGGTGCAGATTCCGTAGCAGCAGGTGCTTCTTCTGCAGGTGCAGCAGCAGCAACCTCTCCGCCTTCTTCCTGAGCCTTCTCGGCAACAGCCTTAACGAGCATAGCAAGCTTTGTGAAAGGGAAAAGCAAACCATAAACGACCTGGCTGTACAAAGTCTCCTTGTCCGGAACTTTGGAAAGAGCAACGATCTCGTCAACGGAAGCAACTTTGCCTTCAATGACTCCACCCTTGATCTGAAGCGGCTCAATATCATCAGCGTACTTGCAAAGGATCTTTGCAGGTGTGATAAGGTTGTCGGAATAAGCGACAGCCGTAGGACCTACAAATGTCTCATCAAGTCCTTCGATACCGAGTTCCTTGAATACTAAGCGCAGTGTTGTGTTCTTGATAACCTTGTACTTAACACCGTTCTTACGAAGCTCGGCACGCATGTTTGTGTCCTGCTCAACAGTAAGTCCGCGTGCAGCTACGAATACGAATGATGCAGCATCCTTGTACTCAGCTACGAGATCCTCAACAACCTGCTTCTTAGCAGCTAGAATCTTCTCACTTGGCATTTTGTGGTATTCCTCCTTGTCAGAATATTTAAAAACCCCTCAGGCCATAAAGACATGAGGGGTCGAAACTTCATTTATCATCAAGTCTCATAACCTCGGCAGGAAACCATGCGGTAATTACAAAAACCTGCTGTCTTAGGCAATGAACGGATATTTACTTGTAATATGCGGCAAAAGCCACGAGGTGTATGATACACCGATGTTCAAGGTTTTGCAACCCCTAAGGCGATCAAGCCATGAGCTTACTTGTATTTACCTTGATACCAGGGCCCATTGTAGCGGAAAGAGCAACGCTCTTAAGGTACTGACCCTTAGCTGCTGCAGGCTTAGCCTTAACGATAGCATCCATGATCGTCTTGAAGTTCTCTTCGAGCTTCTCCTGACCGAAGGAAACCTTACCGATCGGGCAGTGGATCAAGTTTGTCTTATCGAGACGGTACTCGATCTTACCTGCTTTGATATCGTTGATAGCCTTCGTAACGTCCATTGTTACTGTTCCGGACTTAGGGTTCGGCATCAATCCCTTAGGACCCAAGACCTTACCGATACGTCCGATAACACCCATCATGTCAGGTGTAGCAACTACTACGTCGAAGTCGAACCAGTTTTCCTTCTGGATCTTCTCTACCATATCCTCAGCACCTACGTAATCTGCGCCTGCTGCTGTCGCTTCGTCAGCCTTAGGGCCCTTAGCGATAACGAGTACCTTCTTGGAACGGCCTGTTCCGTGAGGAAGTACTACGGCACCTCTTACCTGCTGATCTGCGTGACGGGAGTCAACGCCCAAACGAACGTGGATCTCAACTGTCTCGTCAAACTTAGCCTTACCTGTCTCCTGTACAAGACGAATAGCCTCGGAAGGATCATAGGCTGTTGACTTATCTACGAGCTTAGCGAGCTCTGTATATCTCTTGCCTTTTTTCATATGTCTTTTCCTCCGCTATTATCTTTCTACAACGATACCCATGGATCTTGCCGTGCCGGCAACCATCTCTGCGCAAGACTCGATGCTCGAAGCGTTTGTATCAGGCATCTTGATCTCAGCGATCTTTTTGCACTCCTCGAAAGAGATCTTAGCGACCTTGTTGGAGTTCGGCTTACCGGAAGCCTTCTCGATGTTGCAAGCTTTCTTAAGCAATACAGGTACCGGTGGAGTCTTTGTGATGAAAGAGAAAGAACGGTCTGCAAATACTGTAATAACTACAGGAATAACAAGACCTGCGTCCTTTGCTGTTCTCTCGTTGAACTCTTTAACGAACTGCTGGATGTTAACACCATGCTGTCCGAGAGCTGGTCCTACCGGTGGCGCCGGAGTTGCTTTGCCTGCAGGTATCTGTAACTTAATGTAACCTGTGACTTTTTTAGCCATAATGGCCACCTCCCAAAAATTTAAAATTTATCTTAAAACGGACGGGAGTCCGTAATAAGTCAGATCCTCAATACCTGTGTGAAATCTACACTTACAGGTGTTTCTCTGCCGAACATGGAGATGCGGACGGTTACCTGCTGCTTCTCCATATCGATCGCTTCTACCTTACAGATGCTGTCGATAAACGGTCCCGAGATGATCCTTACGGTGTCGCCTACTTCATAATCGACACTCGGTACCCAATCTGTAGCAAGACCCATTGTTACGAGGTCCTCTTCTGTCAAAGGCAATGGTCTGTTGGCGTTAGGGCCTACAAAACCCGTTACTCCTCTGGTGTTTCTTACGATGTACCAGATCTCCTCGTTATATACCATCTTAACGAATACATAACCGGGGAACTTCTTGCGCTGAACGACCTTCTTCTTGCCGTCCTTCACTTCGATAACATCTTCAGTCGGAACCTGAACTTCCTGGATCATCTCCTGAAGTCCTCTGTTCTCGACCATCTTATCCAAAGTAGTCTTTACTTTTTTCTCATAGCCCGAGTATGTGTGAATTACATACCACTTGGCTTCTAACTGTTCAGACATTATTCCACTCCTAAGATAACGCAGCTGTTAGCTATGTGTTAAGACTGTTCCGATCAAGTTGTTGTCGTAGCCTCTGTGGTTGTTGTTGCTTCGCTAGCCTCGGATGATTCAGATGCATCGGTGGCATCGGAAGCAGCCGTATCGTCTGCGGATGTGTCAGAGATCTCCGTTGACTCTGTAGGCTTGATGTTATCGTAGAAACCGACCTTACCAAGGATCCACTCTCCACCCTTACTTACGGCAAAGAGGTAGATGGCAAAGAAAATGATAACTACAAATACAACGGCACAGATCGACTTGAGCTTTGCTTTTGAAGGCCAGATGACCTTGCGCAGTTCAGCAATAACGCCCTTGAAAGCGCTGCCGATTCTTGCAAAGATATTCTTCTTTTTGTCAGCCATTTATTTATACCTCAAATACAGTACAGGATTACTTTGTTTCCTTGTGAACTGTGTGCTTCTTGCAGAAAGGACAATACTTCTTGAGCTCGAGTCTCTCAGAATCGTTCTTCTTGTTCTTGTATGTCTGATAATTTCTCTGCTTACACTCTTCACATGCTAATGTAAGCTTGTCACGTGCACTGGCCTTTGCCATATCCGAACACCTCCAAAAAATATTGTCTTCCTCTATATGTTTATAATGCAGACTGCATTTTTAAGCGCAATAAAAAAAGACCTCTACGGGTTTAGCGAATGAAATTTTATCACAGGTCGGGGTAATAGTCAACGAGATTTTTACTCATTCATAAGGGCCGTTCCTATATTAAGGAACGACCCTTGTGATTATCTTATTGAAACTGTCTGAAAAGATATCAGAATGAACAACGCCCCTGACCGGTTTTCCGGTCAGAGGCGCTGTCTATCTCATTTTTCCTTTTATCCTCTCTCGATCGCGTAATCCTTACAGATCTGCGTGAACTCAGGTGACTTAACGAAACTGTCGAATACCTGCTGCTTCGTCAATCCCTTGCTCATCGAGTCGAGCCAGAATGCCATACCATCATCATCAGGCTCTCTTCCCATGAACGTCCTGTACATCCTGGTGATGAGTTCCTTGTTATCGAAGTTATGGTCGTTGAACTCCTTACAGAAGAAGAATTCATGAGCGGCCGCGGAACCTGTGAGTTCGAGATTGGTAAGTCCTAAGCTCCAGAACTTGAGTCCGCCTTCCTCCGGTTCTCTTCCGAGACACTCTGTGTAAAGCCTTGTCGCAAACTTGGTAGCATTCTCGGATGCGATCGTTGCCTTGGCTCTCGTAGCTCCCGACTTAACTCCATAAGTAGCGCAGACGTTGCACCACTCTTCGGAGTTGATGAAGCAGTCTACTACAACATCTCTTCCCTGTGTCTTAAGGCTGTTCATCCAGAAATTGAATCCGTCCGGATCGTCAGATGCCTTTCTGTCGAAGAATACGGAATAAAGTACTGTAAGGAACTGCTCGTCATTCAGACCCCTGTCGTTGAATTCCTTGCTCAGGAGGAATTCGTTAGCACATGCGGCACCTGTCAGGTCTCCGTTACCTACATGCTCACTCCAGAAAGCCTTACCTTCAGGTTCGGATGCTCGGCCGAGAGCCACTACATAGAGACGCTCAACGAAATCACTGAAGGACATCTCTTCAGGGATCTTTTCCTCCATGGAGATGCTGAAATCAAATTCCATTTTTTCGTACATTACAGGAAGGGCTATATAGTAAGTCTTTCCACCGGTCAGATCAACTTTGAGATCATAGTTTTCTGCCGACACACCTCCGGACAGATCTTCAAGCATTGCACTAATGCTCTCGCCTATCAGATTTCTGCCGGAATCAAAGACCGCAATGGTCTGCGGTGTTACCAGTTTTTTTGAAACTTTCAGATCGTACGTGCCTGTCTCTTCGGGAGTGAAAGAATATATTGCCTGAGGGAATTCTTCGACGTCCGGTTGTGCTTTATAGTGATACGTCTGTCCGGTCTTTACCTTTTCGCCTTCTCCGTCCTCAAACAGGAAACTGAAAATGTAATAACCTACACTTGTTAAGCCTCTGCTCTCTTCGCACATTACGACAATACTGCTCCAGTCTGACGGGATCGCTGTCGGAATATCTTCGACGGTCATGTTTTCTGGAAATGTCCCGTAAAGCGCATATTCAATTTTATCGTCGGGATTGCCGCCATAAACTGTCTCGGGGAACTTGAACTTACGTTCTTCGCCCGGCTTAAGTGCCTCTATCTTATAGTCGTAATCTTTCCCGTTTTTAAATGTAAATGCCGGTAACGGCGTTATCTTGAATATAATTCTTGTAGCAAAAGACCCGTCCTTGCTTTTTACATTACATGCATAGTACTCCTCTTTTTCCTTGCCGGCCTTTATCTCAAGAGTCTTGTTCTTTGTCCCGATGCTCTGGAAGTGATTATCCTTTGTAGTATCATGCGTCCAGCTGTAATCAAGTTTCATCCCGTCCGGAAGACTTCCCGTGACAAGATCGATCTTTAAGTCAGAATCTTTTACCGGAGAATACCAATTCCAATCTCCGCCATAGTCGCTGCTCCAGAAATTTCCATACCTCAGCTCCACTCCATAACTGTTCTTCCCCGGCTCCTTGGCCTTGACTTCAATATCGAAGTCATAACTGAAGCGGATCTGAAAAGATTCTTCTGATGCACCGACAACAACATAGTAGTAAGCGTTGCCCTCCAGTTCAACAGATATGTCAGGGCAGTTACTTGACTTTATCAGTTTCCCGCTCAAGTCGTAGACATCGATCGGAATATTTCTGGCATCGTCTGAATACTTTACCACCAGTTCATCAGCATATATCCTGTACGTCATTGGCTGATCAGTCTTGAACTTATAGGTGGTCGGCTTCCCGCTATCAGGTATCCATACATAAGAATACATATTCACGCTTATGTAAAAATCCGTGTCAGGACCATCCGCCCGGACTTTACCTGAATTGATGACAGGAATCAATGTCATACACATCAATACGGTAAGGATCGATGCTATCATTCCCGTAATCCTTTTTCGCGAAAACAAACTCATAATTTCCATCTCCCTTCTTTTGGTTACATCTCATTTCCTGATGATCCCGTTAAGCTCACATCAGGTCTCAGTAAATTGAATACATGGTTTGATAATATCAGAATCAGACACTATTTTTACAGCCGTTTTGCAAAAAAAGGCTGTCCCATTCTGCAGTTGACACAACTGCATCCTGAGACAGCCCGAAATATCTTGCTTCAGTATGTTATCTTCTGCTCTCGAGTTCGCCGTAGAGGTCGTCAAGAGTTATGCCCATGTCGGCCATGAGAACGAGCATATGGTACTGCATGTCAGCAAGTTCAGCGATGACTTCCTTCTTATCTCTCTTTGCGGCAGCGATCGCTGTCTCGACGGCTTCCTCGCCGACCTTCTTTGCGATCTTCTCTGTACCCTTCTCCATAAGGTAGTTGGTGTAGGAACCCTCTACCGGGTTAGCCTTACGATCCATGATCACTCTGTAAAGTTCCTGCATAATATCCATGTATGTGTCCTCCTATAATATTAGATCTCGGATAATGTCCTGTAAAAGCAGCTCCTGTTTCCGGTGTGGCAGGCAGCACCCTCCTGATCGACCGAATAAAGGAGCGTGTCCATATCGCAGTCGATCCTGGACTCGATCACTTTCTGTATGTGTCCGGATGTCTCACCCTTCTTCCAGAGTTCGTTCCTCGACCTCGAGTAATAGTGCATATAGCCTGTCTTACAGGTGAGTTCGAAGGCTTCGAAGTCCATATATGCCATCATGAGGACTTCTCCCGTGAGATAATCCTTGACGATCGCCGGAACAAGTCCGTCACTGTTCTTCTTAAAACGCTGCCAGAGACTTAATTCTCTCGTAAGTCTTCTTACGGGGATCCCTTCCCCGGCAAGATACTCTTTAAGATCACCTATGGCGATCTCGCCGAAGTGGAAAAGACTTGCGGCAAGTACCGCATCCGCCTTACCTTCGATAATGCCGTCTTTGAAATCCTTCATCGATCCCGCGCCGCCTGAAGCGATGACAGGTACGCTCACGTTCTCTGCGATAAGGGAAGTTATCCCGTTATCGTAGCCGGACTTCGTGCCGTCCTTATCCATGCTCGTAAGAAGGATCTCGCCTGCTCCCAGCCTGACGACTTCCTTTGCCCACCGGAGGGCATCTATGCCGGTCGGTTTTGTTCCTGCGGCAATAACTACTTCACAGCCTGACGGGAACAGATCTTCCTGTCCTTCTCTTCTTTTTACGTCGATAGCAACGACTACGCACTGAGAGCCGAACTTCTCAGCCGCTTCCCTGACGAGATCGGGATTCTTAACCGCCGCTGAGTTAAGCGAGATCTTGTCTGCACCTGCGTTAAGGATATCCCTTATGTTCTCTATCGTCCTTATGCCGCCTCCGACAGTAAACGGGATGAATACTTCGTTGGCTACGCGGTTGACCATGTCGATTATCGTGTCTCTGGCTTCCAGTGTGGCGGAAATGTCCAGGAAGACCAGCTCGTCTGCTCCCGACAGATTATATTGCTTTGCGCACTCGACAGGATCACCCGCATCCCTCAGGGATACGAAGTTGACACCTTTAACGACACGGCCGTCTTTTATATCGAGACAAGGTATTATACGTTTAGCATACATTTTCTGAGGTCAACCTTCCCTTCATAGATGGCTTTGCCGATGATGACTCCGGCACAGCCGCTTTCCCTGATATGTAATACGTCTTCATCGGAACCTATTCCGCCTGAAGCTATGACATCAAGACCTGTCTTGTCAACGAGTTCCTTTGTGCTGTCGAATGCGGGACCTGTGAGCATCCCGTCTCTGGAGATATCTGTAAAGATTATCGTCTTGGCACCGATCTCCTTCATCTGGAACGCGAAGTCAACGGCCTTTACACCGCCGCCTTTTGTCCAGCCGTCAACGGCAACTTCACCGTCATGGGCATCGATACCGATCGCAATGTGATCTGAATACGATCTTAATGCTTCCTCGGTGAACTTACGGTCCTTTATCGCAGATGTACCGATGACACAACGTGTCACGCCGTAGTCTTCGATCCATCTCTTAAGCGTATCCATATTTCTGATACCGCCTCCGGTCTCCACCTTGAGACCTGTCTCGGAAGCGATCTCCCTTATGATCTTGTAATTAGTCGGGATACCTGATCTGGCCGCGTCGAGGTCAACGATATGGATCCATGTGGATCCTGTCTCTACGAAGTCCATGGCCTGTCCCATGGGATCGTCACGGTAAACCGTTACGTCGTCATATTTCCCCTGTCTTAAGCGGACGCACTTGCCGCCCAGAAGATCGATTGCGGGTAAGATGATCATTTATCCTACTCTCCTTACGAATTTTCTTAATATATTGAGGCCTGCCTCACCGCTCTTTTCGGGGTGGAACTGGCATGCGAATATGTTGTCCTTTTCGATGGCGCAGCAATACTTTATGCCGTAGGTGGTGTAAGCTGCGATGTCGTTTACGTCTGCGGGATCACAGTAATAGGAATGCACGAAGTAAACGTAGTCGCCTTCGGAGAGGATGCTGCCCGTAACGTCCTGTAGATCGTTCCAGCCGATCTGGGGGATCTTGAGCCCGATCGATGAAGGAAACAATCTGACCGTTCCCCTGATGAGGCCTAATCCCTTGACATTGCCGCCGTCACCGAAGCTCTCCTCGGATTCGTCGAGGAGCATCTGCATGCCGAGGCAGATCCCGAGAAACGGAGTACCCCTGGATGTGACTTCTTTAACGACTTCGTCCATGCCCGCCTTCTTAAGAGCTTCCATGGCATAGCCGATGGCGCCGACTCCCGGGAGAACGACACCGTCCGCATTAAGGACAGTTTCCCTGTCGGATGTGATGACGGACTTCGCGCCTATGTGATCGAATGCCTTCTTGACCGAAGCTAAGTTTCCCGCACCATAGTCGATGATCGCGATCATTTCTTACTCGAGTTCCTTTCCTGTGAGCTTAGAGTAGCACTCGCGGTACTTCTCGGCTGTCTTGGCGATTACTTCGTCAGGAAGCTTCGGAGCAGGATATGTCTTATCCCAGTCGAGTGTCTCGAGCCATTCTCTCAGATACTGCTTGTCAAAGCTCTTCTGTGCTCTGCCCGGCTCATAATCTGCCAGATCCCAGAAACGGGATGAGTCAGGTGTGAACATCTCGTCTGCTACTACGAGCTTGCCGTCGATCTTACCAAACTCGAACTTCGTGTCTGCAAGGATGAGGCCCTTTGTGAGAGCATATTCGGAAACGGATGTGTAGAGCTTGAGAGCTGCTTCCTTGAGAGCTGTCGCATCTTCCTCGCCGAGGAGGTCGATGAGCTGCTCGAAAGTGATATTGATGTCGTGTCCCTCGTCAGCCTTGGTGGAAGGTGTGAACAAAGGCTCAGGGAGCTTGTCGCCCTGAACGAGTCCTTCAGGCATCTTCATTCCGCCGACTGTGCCGGACTTCTTGTATTCCTTAAGTGCGGATCCCTCGAGGTAGCCTCTTACGATGCACTCGCAAGGGAGCATCTTGACCTTCTTTACGAGCATCGAACGGCCCTTGAGTTCCTCTTCGTACTTGTCGAGACCCATCGGATATTCCTTGGGATCAGTTGTTATAACATGGTTAGGGATGATATCCTTCGTAAAATCAAACCAGAAAGCCGAGATAGAAGATAATACCTTGCCTTTGTCAGGGATCAGTTCGTCAAAGACGACGTCAAAAGCAGAGATCCTGTCTGTTACGACCATAAGAAGTGAATCACCGAGATCATAGACGTTCCTGACCTTTCCCTTGATAAATACCGGCAGATCGATAAAATCCGTATCCTTGATAAGCATATTCATACCCTCCGAAAAATGTTTATTGAAAACTGAACTTTGATTATACATCTAAGCGCAGTTTTTTTCGATAAGAAAAAAGTTTATCCCATGACCTGACCGCAGACGATGAACTTGCGCGTCCTTGAGTAAGGACTTACGAAGTAGTTCCAGTTGCCGTCCTTGGTGTTGCCGACCTCGACCACGTAGGTCTCGCCGTCGATATAGACCTCGCACCAGAAATGCTGGGATCCTGGGGCGCTCCTGCCTCTCGAACCCTGGATCAGGCAGGCATCATAGCCGAGCCAGCACAGGAGTTCCACCATCGCGCCGTTATACTGGGCGCACTGGCCTTTGCGGTTCACCAGGGCGGACACGGCAAAAGTCGACATCGAACCCGAGTAGTCATACTCCATGTTGTGATGGATCCAGTAAAGTGCAAATGCCGCTTTCTCGCCCGGAGTCCATGACGGATCGAAGTAAGTGTCCGCGAAGTTCTTTATCGCCTGAAGGTCGGCCTCGGGGATCGTGCGCTCCTCCCAGACCCTGTCGCTTCCCTGGACATTACAGAACTTATATGTCGTCTTGGGCTCGAGCTTGACCTTGTTGAGCATGTCGATGCCGTCGGTCAGGTAGTAGCTCTTGAACCTGTAATATGCCTCGTCCACTGCTATGATCGGGATCCTCACGGAGTCACCCGGAGTTATGCCGTTCTGCTCACAGAGTCCTTCGAATTCAGGAGAATCGGAAAAACCGTTGAACAGTACCGCGACCGGATTCTGCGAATCCGCGATCGAAGACAGCCAGAAAGTCTCTCCGGCCGTATCGGGAAGCCTTCCCAGGAACACGTCATAGAATCTCATTACAAGCTTCACGTCATCGATCTGCGATGCTTCGACCAGGAACTCGGGACTCGTGAAAAATCCGTAAGCGGCCTGCTTGCCCGTGATATTTCCCGAACTTAGGTTGTCCGCCCAGTACTTAAGACCATCCTCGTCCGCTTCTCTTCCGAGACAGCCGAGGTAGAGCCTCTCGACAAATCCCTCGATACCCGTCTTCACAACGCTTGAAGACGATATCTTGCCTCCCGGGATGATGCCGTATCTGCTGCAGATCTCCTGCCACTCGGGCGAACTTGCAAAGGAGAGAAGGACGTCGTCCTTGCTCAAGAGACCCTCTTCAAGGTCATAGTACCAGTATTCGAATCCGGTCTGATCAGGCTCCCTGTCGAAAAAGACCTTATAGAGAACCTTGAGATATTCTTCGTTATTCAGGTTCTTATCGGTGAACTCGGGACATTCAGTGATCCTCTTGAAGACCTCAAGTCCCGTACTCTGCTGTCCTTCAAGCTGGGCACACCAGAAAAGGAGCCCGTCTTCATCGTAATCCCTCTCGAGTGCGCAGGTATATATCCTCGCGACAAAACCTCTGGCACCTTCTTCGTCTGAAGCGTCACCGTCTTCTGTCTCGTCTATCCTGAACATAAAAGGTACCGGCTCATCCTTGATGCCGGCAAGGACCGGAAAAGGATAAGCCAGAGATACTATTAACACGGAAGACAGAGCTCCCGACAAAAATCTTTTCAGCATTGATAGATCACCTCACACCCCGTATTTTACAATATCAAGGATGCGGCTTTCAGTGAAAATAGAGTAAATTCAAGTAATGTTTACAAAACGCCCTTCGTGGAAGGCACCTCGCCTTCAAGATCCGGGTCGATGCTGACCGCCTGGCGGAGCGCTCTTCCGAATGCCTTGAACAGGGCTTCCATCTTGTGGTGATCGTTCACGCCGTAAGGGCAGTCGAGGTGGAGCGTGATGCCCGCGTTATTTGCAGCGGCCCTGAAGAATTCCTCAGCCATCTGGGTATCCATCGAACCGCACATTCCGTAAGCAAAGTCACATCTGTAGACCAGGAATCCCCTTCCGGAGATGTCGATGGAACACTGCGCAAGAGCTTCGTCCATCGGTATGGAGGCAAAACCGTATCTCGTTATGCCCTTCTTGTCACCCAGAGCATTTTTAACCGCCTCGCCCAGAGCGATGCCCACATCCTCGATGGAGTGGTGAGCGTCAACATCGATGTCGCCCTTGCATCTGACCTTGAGGTCAAATCTGCCGTGTCTTGCAAACCCGTTCAGCATGTGATCGAAAAATCCGATACCCGTGTCGATATCAGCAACACCCTTGCCGTCGAGATCGATCTCGAGCGAGATATCCGTCTCTTTGGTTACTCTTCCGACGCCTGCTACTCTGTTCATGCTCTTTCCTCCTTGATGGCACTTATGAGGCCTTTCATCTCCTCGTCTGTTCCTATGGTGATCCTCAAGTAATCTCCGATCACCGGCTTATCGAAAAATCTTACAAGTATTCCTCTTTCCTTGAGTTTAGCATAAAGATCGCCTGCCCTGATCCACTCCGGCTTCGCGAAAACGAAGTTTGCCGACGAATCACAGACTTTAAATCCCAGTCCCTCGAGCTCTTTTACAGCCCACTCCCTGGTATTAATTATCTTCATCCTGCATTCCTGATAGTAATCATCGTCATCGATGGCGGCCGCCGCCAGCTTCTGCGCGATCCTGTCAACGGGATAAGAGTTGAATGAATCCCTTACTCTCATCATGCCGTCGATAAGTTCCTTACTTCCGACCGCGTAGCCGACGCGGATCCCGGCAAGGCCGTAAGCTTTGGACAGGGTCTTCACGACGATGAGGTTCGGGTACTTATTTACGAGCGTGACCGCCGTCTCATACTCATTTTTGAAAGCCGCATAAGCTTCGTCGATCAAAACGACGCTATCGGGATTTCCCTTAACGATCTTCTCGATATCCGTAAGGCTCAAAGCGATACTCGTCGGCGCATTCGGATTGGCGATGGCGATACCGCAGTTGTCCTTTCCGATATAGTCTTCAGGGTCGATCGTGAAATCATCTCTTAGCGGGATCTTCTCCGTCTCCACATCATAGAGCTGCGAATACACGGGATAGAAGCTGTACGAGATCGAAGGCACCAGGACCTTCTTATCGGTATTCCCCTTCTCCTCGAAAAAGCTCTGCCAGCATATCGCGAGCACCTCGTCGGATCCGTTGCCCACGAATACGTTCTCAGGGCGAATACCGTACTCACCGAACTTTCTTGCGACGCTTTCCCTTACGATCTGCGAATCCGTATTCGGATATAACCGCAGTTCCGCGATATCCAGATCATCCAGGATCTTCCTGCACGTCGGTGACGGCGGATAAGGGTTCTCGTTCGTATTGAGCTTTATGACCCTAACGCCGTCCTTCGGCTGCTCGCCTGCCACGTATGGCAGGAGCTCATTTGTCTTCCTGTTCCAAAACTTACTCATCTTTATTCCTCAAATCTTACTCTTACTGCGGAGGCGTGACACTCGAGCCCCTCGCTGTCCGCAAATCTCGCTACGTCCTTGTAGCATTCCCTTAGGGATTCCTCATTATAGTTAAGTACGCTCATCTTCTTATAGAAGTCGCCCGTATTAAGCGGCGAGAAGAATCTTGCCGTACCGCTCGTCGGAAGCGTGTGGTTAGGTCCCGCAAAGTAGTCTCCCAAAGGCTCCGGCGTGTAGTTTCCGAGGAACACCGCACCTGCATTGTCGATCCTGTCGACCACTTTTTCCGCATCTTTGACGCAGAGTTCCAGGTGTTCGGGAGCAAGCTCCTCGCTGAAAGCGATGGCCGTATCAAGGCTGTCGCAATTGATGATCGCACAGTATGTTCCAAGGGACTTCTCCAGGATATCCTTACGAAGGCTCTTCTCGGATCTTCTGTCAACGGCTTCGTAGACCTTGTCCGCCAGTTCCTTGGAAGTTGTAAGGACGATAGCTGACGCGATCTTGTCGTGCTCAGCCTGTGAGAGCATATCCGCAGCCACGAACTCAGGCACTGCCGTCTCGTCGGCGATTATGAGGATCTCGGAAGGTCCCGCGAACATGTCGATATCGACCTGGCCGAATACGAGCCTTTTTGCCGTATTGACGTAGATGTTGCCCGGGCCGCATATCTTATCGACTCTCGGGATGGTCTCCGTTCCGTAAGCCATTGCGGCGATCGCCTGGGCACCGCCTACCTTGTAGATCTCGTCGGCACCAGCGATGGTTGCTGCCGCAAGGATTACCGGTGCGATCGTTCCGTCTTTTCGGGGAGGAGTACAAAAAACTACTCTCTCGACTCCTGCGACCGATGCAGGGATTACGTCCATAAGTACTGTTGACGGGAGCGGAGCCGTACCGCCCGGTACGTAGATCCCGGCGATCCTCAAAGGACGGACGCGGACACCGATCTTACTGCCCTTCGCCACATCCATCATGAAGCCTTCTTCCTTCTGTTTCTCGTGGAAAGCTCTGATATTGGCTGCCGCCTTCTTGATGACCTCGAGAAGTTCGGGTTCGACTTCGGCCATTGCCCTGTCGATCTCTTCCTTCGTTACGAGGATGTTCGAACTGTCGATATCACAGCCGTCAAACTTCTTCGTGTATTTTGAAACAGCAGCGTCACCGTTCTCTCTGATGTCGTCTATTACGGCGCTTACTGTCTCTATGACGGGACCTAAGTCCATCTTGCCTCTAAGGCCGAGGAGCTCGCACACCTCTTTAAGATTGGAACTTGTTCCCTCCAGATATTTACATTTCATCTTAAGCCTCTTTCTTTTCGCTGTTTATTATATCTGCCTGCTTCTTCAAAGCCTCGATCATCGGCTTTATCTCAGAAGCCTTCATCTTCATGGATACTTTGTTTACAACGACTCTGGCGGAGATCTCGGCAATAGTGTCAAGTATGTCAAGACCGTTCTCGAACAAAGTCCTTCCGGTCTCGACGATATCCACGATGACGTCGGACAGACCGATGAGCGGAGCAAGTTCGATGCTGCCATGAAGCTTTATGATCTCGACACTCTCGCGCTTATAATCCTCGAAGTATGCCCTTGTGATGTTCGGATACTTCGTGCTGACGCGCTTGTTCGGGATGGTATCGAGTTTCCCCTTAAGCTCCTTCGGACCGCAGACGCACATCCTGCATCTGCCGAATCCCAGGTCTATTACTTCGTAGAGCTGTCTTCCTTCTTCAAGAAGAGTGTCTTTCCCGACGACACCTATGTCCGCAGCTCCGTATTCAACATATGTCGGAACGTCCGCAGGCTTTGCGAGGATGAACCTTAATCCCTGCTTCTCGTCCTCCAATATGAGTTTTCTGGATTTTTCCTTTGCCGCCGTACAATCATAGCCTGCTTTTTCGAGAAGCTCGATGGCCTGATCGGCAAGACGTCCTTTGGACAGAGCAATAGTCAACATATCATGCTTCCTCCCCGGTCTCGTTGATGTAGATGCAGGTATCTATGCCGTTGTCGTCGGCATATTTCTCGAGCGCTTCCTGAGTGAAGCCCTGTGTATCAAGGACTACTCTCGTGCCCTCTGCCACCATCTGCTGCTTTAAGGCGATCGCTGCTTTTCTCGCGCCTTCAATGGCGATATCGTATCCGATTATGACTTCAGGCTTGCTCTGAACAGGCTCGAGTCCCTGTCTTATGAGAGCGATGATAGCGAGGGACAATCCGAGGCAGAAACCTACGGCTTCCATTTCCCTTCCGAAAGATCCGACTACATTGTCGTATCTTCCGCCTGCGATGATCGGGAAACCGACCTCATACGTAAATCCCTTGAAGAGCATTCCCGTGTAATAGTCGCTGCCGATAAGGCCCAGATCGATGCTTACATACTTGAGGTATCCGTAATCATCAAGGATGTCGAGGATCTCCTTAAGGTTGTCGAGAGCTGATACTGCCGTCTCGTCCGAGATCCTGCCTCTCATGTTTTCGATGAGTTCATAAGTTCCCTGAGATTCCGAGAACATAAGGAGCGTCTCCTTGTCTTCGTCGGAAAGACCTAAGTCGGACGCTGTCTTTTCGAGCATTACCACGTCCTTCTGATCGATGGCGTTCCTTATCTTGCCGGATGTTTCCTTATCGATATTGAGCCCCTTCATGAAGCCCTCGAAAAGCTTCGTCTGACCGATGGAGATCTGAAGATCCTTGACTCCTATCTCGAGAGCCGACTCGATCGCGAGAGCTATGACCTCCGCATCGGCAGGGGAACCGGCGCTTCCCATAAGCTCGACGCCTGCCTGCGTGAATTCGGACTGCTTGCCGCCGCCCACCTCATTGTAGCGGAACATGTTCTCGATATAACAGAGCCTTAAAGGCGGCTCCTCGTCCTTATAGATCGTTGCCGCAAACCTCGATGCAGGGATCGTTCCGTCGTATCTGATGCAGATGAGTCTGCCCTTCTGGTCACAGAGCTTATAGAGCCCCTGCGGCGCAACATATTCATTATCCATGTAGATATCGGTGTACTCGATACCGGGCGTCTCGATCTCGCTGTAGCCGTTCAGGCTGAACAGATCGCGAAGCTTGGATTCGGCTTCTTTCTTGAACCCGCAGATCCCCGGAAGGACATCGCTGAAGCCGTCCGGCGTGTAAAATCTGTTGTTTCCCATATTTTTTCTCCTGTCTATACTTTTCCAGATTAAAGTTTATCTTATTTAGCGGCCTGCTTCATCACAGGCATATTACAATTGGTTATACTTTATCGCTTTATCGCTTTAACGTGGTAAATCAGTAAAGTGTCAACGGTGAGATTATATCCATGATCCGGAAGTCTGTCAAGTATCCTTCTGTCATGATATTGGGAGACGGGTCTTTAAGGCGCCTGACCGGGCGGCGATGAAGCCGGTCAGGTAGCCGTTGTCTTTATTATTTTGGCGGGACGGCCTTTCTTCCACTCCAGGTAGGCGCGGACGAACACCTCGATGATGAGGAGCCACGTCATTCCGATGAGGCCGCAGTTTTCGACGAGATTCAGGAACTTCATCAGGCAAACACCGCCTGCGAGGTAGGCAACAGTGATGATGTTGATCGTGAAAAGGATAAACTGGAAGATATAGAGCACCGTGTAGCAGAGCTCGAGAAGGTCAAACTTCTGCTCTTCCTGGAGGAACATCGTGAGAGGGATCGCCATGAATATGAGCATATACTGGTAGGAAAATCCCGGGAAGCCAAGCATAAAGCATGTAAGAAGTGCGACCGTCTGCCACCTCTTTTTCGAAAACATGGCGGCAAGAAGAGTCGTGGCCGAAGTGATATGTCCGAGCCATGACGTAAAGCCCATGAAGGCTTCGGTGTTGCGGATGCGGAGGAAAATGGCGCTCAGGGCGATATAGGTGCTCTGGAAGCTTATCTTGTATCCGATGCCGGCTTCGACGGAGCCTTCCTTGTCCATGTTGTTGCTGATGCCCTTGATGAAGTCGCCGACGGCTCCGATGCCGCCAATCGCGAAGAACGGGATAAAGAATAAAAGGAGCGCGTAGATGATGCATCTTATCGCCTCTTTGTACTTCTTGTCCCTGATGAGGATAAGTCCGAATATTGCGGGGTAGATCTTGATGCCGAAGGAAATGCCCAGAGCTATCAGGGCTATCTCTTTCTTGATCTTGTTCTCGGAATCCTTCCAGAGGAAAAAGATGCCCGCGAAGACAAAAGCGACGATGACGCTGTTACCGCGCTCTGCCATGAAAAGGAACGGGCCTGACATGATAAGGAGGACAATAAGAAGGCTCTGCGTCTTCCTGTCCTTGTATAAACCTCTTATGATGCCCGCAAATGCCAGTACGGAGAAGACGGTGTAGAAGAAAAAGACCATCATGGAGGCATAGTTTTCCCTCAGGATATGGCCTCCGATGCTTACCACATTCGCGGGGATGAAAGCAGCCAGAAATCTGTAGAACAGATATGTGATCGGGGGATATAAGACGCCGTAGGAATACGGGTTATCCTTAGAGGAGTCCGTCATGCTGTGGAAAAAGTCCATGAATACGTCGGTCTTGTCATGCTGGAAGATCTGATCCCACCATACATCGCCGCGCGTAACAATGGCCATGATGACAGAGATCACAAGTCCCAGGGTCATGACCGAGAAAAATATCTTCTTTTTGATGCTCATTATATCGCCTTCCGATTGTTCAGTTCTCTCCTTATGTTTGCATTTTTGGAGGATAAAGGCAAGTTAAAAAATCATGACAGAAAGAAAGGGTGTCTGAGGTCAGCCTTGAATTACCGCTTCAAGACAGATCGGACCCCCGAAGTGTCCGCCTTCGGGGGTCCGATCATAACTTCCGTATCCTTTTTCCCTTCTTACTTCTTAATACCGTAACTCTTACAGATCTCCGAGAATTCACGGGAATTAACAAAGCTGTTGAAGATATCGTTTCTCGTAGCTCCGTGGCTCATGCAGTCAAGCCAGTACTTGAGACCTTCGTCATCGGCTTCACGGCCCATGAATGTCGTGTAGAGTCTTCTGATGTAGTTCTCATCATCGAGACCGAATCCTACGAACTCCGGTGATTCGAAGAAGAGACGTGCTGCATCAGAACCCGATGTCTCCTGGTTTGTAAGTGCCAGGCTCCAGAACATAAGTCCTTCCTGTTCAGCTTCTCTGCCGAGACAGCAGGTGTAAAGTCTCTCTGCGAATGCGAGTGCATTTGCGGAAGGCTCCGTTGCCTTTGCTCTCGTGGCGCCTGACCTGATGCCGAACGAAGCACAGATGTTGCACCACTCTGTCGAGTTGATGAAACTGTCGATAACTGAATCCTTGCCTACTACCTGAAGGCTGTCGAGCCAGAACTGAGTTCCTTCAGGATCATCCTTGTAGTTTCTGTCGAAGAATGTCTCATAGAGGATACCTACGAACTCTTCATCCGTCATGTTCTTGGATAAGAACTCAGGGCTGCAGAGGAACGATCTTGCGCAGTCAGCTCCGGTGAGATTGCCTGCACTTACGTTGTCTACCCAGTATTTCTTTCCTTCTTCTTCAGACGGACGGCCGAGAGCAACGTTATAAAGTCTCTCTACAAATCCTTCGAACGTACCGGACTCGTCAGGAGTAGGTTCCGGAGTTACAGGATCGGTTGCCGTGACGGTAAATACTATCTCGACCTCGTTTCCGTAGAGATCAGTTACCTTACACTTGTAAGTAGCGTTCTCTTCGACATTGACCTTAAGCTTCGCTGATGTCTGTCCGGATACGGCACTATATGTGGATCCGTCAGTGGACTTCGACCAGGCGTACTTAACTTCCTTCGTGTCTGATTCGTTGACCTTTGCCTCAAGAGTAATGCTCTTACCCTTTTCTGCCGTTACCTTCTTGGAAGCTGCACTCGTGAGATCCTTAAGGACAGGAACCTTGACGTTGACCTTAAAGATTACCGTTACGCTGTTACCGTGACTGTCTGATACGACACACTTGTAGTATGTAGTCTTCAGAGGAGCTCCCGTAACAGAAGACGAGTTCGCCTTCTCCGTGTAGTTCGTTCCGTCCTCGGAGGTTGACCATGTGTAAGTAACATCCGTTGTCTTGGACGAATCGATCGAAGGCTCAAGTGTAACTGCCTCGAACTTCGTAATGGTTACTTCCTTGGCGGAAGCCGGCGTGTTGTCAGTAAGTTCATAGTTGACCGTAACGTCAAAGTAGAGGTCAATGGTCCTTCCGAACTTATCGGTTACAGAGCAGCGGATAATCTCACTTGCATAAGGATTATAAGTGAATGACTCACCTGTTGCTCCCAGGATAGGAGTGAACTCTGTTCCGTCAGCACTCGAGCTCCAATAGCAGGATGGTTCGATGCCGTCTGTCTTGGCCTCGAGAGTAACTGAACCCGAATAAACTACTTCAACTGATTTCTCGGAATCTAATCTCTCGTCCTTCATCTCTGACGCGATTACCGTTACCCGGTAGAAGATGGTAATAGAGTTTCCGTGAACGTCAGATACGATGCACTTATAGTACGTTGTCTCGTCAGGAGTTACTTCATACGATTTTGTTGTTGCGTCAGGATAATCCGAATAAACGGTTCCGTCAGTTGACTCATACCATACGTATGTAACACCGTTTGTATTGCTTTCATCAATATCAGGTTCGAGAGTAGCACTTTCAGACTTCAGGATCGTAACATCCTTGCTCGATTCAGGAGTGTTATCGGTAAGACCGAATCTCACGCTGACAACAAAGTCGAGTTCAAGGCCGTGACCGTAGATATCAGTAACGGTACAGCGTATTGTCGTATAATCCGACGGGATGAAACTGAATGTCTTACCCGAAGCACCTGCTATCGGAGTAAAGTTCAGTCCGTCAACGGATTCAGACCACGTGTAACTGAACTGATACTCAGCCGTACCGTCCGTCTTGGCATCAAGAGTTACCTCTGTCGTTCCGTCATAATCGACTGTTATCATCTTATCGCTTTCGTCACGTGTATCGTTAAGTTCAGGAACAGTAACGTTAACGGTAAAGATCACTGTAACCTCGTTTCCGTGTTCATCGGATACGATGCACTTATATGTCGTGAACGATTCAGGGGTTACCATAATGCTCGGATCCGTATCAGGAAGAGCCGTAAATTCGGTTCCGTCTTCGAGATAAGACCATGCATATGTTACGCCCGTTGTCTTGCTCGAATCGATGTCCGGAGCAAGCGTTGCGCTCTCAAACATAACGATCTCTACAGCCTTGTCCTCTTCCTGAGTATTATCGGTAAGGACATATTCTACCGTAACACCAAAGTCGAGATCGATAGAGTTACCGAACTTATCTGTTACTGTACAGCGGATAACTTTGCCTGACGAAGGAGTAAAGGTGAATGTGTCACCTGAAGCTCCCGGTATCTCCATAGCGGTACCCTCGTCAGAGACTTCAGACCAGACATATTGAGGTTCGACGGCATTTGTCTTTGCTTCGAGAGTAACGGAATCCGTATACTCTACCTCAAATTCCTTCTCTGAATCTTCTCTGGTGTCAAGCAGTTCAGGAACTACAACGGTTACCGTAAAATCGATCTCCAAGGTCTGACCTGAGATACCTGTTACGACACACTTATATAGCGTATCCGTAAGAGGCGTTACCTTAAGTGTCTTTGTGGTCTCGCTTAAGACCTCATATGTCTCACCGTTATCCGTGGAAGCCGACCAGACATAAGAAGATACGGCTACTTCGTTCTCGTTGACCCTGGCAGTAAGTTCCGCCTCGTCAAACTTGTTGATCGTAACAGCCTTGTCGGAATCAGGAGTGTTATCGACGAGAGGGATCACGGTGATGTTTGCCGTGAAGATAACGTCGATCGACATTCCGTATGTATCCGTTACCGTACACTTGTAAAGTGTTGTGACAACAGGACTTACCTTAAGGGAAGCTTCCATCGCTCCGACTATAGGTGTATAGCTCTCTCCGTCATCCGTGGATTCAGCCCAGGCATAGGAGGATACTACCGCACCTGTATCGGCAAGAAGGACTTCCATCGTGATCTCCGTTCCTGCTTCGGTCGTGAAGGTGAGTTCTGTTGTTGTACTTACGAGCTTCGGAAGTTCAACAAATGTTATTGTCTGCCATGAACCTGCATCACAGGCAAGATTCAACTTGTTACCGTTGTTCTTTGCCATAGTAGTGATATCTTCCTGCTGATCATTGACGATCGTGTAATCGTAACCCTCATTGACCTGAATGCTTATCTCGGTCGTATCATTAGGGCATGCAAATTTCATGACTCCCTGATATGTAGCTGATCCTGTGGAATCCGCGCATGTGATCGCTCCAGCTTCCTCTGTCAGACCTACTACATTGATCCTTGCAAAATGATCACCCTGCAATGTCTCGAAAACATATTCGTCATAGGAGATATAGAAGATGATGTCGTAATCACCGTTCTGCGGCGGAGTAAATCTGTAGAGCCTTCCGTCCTTTGTAAGTTCGATCGGTTCCAGACCGTCAGTTATGGCATATGCCTTGTATACGTCACCGAGGAGGGTGTCGATAACGATCTCGTCGCCGCTGTAATAGCTTACAGGCGAATTTGCTGTTATTCCGTTAAATATGAGCTCAGAGGAATCCTCTTCCCTTGCATATTTAACCGTATAGTTTCCGCCGGTACGGTTAAACTGAGGTCTTATCTCACAGCAGACCCATTCATCATTTACATCAAACCGGTAGACCCCTTTCATCTCGGATCTTGTTTCAATACATTCGCCGTTGACATATATATCGATACTGTCGCATACATATCCTTCCTCGGCTTCCGTCTTGATGTATATCTCGTATATATCAGGGAAACTCTTGAGATCAAGGATGTTTTCCTCAGGGAATGCGGTAAAGGAATCACCGTCGAGACTGTAGCTTACGGCAACATGCTCCGTATCAGCCAAAGTAATAGTCTTCGGTTCTTCGTATGTTACATCGATGTTTATCGGATGGCGCGCACCTGAAATGACATCAGACAGATCGACCTCGGCCTGACCGTCAACGATCTCGATCTCATTTCCGCCGACATGTACTTCGTAAACACAATCATACTTCGGGATAAGATTCAAAGTGATCTTAGCCTTGCCCTCAAGAAGCTCGGTATCGGTATATGCGACTACAAATCTCGTCCTGTTGCCTGAGGCTGCAAATGCCTTGATGTGCGGATCTTCCACGAAGGTAAATTCGCCGTCAAACTGTGCATCGTTCTCATGGAACCCGTGCTCATGGACGAAAATCTCGAAGTCGAATTCGCCGTTACCGTAATTGGCGTTCAGGTGATCGATATTATACTCTTCCTGGGTGGTATAGATCATGATATCCAGACCGCCGCCGTTCGGTGTAACGGTATAGGTTCCGTTTTCGCAGTAGATCTCGAACTCCATATTGGCGGGATCGTTGGAATAACGTCCATATACCTTGTAGATGCCTTCATTGCACGTAACCGTAAATGTCAGTGTCTCTCCCTGTTCATAGGAAGTCATGACGTCACTTTCAATACCTGTTACCGTGACATCTCCCGGACCATGCTTGGATACCAGATATGTTCCGTTAAAAGGAGTCATCCAGTCATTTACTTCGATATAATAATCATTCCATTCTGAGCCTGTCTTATTCAGAGTAAATTCATAAGGATTGCTGTCGTTATCGAACGGCAACATATCGATCTTCCTGTCGGTGCCTTCTGAATACTCGACTCTTATGCCCTCTTTCACCACACCGTCTTCATAAGTGAACCTGAATGTGATCGAGTCGTGGCCTTCAAGCGTCTCAGGGCTTATGACATAACCTTCACGTGCACCGTCCCCAAATCCGATGGTGGAAACCGGGAGCGTAACAAAAGAACCGTTATCGAGCTTATACTCGACAGTCGCATCATGCGCACCGATCTCTATTCCGTCAACATTAACTATCTTTTCGAAATATGCAAAGACGTTGTACCACTCAGGCGAATCAGATATCGTCCATGTGTACGTGCCGTCACCGTTATTAATGAGGTTTTCTTCATCATCGAAAAGGATCGTTAAATGGTCAGGGCGCTCTTCCCTGCCGTAGAATGTTTCAACCTCATTGAGATTTGTTCCGAAATCCTGAAGGATGCAGCCTTTGTCAGGAACAAATGTAATCTGCAGGACATTGCCGTCATCAAAGACATCTTTATTGAAAAGATATCTGAAGTGTCCCGGATTGTACGGATCTTCTTCTACACGTTCGCATGCCGAATCATCTGCGAAAACAATAGAGCCTCTGTCATTTGAATGGAGCTCAACGACAAAATGAGTATCGCGGTCAAATCTGAATTCATAGGCCGACCAGGAAACGAAGACTTCAAATCCCTTGCAGTCCGTAGTAAAATCAAACATTCCGCTCTCACGGTCGATATAGATATAATGCTCATCGGAAGGATCCAGATCGGAACGGTAACAGATGTCCTCTTCCTCGCCATATTCATGTATCTCGACGATAGCGGTCGAGACATCTATTCCCTCAGGAGGATAGAGCGTGAATACTACAGGAGATCCCGGCTCGTAGTCATACATATCCCACGGCCTGAGCTTGGTCTCTCCTTCATCTGCACCGATAGTTACACCGGCGTTATCTCTCTCGTCATAATCAACAAAGAATGTATAGTCCCTTTGATCAGGACCCGGTTCCCTGTATTCCCAGACCGTCTCGTCATCTTCGCCCGGTACGGAATAGAATTCGTATCTGTAGTCATGATCCGTATCGAATTCGAAAGGTACCAGCTCGTTTTCATCATTTCTGAAGAATAACGGAAGTCCTTCGAAGTTATATACGGCTCTCGGCTCTATTACGAGGTTCGCGTTACAGGCGTATGTTAAAAGTCCGTTCTCACCGAGTGAGATATCGCCATCCCAGTCAACGACCAGTTCGGCTCCGCGGTTCATGTCGTTAGGGTCGATATCATGATCATCATCGAGATGGATCTCGCCGTTAATGAGGATATGTCTTCCGAGAACAAAGCCGTTATGGAACTCTTCGTTCTCGCCGTCAAAACTGCTGACGATATTGAGAACGACACCCTCATCTATGATGAGATTTTCCGCGATGATATCAAAATCACAGTCGAAGCTTCCTGTTATCTCATAGTTATAAGACAGAGCCCAGGACTCACTTCCGTCCTCATACATCTGATATTCGTAATCAGGTGAAAAATAGAACGCGCCTACCTCATCCGGATCAAAATCAGAACCTGTATAAGTATGGAATCTGCCGTCCGTACTGATGATCGCCATGCCCGTATATTCAAGGGAACTGTCACCTGACAGACGGAAATCACTGAATTGGATGGAAGGGTCGGAAATAATGTTACTGTTGTTTGCAAAGAGCGTGATTCCGTCATCTTCTTCGGAAGTGACATAATCACGGCAGTTGTTCATGTATTTAGCGAAAAGGCTGTAGCCTTCAGGCTGCTCATCACAGAACAGGTAATCGCCGTCGGCAGGATCTGTTCCATCCCTCAGCCAGTACTTCACTATTACCGGATCATGTTTGATGTATTCCCAGAAAATGCCGGAATCCGGATCTTCGAGATCTACAGGTCTTGCGATAAACTCATATACTCCATGTCCGTCCTCGAATTCAAAATCCTCGAATCCGCCGTTCCCGTCATTGACCTTGAACGGGAAGCCGTCTATGGAACAGGTCGCCATGTCATCGAAAACAAGACGTGCGTTACACGCAGCCAAAAGCTGACCGCCGGAGTAAACGGAAAGATCATCAAAAACGATCAGTTCGCTCTCAATTCCATCCGCATTCCTGTCTCCGATATAGATCTCGCCGCCGATGATGACGTTTCCGGCAGTGACGTGACCGTCGTGCCATTCGTCATTCTCGCCGTCATAATAACCGATATTGAAAACGGCGCCTTCGTCGATGATCAGGTCATTGGCTGCAAACCAGTCAGTGATATCCATCTCGCCGAAGACTTCGATATTCAGTCTCTCTGCCCAGTGACCGTTTTCCTCATCGTCTTCATATGTATCCGAAGTATAGAATTCCAGGAGCGAAGGAACGCTTTTGTCACCTTCATATTCAGGGAATCTGTCATCTGTAAATGCGACCATCAGGCCCGTTACCGTAACATAGCACTCGCCTGACAGACGGTAATCGATATTAAGGCCCGGAGGCGTCTCGAGCGAACTGTTATTCGCAAGGATCATAAGTCCGTCATCTTCGGGTGTAATCTCGTAATTAACATAATCATCGATGAACAGACCGAAGAGAACATATTCTTCTCCGGGTTGGTCATCGCTTATGGTAATCGTTGAAATGTCCGGTCCGTCCTCTCCCGGTACCGCCCAGATCTTATCGACGGTCCCGCCGTCAGCTCTTACAAGATCCGGATAACCCATTAAAGGCGTCATCACCATACAGATGGTAATGATCACGCTCATCAATCGTCTAAAGGGTTTGCTTATCATGGCTGCGCCTCCTTCCCAACACTTCAAAAGTAAAAAGCATAAATTTATTTTACTATGTGAAAAAAACCATTTCAATTGAAAAGGAAGTTGTTTAAATAATGTTCAATTTTAAGACATAGGAATACTTATGCGGAGAAGTGTTCCCCGTTCTCGAGATATATCCTCTGGACGCGCTTTCCCACGACGCACGTGATCTCGTAGTTTATGGTACCGAGATAAGACGCGAGTTCGTCAGCCTTCTTGTCCTTTCCGAAAATGAGAACGTTACATTCAGGAGGTATCTTCACATCTGAAGGGACCGATGAAGCGTCGAGCATGCACATATCCATACAGACATTTCCGATTATGGGAAGTCTTGTGCCTTTGACCTCGAGTTCAAAACTGCCGTTTCCGACACGCCTTGACAGGCCGTCGGCATAGCCGATGGAGACGGTAAGGACCCTGGTGGGCTTATCCGCCTTGAAATGTCTTCCGTAAGATACGCTGGCGCCTTCAGGCACGACCTTCTCATGGATTATCTTGGCATACCAGGACATGACAGGAACAAGGTTGATCTCTCTTGCCGGCGGCGGGCATCCCGGAGGCATGAGGCCGTAGAGGATGATGCCTGCGCGGACCATATCGAGATGCATCTCGGGGAAACGCATGATGCCTGCGCTGTTACTTATATGACGCTTTGTAAATGTAACGCCAAGCTCCCTGAGCTGTTCGATCTGATCATTGAAACGTTTGAACTGGGCATATGTATATTCGTCATCGTTCTCGTCTGCTACCGCAAAGTGTGAGAAGACTCCGTATGTGACGATATTGGGAAGCTTGGAGATTGCTACGATATCCTCGACCGATCCCGAATCGGGCTCGGTGGAAAAACCGATCCTTCCCATTCCCGTGTCGAGCTTGATATGAACGTTGACGTTCTTGCCCTGTCTGACGGCTTCTTCAGATAATATCTTCGCAGATTCGAGTGAATATATTGCCTGGTCGATGTCATATTTTACGACATCGGAAAAACGCCTGGTGCTGGTAAAGCCCAGGATGAGGATCTTGGATCTGATGCCCGCGTCACGGAG
>Ga0310786_10002128_pt1 | contig 30850 bp, 21 predicted proteins | sample AusTroGonzalo_MG_FD_203881 | JGI IMG/M metagenome (GOLD analysis project Ga0310786, IMG submission 203881) | Bovine rumen microbial communities from tropical cattle in Woodstock, Queensland, Australia - Gonzalo_03 (v2) (version 2) | ecosystem: Host-associated > Mammals > Digestive system >...
TAGTTATTCTTCGGTTGCGATTGAAAATAAACTAAGTGAGATTTTAAGTACAGAATTTGATAAGACTCCGCCAAAAGAGAATAACTTAATTAAACCGGATAATTTTAATTATGAGATATATTATCGTATTGATACATAGAATTATAAAAAGCTCCCTTTTCGGGAGCTTTAGTTTATATGCGTGATATATATTATGTCGCCGTTATTTATAACATCACTATCTGCGAATACAGCAACTTTGGTTGCATTGATTCCTCCTGCCTTTTTTACGATAAATTCCAGATCATTTAATGCTTCGGTTGTGCCTATAACATTGTCTACAATTAGAGCACGCTTATCGTTCATATACATCTTAACAGCTTTAAGAGCTATGATACAGCTCTTAAAACTTTGTCTTGTTCATATGCAAGAGGCGTACCTCTTGTCTCAGCACTGAAAATAACGTCAAAATCAGGAACTTTACCAAGAAGTCGTTTTGCACATTCAACTCTCATATCAACTTCACCGTAAAGAATGGAAGATGCAACATCAAGCTTGTCTGCCTTAGCACATTTCTTTAGCTTTTTGCTTACTTCTGACATATTCATATCATATTTCTCAGAAACAGCAGCACTTTTTAAAGCGAGATTATTCTTGCGGATAGTCTTCGATTCGCTTATTGAGCAGATTCCTGTTCAAAGAAATCATATCCCTTTGCAGCAACGATTGGTCTGAGATCAGGTTGCATTTTAAGAGGAATACCAAGCTCAACGCACTTGTCAACTATATCCTTTATCCATTCATAATGATATACAACAAATGGGGAAATATGAAGTACAAGTATCGAAACAGGTCGTTTGGGTGTCGACGATATTATGTTGATACAGCTTAAGGCGTGGCTTGTATTCTGAGCCCATATGGGGCGTTTAAGGGAAATCCCCAAGCTTTGCCGGGAGATGCTTATTGTTAAGTCCATGAAGTATATTTGCAAACTTCGTGAGCAGGCTTAGTGTTATGTTATGATATACGGTAATATATCGCTTACCTCGTTTTGAGAGAGACCGTTTATCAGCAGGAGCTCATACCCGTTGCTGAAGTTTGTGTGCTCACGAAAATCAATGATCCTGAAAGCGATATCTTCGTCAACATGAGGAAGAAGCATAAGTGTTTCCATATCTGCGGTGTTGATATCTATTGGAGCGAGCTCGTCAAGTGTGGGGATATACTCCGTTTCAGCCTCTGTTTTCTGTTCAAAGACGGAGGATTCTGTTTTTTCGTAAACAGGGTCGATGACGTAGATACTATCGCGGATATCGGCAAATATCCCTTCGCCTATGCCTTTAACGTTCATGATTTCCTCTATATTTCGGAAATTACCGTTTTTCTCACGATAGCTGATGATCTCCTCTGCAAGTATCTCTCCAATGCCTTTAAGCTTTAAGAGCTCATCTGAGTCTGCTGAATTGATATCTATATACAGTTTTTCCGAAGCAGCCTCTGTTGCTACTGCAGCATTAACTTTTGTTGTAGTTGTTTTAATATTTGCAGTTGAAGAGGTTTTTACACTTACATCAACCTTGCTGCTAAGCGTAGTCTGTTTATCTGTGTTGCTATTGAAAACAATAGTTGAGGTGTTTTTCTTTGTATCGGCGATGTTGAAGTAGAAAACTGATGCTCCGATGATCACAGCTGCGGCAAGCAAAAAGCAAAGGTACGTTTTTAAGGATTTACCGTCTTTCAAAAGCATCACCTCTAAAAATAAAATGGAACAGTTCGACAATATATGACAAATAAACGTTTTGAATAAGGCTGACTTTCATACGGAAGTCAGCCTTTAGCTTATATACTGTATGTTTTTATATACTTTTTATCGCCGATCATAAACCTTAGAGTAAGCTTGCTGTCATTAAGATCTGCGGAAAAGATTTTAGCATCGCGTATCTTTATGATCTTTGAAAGCTCCCTGAGTTCTGCTTCTGTATAGTCAAAGAAATTATCCGATGTAAAGAGAACGCTTCCCATGAGTGCATTTATCTCTGCAAGGCATTTTCTTTTCTCTTCTGACATTGATATATTGCATGGCCTGAGCAGGAATACATCAGGGTCATTCAGAAAAGCTCTGTGATCCAGCTGACGACGGAAAACGGAATTAAGTATGGAATTTCTCGTGCTTACACGCTCACGGTGCATCAGGCGCATATGTGGCTTATCGTTCCAGTCGAGACTTACATCGCAGCCTATGCGGCAGTAATCCACTTTTCCGAATGCGGAAGCAAGAGGGACTCCGCATCCCAGTATAAGAGCATCTCCTGCACATTTGCGCAGAAAATCCATAGCCTCAGCCATTATCTGTCCCCGTGATTTATCCTTTCTCGGGATAATGCAGGCAGCATAAAGGAAATCCAGCTTCAGTAATCCATAGCCCCATTCGTTAATAACAGTACTGATAACATTTTTTATGTATGCTCTTACTTCAAAATTATAAATATCAAGAGCATAGAAGCCGCTCCAGTTAGAGCCGCCTTTTACGTAATTGCCGTTATCATCTGTCAGCAGCCAGCTTTTTTTGTTCCTGAATACTTCTGAATTCTCCTCACAGACGAAGGGAGCCAGCCATATTCCGGCGGTCATGCCTGCTGTCCTTATATCATCGGCAGCCTTTTTCATGCCCTTCGGAAATTTTTCGTCATCTACCGACAGCCAGTCTCCGACAGCGGTCTGCCAGCCATCGTCGATCTGAAAAACATCGGCTTTCATTGAAATTGCGTTAAGACTCGAAAGATCATCGGAAATTGCTTTTTCACTAATATCCTGATAATGGTTATACCAGCTCGTATAGCCGAAAACAGGCTTTGCATCCTTACGCGGAGCAACTCCCAGAAGATCGAAGTAGATATCGAAAACATCTTTTTCTGTACCTTTTGTAAGGAACAGCTTCAAAGCGCACCATTCGCCATTTATATCAAGTCCGGAGCAATCTTTCTGAAAAGCGATGATGTTTTTGCTGGTCTGAGTGATTATCTGTGTAAAGCCGCTTTCCTCGGAAAGTGAGCCCATAAAGCAGTATTTATCTTCCTGTCTTATATAGCCGTATGTCCAGCCGTGCATATGTTCACCGTAATCGGCAAAATTGTAGTCGCCGTACTGAGAAAAAGCATACTTTTCACGTATAGCGCAGGGGATATGGCTTATACCGCGCATCTTGCCGCTGATATTATGTTCAACAGAATCTGTCCACGACTGATATCCGTTGAGGAATATCTTCTCGTCATCACTGAACTCATATTCAAATTCAGCATACATTTTCTGTATAGTTATTTTTTCATTTGATCTGACGGAAACGGTAAAAACATCGTCCTCTGTGCTTATATCAAGCTCCATTCTGTCATTTCGCAGAGAACTTGAAGTGATCGCCATAAAGTCGTGTTCGTTATCTTTATACAAGAATTGCAGAGATTTGAATTTAAGCATCTTTCTGACCCTCCCCGATACGCTTCAGGACTTTCTTTTCGTTGTATTTCAGGAATACAAGACCGCCCAGCAGGCAGAGAACGGCTGCTGCAACGGCTGTGAGACGATAGCCGAGACCGTAGCCCGACTCGCCTTTTTTTACATCGGAATTTACAAGAGCGATGCTTGTAAAGAGCAGCATTGCAAGGGACTGTCCCATTTTGAATGCAAAGGTTCTTGCAGCATAGAACATACCCTGACGGCTCTCACCTGTAGCAAGCTTGTCCTCCTCTGAGATATCGGCAACGACAGCCTGCGGAAGAATACCGAGTATAGCCATGGGGAGAGCTGCAAGAACAGCGATGATAATACCGTATGCCATAGCAGGGATATCGAATAATCCTGCACCCGCTGTTACGATAAAAGCTACCGAGAAGAAAAGGAAAGCAAATGAGATGAGCTTTTTCTTGCCCAGTTTCTTAGAAAAGATATTTACAGCAGGGTAGAAAGCGAGGGAGGATACTGTCATTATTATAAAGAGAGTGGAGGTCTTTTGTGTATCAAGACCAAGAAGTACAGTTACATAGAATGACAGACCTGTCTGGAAAAGAGTTAGACCTATCCAGTAGAGTATATCCGAGCATACGAAGATACGAAAATCTTTGTTCTTAAAGGTTGAAAGAAGCGAACTGAAAGCTGAGCTTTTGCTTGGAGTAGTATCCACATAAACATTCTCGTCAATGAGAAAGGCCGGTATGAGCATACATATTATTGCAATAACAGCGAGTATGGCTATACTTACGCGATAGCTGTTTGCATAGCCGAGGCTGTCTGAGAAAATCCCTGCGATACTTGGCAGAAAGAATGCTATTCCCGTACCGAAGAAATAGGTAACGGATATATATGTGGAAAGATTTATACGAGCATTCTGCGTGCTTCCAAGCTCAGGGATAAGAGCATTATAAGGAGTGCAGTAGCAGGTCATGCAGAAATAAAAAAGCATTGCAAAAATAAACAGAAGAGCTACATTTCCTGTGCTTCCTGCCTCAAATGGAGAAACGAACATCATCACCGTAACGATTCCGAAGGGGATAGCTGCAAGACGCATGAAAGGTATGCGTCTGCCAAGCTTATGCCTGAGAGAGTCGGATTTACCCGCGACGAACGGGTCTGTAACAGCATCGAAGATACGTCCTACGGCTGTTATTACACCGATCACGGTAAGTCCGATAAATGTTCCCTGAGGGATAAAGGCGGTCTGTCCCTTGGCAAGCTCCTCCTGACTTGGCTGAAAGAAGAAAACCAGCCAGTTTGAGATGATGCCTGCAAGTATGGACCAGCCCAGCTGACCGATAGCGAATATCCATAATATTTTATTTGTTGCGGTTTTCTTGTTCTCCATAATTCGTCACTCCTTTCTCAGAAAGAAGACGGCTGTGTCGATGATGGTTGTCAATTCCTGCTCGGCATGAGAAAAGTCATCACCCGGGAGAAGCTCTCCCTGTATGAGCTTTTTGCTGAGTTCCATGAGAGTGTGTGCATATGAGAGATAAAATAACTTTACATCGGGTATCTCACGTACTGTACCGTCTGTGATGCCTGTCATGTATGCTCTTTCAAATACTGGGTAGAAGTTTATGATAGACCTTTCGTAGTCCTTCAGGTCTTTCTTCGGGATATCTTCGGATTGGAGCAGGAGGTCAAACTCGGCGAGTAGCCGCATGAAGGCTGGATGCGCCTGATAAAGTACAGCGAACATTCTCATAAGATCGTTGACCTGTTTTATACCCGTCTGTGCAAGAAAGACCTTGGACTCAAAGATACCGCTGAACATCTTGTTCAGTTCGTTCCACATATAGGTCATAGCTGCAATGGTTATACCGTTTTTTGTACCGAAATATCTGTAGAGCGTAGCAACTCCGATACCGCATTCATCGGCGATATCGGTCATTTTTACAGCTTCGATGCCGTTTTTAAGGAAGAGCTGAGCACTTACTTCTACGGCTTTCTCAAAGCGTTTACTTTTTAAAGTTTCCTGAGAAAATTCGTTTACCACTTGACAAACCTCCTTTTTTGTGATAGACTATATATCAGATGATAGACTGTCTATCATTCCTTGGAAATATTTTAACATATTTTATTAGCTTTGTCAAGACCTTGGAGGGATTTTTATGGACAGATCAAAATATATTTTTGGAAATGAAATTTCCCGTAAAGCCTATAAAAAGGCTATAAAGACCAAGGGAAAATATATGAGCAGGTACGGTGATGATACACAGACAGAGTATCACCTTTCTGCTTTACCCGCACCCGCTATCGGCAAAATGCTTGGAGTGCGAAATATCGTGCTCAGCGAGAAAAGCGGCTGTAAATTTGACGAAAAGAGCTTAATAATAGGCAATATAAGAATGGGCTTCGGACATTACCGGATATCAATGGCTATAGCCTCGGCAGCTCGTGCAATGGGATATGAACCTTACTGGTTCGACCTTCATTCCTTCAAGGAGGCATCCTGCGGAAAGATAATCGCAGAGCAGAACGAGCTTTATTCACTTGGATCAAGGTTATCACAGAAATTCAGCCTGTTCAATAAGCTTGTGTGGGAGCCTCTTAACAGTGAGGGCTTCAGGAAGCTTACATACAACAGTACAGATCAGAAAACTACTGAGCTTATGACAGCTGTATTTCGTGATCTTCCTAAGGATATACCATATGTTGCGACTCATGTATGGCCGTCACAGGCAGCAGTTCATGCAGGACTTACGCACGTTGTAAATGCAATTCCCGATAACTGGCCTATGGGACTTCATCTCTCCGAGGGAGCTATACATACTGTTCAGACTCCTTCCGCCTATCTCGGATACAGAGCACTGAGAGGCATGGATAAAAAACGTCAGCTAAAGCCTATGCCTAAAGAAGATATAGTTTACACGGGTCATTATATCGACCATGAACTTGTATGCAATATCGAGGCGGACTGCGAAAAGCGAATAAAGAGAGTACATGAGCGCAAGGCAAAACGCTGGCTCATGTCTGTTGGCGGAGCAGGAGCGCAGAAGGAGATATTCATAGCAGTCATCAGAAAGCTTCTTCCTGCGATAAAGGCAGGAAAAGCAACACTTTTTATAAATGTAGGCGACCATGACAAGGTATGGCATGAGCTTATAACAACAGTTCCGCAGATGAAACCATTCCTCCATGAGCATTTTGACGATTTCGCTGATACCGCAAGGTTCTGTAAAGCGTCTTATGACGGCGAATCAAAGGGTATACACGCGTTTTGCCATAAGGACATTTTTGCGGCTGTATATTCAACAAATCTGCTTATGAGATGCAGTGATGTTCTTATAACAAAGCCGAGCGAGCTTGCCTTTTATCCTATCCCAAAGCTTATGATCAAGCGTGTAGGCGGCCACGAGGCATGGGGAGCTATCCGAGCTGCGGAGATAGGTGACGGTACATATGAATGCAGTACACCTGCCGAAACTGCGGCAATGATAGACATGATACAGCATGGAGGAGATATAATCGAGAAGATGTGCGGACATATCCTTACAGCTAAAAATGCAGGTATTTATGACGGAGCGTATCGCGCGGTAGAATTGGCTTTCAGGGGAAGAAAGTGACATATTCATGATGAATAATTTTAGCATCAATGAAAATTGAACGCTGTCGGTATTTGTATGACAGCATAACATTTTTTTGAGAATAGCAGTATAATATACATAGAAAAGCATTTTCTGATAATGGTATTAATTCACGGCGTTTTGCAATCTTGGCAAAAGCCGTGAATTTTTTTATCATAAAAGCAATGCTGGATTAACTCAGAGAATGTGTTGATAATTTATGATAAAGCTTTAATTGATATGATGTTTTTGTATATAATGCTTAAATTATGCGTATGAATTGAAACATACTTAAAATTTGTACTTTTTGCATGATTTTGTCACGTATGCGATGTGTAAAACGCTGAAAATTCCACTTGACCGTCGTAAAATCCACCTTATATGTAAAAAATAGGTTGATTTAATACAAACAGTATTTTATAATAAGAATGGTGAAAATTTTTTTTATAAAGGAGTGATAGCATGAAACATTCAACCCTTATAGGGAAGATGCTCTCTGTTGTAACTGCTTCGGCATTATTGCTGGCAGGCGTGACAATTCTTCCCGAAAAATCTGCTATTGAAGCTTCTGCAGCCGGTGCTGCGGTAATTGACACTACAGACGTTTATCAGACTATCAGGGGCTTTGGCGGAATAAACCTTCCCGAGTGGATCACACAGGGAGATATGACTGATGCACAGGTACAGAAGGCTTTCGGAAACGGTGCAGATGAACTGGGCTTTACTATCCTGCGTATTTATGTCAGTGATGACAGCAACGCATGGAGCAGAGCAGTTCCGACTGCTAAGCGTGCTCAGGCACTTGGTGCAACTGTATTTGCTTCACCATGGAATCCTCCTGCTGCTATCCGTAATACAGTAAACGGCGGACTTTCGGGCGGTAAGTATCAGCTCAAGAAGGATAAATGGGCAGATTATGCAAAGCACCTCAACAGCTATTGTAAGTATATGGAAGGTCAGGGCATTGATCTTTATTCCGTATCTATCCAGAATGAGCCTGACTATGCTTCGGAATGGACATACTGGAGCGCAAGCGACCTTGCTTCGTTTATTGCTCAGTATGGCAAGACCATAAAGGATGGCACAAATGTTAAGCTCATGTCACCTGAGAGCTTCCAGTACAAGAAGGATATCTACAACGCTATCCTCGGAAACAGTCAGGCAATGGCGAATACCGACCTTTTCGGCACTCATTTCTACGGTACACAGCGCAGTCAGATGGATTTCCCATCGCTTGAAAACTGCGGTAAGGAGATCTGGATGACAGAGGTATATGTACCAAACAGTGAGGCAGATTCAAATGACCGCTGGCCTGAAGGACTTCAGGTAGCTGAAAATATCCACAACGGTCTCGTTGTAGGTAATCTCAATGCTTACGTATGGTGGTATATAAGAAGAAACTACGGTCCTATGAAGGAAAACGGTACTATCAGTAAGCGCGGCTACGCAATGGCTCAGTATTCAAAGTGGGTACGTCCGGGTGCAAAGCGTGTCGGTGTAACAGAGCAGCCTAACACTAACGTTCTCGTATCTGCATATAAGAATACAGACGGAAGTGTTGCAGTGGTTGCTATCAATAAGAACAATTCTGCCGTTAACCAGCAGTTTACAATGGGAAGCGGCGAGGATATCCAGTATGTTGACAGCTATACAACATCAGGTTCAACAAATATATCAAAGAAGGAGCTCAGCGCGAGCGGAACAGGCTTCTCAGCTTCACTCCCCGCACAGAGTGTTACCACCTTTGTTCTCACAACCGAGGGCGAGGGTGTTGATCCTTCACAGAATGTAGACGAAAATGGCTATTTCTTCCATGATACATATGACAGCGGTACAAACAGCTGGTCGGGAAGAGGTGCTGCATCTGTAGAGTCTACAACATCCGAGAAGCTCAACGGCAACGGAAGCCTTGCTGTTTCAGGCAGAACTGCAACATGGAACGGTGCTGTAAAGTCACTCAGCGCAAGGACATTCGTACCTGGTAATACTTACAGCTTTGCTGCTAATGTAAAGTATAACAGCGGTCCTTCCGAGCAGACCTTCCAGCTCTCTCTCCAGTATTCAGACGGTACCGATACAAAATACGATCATATAGCTTCTGTAACCGTTCCAAAGGGTGAATGGGTACAGCTTGCAAACCAAAGCTATAAGATCCCCGCAGGTGCATCTGATCTTCAGCTTTATGTTGAGACTGATGATACAGATACAGACTTCATAAGCTTCTTTGTTGATGAGGTCGTAGGTGCTCCGGAGGGAACAGCTATAGCAGGTGCAGAGCCTCCTAAGCCTGTTATACTTGGTGATGTAAATTTCGATGAGGTGATCGATTCACTTGATATGATAGCTGCAAGAAAGGCTATCCTTTCCGGTGATTACGTTAAGCCGGCAGATGTTGACAAGAGCGGCAAGTTCGAGGTAAATGATCTTGTTGCGCTTCAGTCCTTTATACTTGGCAAGATAAATGCATGGCCGGAGCCTGATACTCCTCCTGCACCACAGGTAGACACTTCAAAGTGGGATAATTATCAGGAGACAGCTTCTGCTCAGTACATCGACTTCTACAAGAGCTCTATCAAGCACATGGGCAACACATACAGACTTGCTCAGAAGCTTACAGCTGCTGAGAACGGTGAGTCACTTACAATAGCTTACCTTGGCGGTTCTATCACTGAGGGCAAGAACTACAGTTCACCATTCTCAAAATATCTCCAGACCACATTTGCTAAGGGCAGCTTCAAGGAAGTAAACGCAGGTATGTCGGGTACTTCTTCTGTTGTAGGACTTGTCCGCAGCGAAAAGGATATCGTATCTCAGAATCCTGATATCATATTCCTTGAATTCTCGGTAAACGATCATGAGGACATCATGTACAAGAAGTGCTTCGAGAGCTGTATCAAGAAGTTCCTTGATATGCCAAACGAGCCTGCCGTATGTGTACTTATCACACGTGCAAGAGGCGGTTTCTCAAGCCAGTCACAGATGTATCCTATAGGTAAGAACTTCGATATCCCTGTTATAAGTATGGACGATGCTCTTACAAAGGCCTTCAACAGTGGATTCCTTCAGACAAGCGACTACTACACTGACGATTATCACCCGCATCAGAAGGGCGGTCAGCTCGTAGCAGACTGTATGGCATACTATGTACGTCAGGCATTAAAGTCTGAGAACCAGTCAACAGGCTATACACAGCCAACAAGCTATGTTTACGGTGCAGAGTATGCAAATTGCGTAAACGTTGATCCAAAGAGCCTCACAAACTTCAATGCAGGTTCATGGAAATCAGGAACAGGCTATAATTCACTTCCTTACTCATATACTCTTAACGGCGGAAGTCCTATGACCTTCAAGACACAGGGCAAGGGACTCATCATCGTATTCAAGGCTAACAGCTCAGGAATGGGCAGCATCAATGTAACTGTAAACGGCAAGACCACTAAGGTAAACGGCAACAAGCAGTATACATGGGGCGGTCCTGATGCAGAGCTTGGTTACTATCAGAATACAACAGGAGATCTCGATGTTTCCATAAGCGGAAGCGGAAGCTTCACTATCTGGGGCATCGGACTTATAAAGTAAAAATTAACATTAAAAGCTCCAGCTTCGGTTGGAGCTTTTTTTATTCCAAACGATATGAAAAAGCACAAAATTCTATTGATTTTTCGGAGAAAATAGGATAAAATAATAGTAATAAGTTATCAATGATAAGTTATTTGAACTGTATGGAACGTCATCCATGACAGTCCAAAAGATTTTGCAAAAAGTTACCAAGGTCAAGGAGAAAGATATGGCATCATCAAAGGATTATCTTGAATTTGTACTCGAACAATTATCTGAACTTACAGATATATCATACAGAGCTATGATGGGAGAGTACATCATTTATTATCAGGGCAGAGTTATCGGTGGGATATACGATGACAGATTTCTTGTGAAGAATACAAAAAATGCAAGAGAGCTTATGCCTGATTCTCCGCTTGAATTTCCGTACGAAGGTGCAAAGGAGATGCTTCTTGTGGAGGATATCGAGAACAAGGCATTTCTCAAATATTTATTTGAGTCAATGGTCGGTGAACTGCCATTGCCGAAAAAACGAAAATAGGAGGTCATTAGCATGAACAGACTGAAAAAGCTGTTTGCCGCCGCAGGTGCTGCTATATGCGCATTGGCGGCTTGTCCCGCAAGCGCAAATGCACAGATAACGGCAGACTTTGCAGATGAATACGGCGAGGTCATAAGCGGTGCTGATTACACTATAATGGTGCGGCTAAGCGGTAAGTACATATCAGCGGCAAATGACGGAAATGTCCACCAGTGGGAGAAATTGGGCGATGACTCACAGGTATGGCATATCGAGAGTGCAGGGGACGGAAAATGCTGCATACTTTCGGGTAAGGACAGAAGTCTTGCGCTTACAGTTGAGAATGGAGACTCAACCAACGGAAACAATATCTACCTTTCGGAGTATAAAGACACTGCGTCCCAGCATTTTATACTCCACCGCACTGATGATGCGTATTATATCACAGCGGAGTGTTCGGGCAATGCGGCTCTTGATGTATACGATATCAGTCACGAGAACGGTGCTAATATCGACCAGTGGGATTACTGGGCAGGCGAGGGACAAAAGTTCTATATCAGACCTGTGGGCGGCGATTTTAAATTTATCCGCGGCGATCTTAATTTTGACAGTAATGTTGATATCTTCGACCGAATTATCATGCAGAAAGGCATTATCAGCGGCTTTGACGATACTATGTCAGCGGTTGCGGATATAGACGGAAGCGGTACTGTAAATACTGCCGATCTTGTATTGCTTTCAAGCTATATCGCAGGAAAAGAAGTATCTATGGAGACATACAGTACAATATCAACCGAAAAGCCGGATGTAGCATATCTCTTTGCCTACTTCCTCGGAAATGCTCCGGAGCAGGAGCGGCTTTCCTATGCTGTAAGTACAGACGGCTACAACTTCAAGGCTCTGAACGGCGGCGGAGATGTATGGAAATCCAGTGTAGGCACGGAATGTCTGCGTGACCCTTATATCTTCAAAGGCGAGGACGGACTGTACTATATGCTGGCTACGGATATGAAGTCTGCTCTTGGCTGGAACAGCAACAGAAACCTTCTCAGTGCAAAGTCTACAGACCTTGTTCACTGGTTTGACGAGACAAGCATACAGATAGCCAATAAATATCCGCTTATGCAGGGGGCAGACCGTGCGTGGGCACCTCAGGCTATATATGACCCTGAAAAACAGTTCTATATGATATATTTTGCTGCAAGAGTTCCGGGGCGTGATGACAGGACTATCATGTATTACGCATACAGTAAAGATATGAAGAAGCTTGACACAGAGCCTCAGCTCCTCTTTGCTCCTAAAAATGGAAACGATGCTATAGACTCGGATATAATCCGCGTTAATAATAAATACTATATGTACTATAAAAACGAAACTAACAAACGAATTTATCTTGCAACTGCCGATCATGCAAGCGGTCCGTATACTGAGATAAAGCAGGTATCAGAGGGCAATATAGGAGTTGAAGGTCCTAATATCTACAAGCTCATAGGTCAGGACAAATGGCTTATGATGTCTGATGCTTACGGTGACGGATATTATGTGATGCAGGAAACAAGAGACCTTGAAAACTTTACAACAGTCAGCCGAAACAGCTACAGCTTCAACTTTACTCCTCGTCACGGATATGTAATACCGATAAATGCGGATCAGTACACTGCGCTTATAAATGCATATCCCTCGGCAGGACTTTCCCCAATAAATACGGGTGTAAAGCGTGTTTCTGTCAGTAGCGGCATCGGACAGCCGTTGAATATGCCGAAAACTGTTACTGCCGAATATACGGGCGGCGGAAAGGGCGAGCTGAGCGTAGAATGGAGCAGCTCCGATATTGCTAAGATAGATACCTCAAAGGCAGGTACTTACACTGTAAGCGGCAGCATAAGATCAAGCGCAGAGCTCTATGAAAACCCATTTATCAAGGAAAGAGCTGACCCATATGTAGTTGACGGCGAGAACGGATACTACTATTTTACGGCTTCATATCCTGCATACGGCAGCGTTGACAAGGGTTATGACCGCATAATCCTCAGACGCAGCAATACTGTGGGAGGACTTGCTTCCGCGGAGGAAAAGACAATATGGAAGGCACATTCCAGCGGCATACTTGCAAAGCATATATGGGCTCCTGAAATGCATAAGATAGGCAATTCATGGTATATTTTCTTTGCAGCTGGCGCAAGCAGTGATATATGGGCTATACGTCCGTATGTGCTTAAATGTGACGGTGAGCCCTTTACAGGAAACTGGACGGAATGTGGAAAGATGGAGGCATCAGCAGGGGACAGTGAGTCATTTGCAAGTTTTTCTCTTGATATGACCTACTTTGAGAATAATGGAAAGCATTATGTCATATGGGCAGAGATAAAGGGCGACTCCTCTTTGTTTATGGCGGAAATTGACCCGTCACAGCCATGGAAGCTGATAAACAAGCCTATAATGCTCACAAAGCCCGAATATAACTGGGAAAAGGTCAATAACAGGGTAAACGAAGGTGCGGCTGTACTGAAAACAGACAAAAAGGTATATGTTTTCTTCTCTGCATCGGGAACAGGCTCGGAATACTGCGTAGGCAGGCTTGAAGCTGATATCAATTCCGACCTTATGAATATAAACAGCTGGAAGAAGCTGAGCAGTCCTGTGCTCCAGACCTCAGATCTGAAAGATCAGTCAGGTCCGGGACATAACAGCTTTGTTACCGATGAAAAGGGAAATCTCCTCATTGTTTATCATGCCCGTCCTGCAAATCATGCATCACAGGGCTGCGGTACATACAATAAAGACCCTCTTTACGACCCTTGCAGACATACTCGCATAAAGCGCGTTTGCTTTGACGGAAACGGAGCACCTGTTCTCAATCTCAGTGATGATGCGGAGATATCACAGGCAAACAGGACAGTAACGGCTGTGGTCACTATTGGATAGGGTATATTAGCTCATAGACTTTAGTTCCTTTATGCCCTTTCATAAGGGGGCTGAAAAAAGCGTTTTTCAATGGAAAAACATTGATTATTGAAAAATATAATTTTTATATACGGTAATTTAAACAAAAATAGCTTATTGGGATCGTAAGAAATTCCAATAAGCTATTTTTGTTTATAAAAGAGGGTGACGTTTAAAGTCACGGCTTGTTTCAAAGCTGTCATATTCGGCTTTTGATATTTCGGTACATTCCTCTGCAAGCTTATCCACAGTTCCGGATTTTTGGTATACAAAGGGGAATTTTGCAACTTCGCCTGACTGGAAATTAAGAGTAGGGTTGAGCTGACCGAAGATATAGGCGAAAACCTTGGAATTAAGCAGTGCGCAGATGTAGTTCTTTTTGTCTCCAAGCTCAAATATACAGCAGCCGCCATTATCGAAAATATAGCCATATCCGAATTGTCTGATGCTGAATTTGCCGCTTGTAAGAGTAGACCATGTGAGTCCCGGCATGGTGAAATACTGATAATTTGCAACGACTGCGGTAGGAATTTTCCTCATTTCTGAAGCATCATCGTACCAGTCTGTGAGATAATCGTTGAAGCCGTACCACTTGCGGTATCCGCCTCCCTTATTATATGGGAACCAGCGTTTTATACGGGTCTCTGCTCTGTCTATACTTCGGCAGTTGAGATTTATTTTATTTTTATCCACCTCGTACCATAGTCGTAAAAAGCGCTCATTATCTGAGGTTGAATTTCCTTTACGCGGAGCTGCTATGCTTCCGAGGGGAGGATATTTCTCGTAAAGCTCCGATATCTTAGGACTTAACCAGTAGGCGGCAGGGCATGAGGGGATATTCTGAAAGCTTTTGGAATCTGTTTCGTATACATATCCGCAGTTTCGGTCGGAAAGTGCCTTGATGAACATTTCACGCTGTACTTCAAGTCCTCCTCTGAAATCGGAGAGACGGAAGAAGACGCTTTTTTCCTCTGAGGGTGAATTCCTGATAGTGAACGCACACAGTGGAACAGTTGCATCGTAAAATGCGGAATACTCGAACTGTATGAGATCATTTATGTGTTTTTGGGTAAACAGGTGATTTCTGAGTACCTCATAGCTTTTTATGAACATCCACACATATGGAGTGAGTAAACCGAGATAGCCGTCCGCTTCTGTAAGCTCGGTGCAGCGGACTATGAATGCGGAAAAAAGGTCTGCGGAATATTCTTTATAATTCTGTCTCATGAACGAAAGAAGGCTGTTGTTCATATTCCGTGTACTCATATAAGGCGGATTTGTGACTACAGCAGTATATTTCCTTGTGAGAAGCTCATAAAGCTTTAAAGCCTTTGCATTGGCTTTGTCAGGAGGTACATTTGGTCTGATGAGACTTCCGAAAAGCTCACTGTTGCAGAAACTGTCACTGTGCTCAGAGGTAATGTTCTCCATATCGTAGAGCTGAGGCTTTATACCGAAGTTCAGAACATCGCGGCAATACCCGAAAGCCTTCATAAGCAGGGCGAAATGGGCTATTCTGCGGGCTCGGCTGTCTATATCAATACCGTAAATATTTTTCGTCAGAATTAGTCTGCAAGCTTGTGATTTTTCATACCCCTTTGAAATATATAGCTTCATAAAAAGTTCAAAGGCGTATAAAAGGATATTGCCGCTGCCCATGCATGGGTCAAGGAAAGATATGTCCTCTGGGGATATTTTTTTTGCGTGCCTGATATTTTTCTGGACGAGATATTCAAGGTCTGATACATCATATCCGCAGTCTTCGGCAAATATTCTGCCGAGAGTATTTTCGGTCATATAGCGTACTATCCAGTCGGGAGTGAATATCTGCGTAGCCGCAGGAAGGTCGTCAGCGGTTATTTTTTTATTTTTTTTCAGTTCATCGAATATTCTGTCCTTGCGGTCGGCGTTGAAATACTGATAGAGCTGACCTATGAGCTGTGCATTATTCAGCCATTTTTCGTGTGGGACAGCAGCAAGCATATCGAATATGCGCTGCGAAAGCTGTACCGATTTGCTGTCGTGCAGCGGTTTAAATATATCCGGCATAAGGCTGCTGAGCTCAGAGGGAATAGTTTCAAAGCCGTTTTCATACATATAACGTGCCGAAACAGAACAGAAAAATACTTCAAAGGAATGTTTTTCGGCATTATCACAAATTATTTCGTTTTGAAGATAAGTTTTTATTGCAGCTGCGGTATTTTTTAATATGGCTTTTTTCAATTATGTCCCTCCTTTCGCTAAAATCTGCCTTTTTACATAACATCACTGCTTTATTATACTATAAAATAAAAGATAAAGCAATATCACTTGAAATTTCACGTTATGTTTATTTTGTATTATATTATACTTTTTGGAAGTGGTTTTTAACTCGAAAGCAAGCTCAATTATTGCTTCCAAGCGAGTTATATGTGCATAAATGCTAAATTAATATAGCTTCTATTGACAACTTACAGGCATTATGTTATAATTGATTTGAATTAAATATTTTTTATGAATTACTAAGGGGGGATAATTCATGAAATTTCTGCTTCAGGGACTTGGTTTTGAAAAAGAAAGCAAGTATGTCCGTGACTATTTTTACAGGAATAATATGCGAGCCAGCATATATATGTCCATGGTTGTCGTTGTACTTGAAATATGGATGATAATTCGTATGACGAAAACTATATTCGAGCATAACCTTCAAAGCAGATTCGGATATTATTTTGAGAAATACTACATTAATTATATCGTTCTTCTTTCTTCGGGAGCACTGATGCTCATATGTGCTGTCAGGTATATCAAAGGGGAGAAAAAATGCAGCAGAGCTGTCGGGCTTTTGGTTAAATGGATATTCACATTAGTATGTATCTATTTCGGTATAAAGGTATCCTTAAATGATTACTCAAAGGGCGAGCAGATACTTACGTTCCTGACTATGGAGCTGTTTTCACTATGTTTGCTAACGTGGAAGCCTTATATCGCTTTCCTGTTATCAGCTTCTTCCTATCTGTATTTCTTCTATAGGATAGATCAGATGACGGCTGTCAATACAGGTATGATAGGTACTACAGATGCCACGAAGATCAATTTCTTCATAATGTGGCTCTCTACTATGATGGTTTGTATTGCAAACTACAACAATACAAGGGCGCAGGCTCGGAAAGATCAGAATCTTGAGGAGGTCAATACATATCTTTCCAAGATATCCGTTGAGGACGAGCTTACAGGCATACACAATATGGTTTATTTTCGTTCGGAGGCTGAAAAGCTCCTCAACTATGTTACTACAGACAGAGATAGTATAATATTTTTATTCTTTGATATTGAGAATTTCAAGTCGTATAACGAAAAATACGGTTTCCATGCAGGAAATTACCTTCTGAAAAGGATTGCTCATATGATAGACGCAGCCTTTAACGGTTCACTTGTTTCAAGGTATTCCGATGACCACTTTGTTGTACTCACCCGTTCGGACGGAGTTCAGAATGTTATAGGTGAGCTTTCGGGAGAGGTGAAAAAGCTCCAGAAAGAGGTACACCTTGAGATGAAATGCGGTGCTTATAAGCCTGTAGGCAATGAGGCTGATATAAGCCTTGCTTGCGACCGCGCACGCTTTGCCTGTAACAGCATTAAGAAGCATTACGACAGGACTTTTCGTTTTTACGATAAATCATTGGAGGATAAATTCTACCTTAAACAGTATATCGTCAATAATATAGATACAGCAATTGAGAAAGGATATATCAAGGTCTACTATCAGCCGATCGTTTCAACTAAAACAGGCTGTATATGCGGTCTGGAGGCTCTTGCAAGGTGGCAGGATCCTAAATACGGACTTCTTTCACCGGGGGCATTTATAGAGATACTTGAAGAGTATCGTCAGATCTACAAGCTGGATAAGTATATCATTGAGGCGGTATGCAGGGATTATCGTGATTCTGTGGACAATAAAATGCCATTTGCACCTGTTTCACTGAATTTTTCAAGACTTGATTTTGAGCTTTGCGATATAGTGGGATATCTATGTGAAATGGTGGAAAAATACAATGTTCCAAAGGAATTCATCGACGTGGAGATAACTGAAAGTGCACTTATAGTTCAGCAGGACTTCCTGCCTGATGCTATTAAGATGCTGAGAGAATTTGGATATAAGGTATGGCTGGACGATTTTGGAAGCGGCTATTCTTCACTGAATGTACTGAAGGATTATCATTTTGACGTTCTGAAGATAGATATGAAGTTCCTTTCCGGCTTCAAGAGCAATGAAAAGACAAGGCCTATACTTGAAAAAATAGTTGATCTTTCAAAGCAGCTCAAAATGATATCCCTTACCGAGGGCGTTGAAACTCAGGAGCAGTTTGATTTTCTCGGTAATATCGGCTGTGAAAGGGCTCAGGGCTATCTGTTCAGCAAGCCTGTTCCTTTAAGTGAGCTTAGAGAGCGGATCGCTGCCGGTGAGCTGAAAGTATGCAGGGACATTAGTATCAAATCTGCATGACAGGTATTTATATTGATCTATAAGTTATTGATAGCGGTACAGCTTTTGCTGTACCGCTAAATTTATGCGCTTAGGTGGATAAAATACAGATTAGGTTCATTTTATAACAAAATTATTACATAAAACACTAAAAAATATCAAAATAATGTTGCAAAACATAAAAAAAGGTGCTATAATACTCTTGGGTAACAGATCTGATCAGGATATTATTATTTAGGAGGAAAAATCATGATTAAAAGAAAGTGCAGTTTTGTGCTTGTAGCTGCGTTACTGGCTTCTACATTCGGAAGCTTTCCGCAGTCAGAAGGAACAGTGTATGCTGCTGATAACAGTATGCGTGACATGACGACTATGGAAATAGTCAAGGATATGGGAATAGGTATCAATCTTGGCAATACTATGGAAGCCTGCGGAGACTGGATAGCTGATGTTGATGCACAGTGGGGCGACGGTATCCTCACCGTACAGGATTATGAAACTTCATGGGGGAGTCCTGTTATTACAAAGGCAATGATACAGGGAATGGCTGATGAAGGCTTTGGTGTTGTACGTGTTCCTGTTGCATGGTCAAATCTTATGGGCGATAACTATAAGATAAGCGATGAGCTTGATGCAAGAGTACATGAGATCGTTGACTGGGTAATCGATGCGAATATGTACTGTATCGTCAATATTCACTGGGATAACGGCTGGGTAAATACATTCCCCGATAACAAGGATGAGTGTATGAAGCGTTATCAGCTTATGTGGGAGCAGATCTCCGACAGCTTCAAGGATTACGGCGATAAGCTCATGTTCGAGTCACAGAATGAGGAGCTTGGCTGGGAGAAGATATGGAATCCATGGGGAAGCACCGAGGGCAAGGCTGAGTCATATGGGCTTGTAAATGAAATAAACCAGAAATTTGTGGATACTGTCCGCAGCTCCGGCGGTAATAATCCAAAGCGTCACCTGCTTATCTCAGGCTATAATACAGGCTTTGATCGTACCTGTGATCCGCTTTTCAAGATGCCGAGCGATCCTGCTAACCGTATGGCAGTTTCTGTGCATTACTATACTCCTGCAGGTTTTGCGATTCTTGAAGATGAGGATGCAGACTGGGCAAAGGCTCGTCCTACATGGGGAACAGAGGCTGACTTCAAGGAACTCAATGAGAATATGGATATGATGAAAAAGGGCTATATTGACAAGGGGATTCCTGTAATTGTCGGAGAATACGGCTGTCCCTCAAAGGGTAAGGAGCCTGAGTCTGTAAGACTTTTCCTCAGCTCTGTATGTAAGGCGGCATATGAAAACGGCTTGTGTCCTGTACTCTGGTCAACTCCGGGAGGACATTATAATCGAGATACTTGCAAAATGGAGGATCAGGAATTAAAGAAGCTCTTCAATGAGATATCCGGATTTGTGCCTAAGACTCAGGAAACAACAACTACTACTGCGCCAACGACCACAACCACTACCACAACTTCTGAAACCACTACATCTACAACCTCAACTACTACGGTTACTACAACACCTGCTGTTGAAACAACGACTTCAACAGTTACTACTTCAGCTGAACCGGAGATCAAGGTAACGGTATGGGGTGATGCAAATTGCGATGGAGATGTGGATATGTCGGATATCGTGCTAATTATGCAGAGTCTTGCAAATCCGAATAAATACGGACTCGACGGAACTGACGAACACGCAATTACGGCTCAGGGACAAGCAAACGGTGATGTTGATACTTCAAGCAAGGGCATCACTTCTAACGATGCTGTCCGTATACAGGAATATCTCCTCAAGAAGATAACTTCACTTGAGCCTGTTAAATAATAATAACTCCTGTCAAAATATAATAGAAAAGCTCCTGATCTGTTCAGGAGCTTTTCTTATGCATTACGTTCTATATCTACCGTTTTTCTGCGCCAGTCATTGGTGGCTTGTTCGTATGCCCTGTCAAAGAACGAAGCAGCTTCATCATGTCTGCCCATTTTTTTCAGACAGCGCGCCTTATCAAGAAAAACGCCGAATGAAAGCTGTTCATCCTTTGAATACTTGTCCAGCAGCTTCAAAGCATTATCGTACTGCTGATGTATCATTAGTGATTCAAAATACGCTGTATCCATGAAATAATCAGTTATTTCGTTCATACCGCGGTATTTTGAAAAATACCTTTCGCTGTTCCGGAGTTGATCCTCAACCTTTTTCTTGTCGTTTCGAGCGGCATAAAGCTGTACCCAGAGTACGCAGAGCATTATGATATTATGCTGAGCAGGAAGAGATTCGGGATTTTTTGCCTGTATCTGCATGAAGTCGATATCTGCTATTTCAAGCTTTTCCTCAGCCTTGTCAAATTGCCGCAGAGAAAGATATGCTTCTGCAAGAAACATGGCATACTGATTTGAATAAGCCGTGTATTTACGTGGTTCAGCTCTGCAAAAAGTGAGCTCCTCTTCCATTTTGGCTATAACATCATCAGAATATCCGTATTCCGCTATTTTTTGAAGTATTCTGCGGAATACATTGTACTGCCTGTTGAGTCGAGGCATAATTATCAGGCGTGAAACGAGGTTTGCAAGAACAGAGGCGACAGCAGCAAAAGCAACGCGGAAGGCAACGGAATTAGTGTTTTGCTGTCTGCCGAAACCTGATGAAAAAAGGTCAACAAGAGTCAAGAGTGAGAAAATGATGATAAACATCATTGACCATCGAATAAATAAAGCGGTAAAAATAAGTATGAACTTATTGCGCTTAGGATATCGTTCTTTCATATTTTATCATGCTTCAAAAGTATGAAGCCCTTTCTGAAGAATGGGTATAGTCATACCGAAAAGATCCTTGCGTATTAACTGTCATGCAGTCTTTGATATAATAACACAAAACATTACATTTGTAAAGCGGCAATAACGTACAGAGGCCCCGATAGAAGTCGGAGCCTCTGACGTTTTGAAATGGAAGAACAATTAATGATTAATAAGCAGTTTTCTTAGGAAAATCAGGTCAAAAACATCAGCAACGCCGTCTTCGTTGCAGTCGCATCTTGTACGAAGCCTTACCTTACCGAGAAGAGAACTCTGCAAGTAAACAAGGTCTGCAACATTTACTTCACCGTCACGATTTATGTCACCTATGAGCTTTTGCGGGATAACAGTTGTCGTTGTGGTCGTTGTTGTCTGCGAGCTTGTTGATGTAGTTGTCGGCTTTGAAGTAGTTGTGGTGGTAGTTGAAGTAGTGGTCGTAGTTGTCGGTTTTGAGGTAGTTGTGGTGGTAGTTGAAGTAGTGGTCGTAGTTGTAGGCTTTGAAGTTGTTGTGGTGGTAGTTGAAGTGGTTGTCGTAGTTGTAGGCTTTGAAGTTGTTGTGGTGGTAGTTGAAGTGGTTGTCGTAGTTGTAGGCTTTGAAGTAGTTGTTGTGGTAGTTGAAGTAGTGGTCGTAGTTGTCGGCTTTGATGTAGTTGTAGTGGTAGTTGAAGTAGTAGTAGTAGTAGTTGTTGTTGTTGTTGAAGTCGTTGTTACGGGCGGAGATGTAGGAATATAATCACTTTCCGATATCTCAGGATATATCATGGAAGTTATGGTGTATATACTTTCGGGAGTATGATTTGTAAAGAACCTTTTTGAGCCCTTCAGGAAATAATCATATTTTACCTCACGACCGTTTTTACCGTCAACATCGTCCCATGTAACATCCATTCCGTACCAATTACCGTCCTCCATCTGGACATAATTCCACATATGAGCAGAATTTTCCTCTTCATCCAGATTGCCGAAAACACAAACACATGGAATGTCAAGTCTGTCACAGATGAGCTTGAAAGCTTCGGAATAGCCCTCACATACTACACCCGGTTCAACAAGAGCTCCGAGAGCTGAACTGCTGAATTTGGCTTCAGTATCATAATAGGTGAATTTGGCTATGTAATCATGGATACTTTTCAGTTTTTCGTATCTTGTTTTGCCTGAGATATCGACCCTTTCGATAGCTTCCTCAAGCATCTTGCCATACTCCACAGCCTCATCTATTGAGTTAAAGCAGCTAAGATAAGCAGGGTATATAGTGATATTGTATATAATGGCAGTATATCCGGAACGCGGAAAGTTTGATGTAAAACCCGTGTCCTTGCCGATCGCTATAGCCCAGTTTGAAGGCTCGACCCAGTACAGCTCGGGCATATCAAAGAAAGCACAGTCCAGTCCCGGTTTGCAGTTTTCGATGAAAGCATTCTGCAGCTTTTCAGCATCTTCATCCTTGAAGCCGTTTCGTGAATAAGGTGAGGACGAAAGGCTTACACTGACAGGTTCCGGAAGCTTTACCGTGAAGCCCTGATCGGTTGGCTGGGTGAGTTTTTTAACAGCATTATATACTGCAAGATTATTTGCATCAAGCATATCACCGTAGTTATATGCACCTTCGCTGTAATTGGACTTTGTTTCAGGATAGTCCGAAAGCTGATATCTGCCAAAGATATCAATGTCACCAAGATACGTTTCATTCTCAATAATGTCTGTGTTATCTTCTGTCGCTTTGCCTTCAGCAAATGCCGTGCTAAAGCAGCCGCAGGCAAGCATAGCCATAGATGTCATAACAGAGATTGTCGATGAGATTAATTTTTTCATAAAGATACCTCCTATTGAAGCAATTAATTCCCATCCCCTAGGTTTCTTTCTATATACTTATATTATATACAAAATCTACATAAAAGTCAATGGGCTTCTCGTACATTTCATCAAACATTAACATTTGAACACATATGCACAAAAGCTATTCCAAAAGAGAATATCGCTATATATAGGCATAATTGCGAAAACAACAAAAAAAAGAAATTTCCTGCATTATAATTTGTTATATTGTCACTTGAAAATGTCTGAATGCTGTGATATACTTTTATTTGGAGATTTTGTGCTGTTATGCACCTATAAATATTTGAAAGGTGAGATCCCTATAATGAATTTATCCCAGATGACAAAAGATGAGATCGTTTTGTTCAAGAGTGAGAACGAGAAGCTCTATAATGACTTCAAGGGTCAGGGGCTTTGTCTCAATATGGCAAGAGGTAATCCGTGTAAGGAGCAGCTTGAGCTCAGTGTGGATATGCTCAGAGCTTTTGATGACGGAAACTTTATGAGCGAGTGTGGAAACGATGTCCGCAACTACGGAATACTTGACGGTATACCGGAAGCAAAGAAGCTCTTTTCAAAAATGCTTGGCGTTGATCCCGAGGAAGTCATCGTTTACGGTAATTCAAGCCTTAATGCTATGTTCTTTGCAGTACAGTGTGCTTTCAATAAGGGCATACTTGGCAGCAAGCCATGGTCACAGTGCGGCAAGGTAAAGTTCCTTTGTCCTGTTCCAGGCTATGACAGACATTTCAAGGTAACAGAGTTCTTTGGCGTTGAGATGATAAATGTTCCTATGACTCCTACAGGTCCTGATATGGATATGGTAGAAGAACTGGTGAAGGACGAGGCTGTAAAGGGTATCTGGTGCGTACCGCAGTATTCAAACCCAGATGGCATCTCATACAGTGATGAGACAGTAAAGCGTTTTGCTTCACTGAAGCCTGCTGCAAAGGATTTCCGAATTTTCTGGGATAATGCATACTGTATACATCATCTTACAGAAAAGCCTAAATACATACTTAACATACTTGATGAGGCAAAGAAGGCAGGCAACGAGAATATAGTATATATGTTCGGTTCGACCTCAAAGATCACTTTCCCAGGCGCAGGCGTTGCAGTAATGGGCGCAAGCAAAGAGAATATCGAGGAGATCAAAAAGTATCTGGGTATCAGCATCATCGGATTTGATAAAATGAACCAGATGCGCCATGTCAAGTATTTTGGTACATATGAAAATATGGTTGAACATATGAAGAAGCACATGGCTATTATTGCTCCTAAGTTCAGCCTTGTCTGTGAAAAGCTCCAGAGTGAGATCGCTCCTCTTGGAATTGGCTCATGGACTACACCTGAGGGAGGTTACTTCATATCCTTCAATGCACCAAATGGCTGTGCAAAGAGAATTGTTCAGCTCTGCAAGGAGGCTGGCGTAACACTTACAGGCGCAGGTGCTACATTCCCATACGGCGTTGATCCTGATGATAAGAATATCAGACTTGCTCCTACATATCCTCCTATAGAGGATCTTGCAAAGGCTATGGAGCTGTTTGTAATATGTGTGAAGATAGCAGCTGCTGAAAAGCTTCTTGCTGAATAAGAAATCTTTACGGGCGGACATTGTTCGCCCGTTTTTGCTGTATAATTGTATAAAAAAGAAACCTCCCGATAATTCGGGAGGTTTTAATACTATTTAGCAAATACTTCATTTTGAATAACGTCCATATTCTGATCGAAATCAACGCGAAGAACGTCTCCTACGTCAACATTTTCATTGTAGAATGTGCCATCAGCAGGTATCTGAATCTGCTTCATCTTGTATCTTGCCGCAAACGGCAGTCTCAGTGAGAGCAGATAAGCATCAAAAGTTGACATATTTGTGGAAACATCAGGGATAACATCAGAAGCAAGATTTTTGAACATTGCAGGTCTGAATGACTTTATCTTTGCGATAATAAGCTGCATTACGCGACGCTGACGCGATGTGCGCTCAAAGTCGCTGTTGCCGACCTTACGGATACGAGAGTAGGAAAGTGCCTGTTTGCCGTTAAGGTGGAGCTTTCCGCCATGATCGAGAAGGTCTGACATTCTGTCATCGCCCATGAGCTCGTTTACTTCAGAAATAAGGATAACGTTTATCTCTTCGGCTTCTTCATCGCTTACCTCAATATCAATGCCGCCTACTGAGTCAACAACTGATACGAAAGACGCAAAGTCGATAGTAACAAAATCATCGATGCGGACATCAAAATTGTATTCGATAGTATCCATTAGAAGCTCAGGACCGCCAAAGGCGTAAGCTGCATTTAGCTTGTTCCAGCCGTTATCGGGTATTTCTACATAGCAGTCACGCATGAAAGAGGTCATAATAAGCTCATTTGTTTTACTGTTGAGTGATACAAGTATCATAGAGTCTGATCGTCCGAGGTCATCATTTGTTCTGCCGTCAGTACCGATAACAAGTACGCTGCGGACATGACCTCTGCCTACATTGTCGGCATAGTGTGTTCGGTTTCCTGTCTCAACATGGTTCATCTTGCTTATAAGGCTTATTGAGGTACAGGAGTAAACACCGAAAACAACAAGGAATATAGCTAAAAGAGACTTTATTATCCTGCCGATTATCTTTCTGACAAGAGATTTATGCTTGCGTTTTTTCTTTTTTGGCTTATATTCTGGCTCTTGTACAGGCCTTTTCTGTGCAGTAGGTCTTTGCGGCGGTGGAGGCGGGGTAGGAGCAGCAGGCGACGGAGTCTGTGTATATCCGCTGTAATTTTGCGGTGGCTGCTGATTATAGTCGTAATACTGTCCTGAATTCTGCTGGTGCATAGGCGGAGGCGGAGCAGTGCTTTGCGGAAACTGAGGCGGCTGTCCCGACTGTGGAAACTGCGGTGCGTTTGAGGTGTAGACTCTTTCACCGTTTTTCTGCTGAGGACGAGGCGGAGCACTGTTCACTCTTTTCAGGTGGGGGAGTTCCTGTCGCGGCTGCTGATACTCTCTGTAATCATTCAGATCATCAGGCAGCAGCATTGTATCTTCATCGTCAGTATTTCTTATTTCGTCATGGTCTTTGCCATTATATCTGTTTGGCATGGTTGTGTCCTTTCTATGCTTTAAGAACCTGTATCAAAGATACAGGTTCTTGGTATATTTATGTTTTTTTGATGCTTACGGCAATATATGTGACCGCTGCCCAGACCAGATTATATATAGTTAAAGCGGTAGCAGACATATATACATAATTGGAGCGGAATGCTTTTGAAAGTATCAGAAGCATACACAGCACGAAGCCGAGAAGTATGGAAGCTGTTTGCAGGATAAGTCCTATTATAGCTGATGTATGTACTACCTTTGTACCGATAAGAAGCTCGGCAAGTGAGGCAAATTTACCTGTAGTAGCCATTGATGAGCTAAGACGAACTGCTTTTTTTGTTTCCTCGTAAAAGTCCTCATGGAGCTTCTTGGGAAGTATCCTTGCCATATCCTCGGGAATTCCGAAAAGCCTGTTCAGCTTTTTAACAGTGATACAAGGATCTATGCTCTTTACAAACATACATATCTTATTCTTGCAGAGCTTTTTTGACCATCTCTTTACATATCTGTCAGCAACTATATCTACAACGAACATTGCAGCAAGGTTTCCGGATATGGAAAGATACATTGCGTCCTTATTTCCGTCTATCATTTCGGCTTCCTGAGTTTTTGTTGGAACGCCTTCGATGTTGTGGCTTGTCATAAGCTCACGGTTTCCGAAAAGGACTCGCTTATTGTTTATCCAGCCGCACATACCCATACCCTCCTCATAGGAGTAGTTTTCGATTGGGTAAAGCACACCGTTTCGTCCTGCAATAACATCTGTGAAAAGCTGTGACATGATGCTTCCTGCTGTAGCTGTAAGACTTGCAGCCTCGAGCAGAGCTTCGTCAAGCTTTGTATTTGAGAATACCTTTATACCGTCAAGTCTTACTGTGCCTTCTGGGAAGAGAGAGCCTGCGTCCACTAAGATAGAGTTTGTATCGTAGAAGTCGTCAACGCTCTGATATCCAAGCATTATGCCTTTGTTTCTGATAGCACTGTTTGATACATTCTCCAGAGGTATATTCACAACGAAGGGCATAGCGATACATGAGGTAGCACATATTAGCATACTGAATATGGAGAAGCCGAATGCAGCCGAATCGAGAGTGAAGAATGTTCCCTTACAGAAGAAGGTAAGGAAGAACGAAACTATGATTGACGCAATAAAGCATATCGGAGTTGCCTTTCGGCAGAATTCATCGGTCATATCAGATGAATAGGTATACCTGAGAAAATCTGTAAGGAAGTCCGTTTTCCTCATGGAAACGAGGATAGGGAAGTCTCCCAGTGTACCGCGGGTTATACGTTCTGCGCGATCCTCATCGGTAACATAGGTAACACCGTGACGGTCGAAATTCTTTGAAACGAATTTGAAGTTTCTTGCGGCGCGCCTTATGATAAGAAGCTTGCCTACTGCATTTATGAACAGTGCAAGGATACCTACAGGCATATAGATGTGTATATTTTCAGCCGTTACCAGATCAGGCTTCAGAAAAGCCGGAATTATGGCTATAAGGCAGGAAAGTGCCGTAACTGCGGTCATTGAGTCGCTGTCAGCCTTCAGAGTGAAAAGTTTTTTCACTCCCTTTGTTATGACAGCCATTGATGCAAGAATGGATATAGCTCCCAGCACCAGATGTGTAGTTAGGTATGTCTTTATATGTGACATACTCAGGAAGTCCAGCAATGGAAGCTGGAACTGGTTTGATATGGTGATGAAGAGACTGAGAAAAGCCGTCATAGCAAGAATAACAACTCTTACGGAAATAGTACTTTTTAGCTCGTAAATATCTCGTCCTACGTCCTCAACATCGCCATAATAATTGAAATCAACTATACGCTTTGTTCTTTTGCTCTTTGAACGGACCGACATATACTCGTCGGCCTCTTGAGTAATGTGAACATCAAGCTGACCTGCGTCAATCTGAGCCTTTTCACTGAGATTGATGCTTGTGAGCTCGGCTCTCGGTGCAGGCTCTACAGGCTTTGCAGCCTCAACAGCGGCAGGGGAAGGAACGATATCGGTTATCTGCTTTCGTCCCTCGGGACTTTCGGCAGCCTGAATTATCTGTATCCTGCTTCGCTTTTTTTTCTTGAACTCAGGAGGAGTATACATATACTCTCCCTCGGGAGTTTCTTTAGCGTATGTATAGCCGTTATCCTTTTTACCCTTGTGTTTCTTCTTGTACTTCTTACCGTCAGCCTCCTTGGCGCGTGTGGATTCGCTCATGCGCCTTATTTTCGGAGCTTCATCGGGGTTCATCTGCACAGGAGTGACTACACCCGAGGGAATGACCTTGCGCTGAGGGTTTGTACGTATCTCGCTCATAGCATCCGAGCTTACCACGGCTATCTTATGCCTTGAAAGATCGGCAGGCTTTACAGCGTCCGCAGGCTGTTCATTGCGGAGAGCATTATCAAAGAGAGCTGATTTCTCATGTGAAACAGGAGGTCTTGATTTAGCTTTCTGAACGATGTCGGGGGAGTCTACAGTTGAATTTATGATCTTCTGGGCATCTACTCTGCCCACCTTAGTCTTTGGTTCGTTATTATCGGGAGAGTACTCGTCAAGAATAGCCTCCAGCGATGGTTTCTGTTCCGACATAATTATCTCCTTAGTTATTGCTTCTGCGCTGACGAAGGACTTCATACATGAAGATGCCAGCTGCAACAGAAGCATTGAGTGAATTTATCTTTCCAAGCATAGGGAGTTTTATCATAAAATCGCATTTTTTCTCGATAAGCTTGCTCATGCCAAAGCCCTCAGAACCAATGACAAGAGCTACTCCGCCTGTAAAGTCAGTCTCGGAGTAATCAGTTCCCGAGGCATCGGTGCCGTATATCCACACACCGTTTTCCTTTAATGTGTCGATACAGCTTGCAAGGTTTGAGACTCTTGCAACCGGCACATAATTGGCAGCACCTGCCGAGGTCTTGAACACAGTAGCGTTAAGAGAAGCACTTCTGCGCTTTGGTATAATAACGCCGTCGGCTCCTGAGGTCTCTGCGGTACGGATGATTGCACCGAGGTTATGGGGATCCTCGATCTCGTCACAGATGATTATAAATGGCTTTGTACCTTTTTTCTGTGAGACAGCAAGGATATCCTCCACGGAAACATATTCTCCGCAGGCTCCCTCGGCAACAACTCCCTGATGTGAAGCTCCGCCAGAAAGCCGTGAGAGCTTTTTATCGTCGGCATCCTTAACTACTATGCCTTTTTCTTTTGCAAGCCGGCGGATAACGCTCAGGCTTCCGCCGTTACCGTTGATATATACAGTATCAAGGTTAGCACCTGATTTTAGTGCTTCGATAACAGGATTGCGTCCGCATATTATATTTTCTGACGCTTCTGTGATGTTTTTCTCTTTTTCCATATCTTACAGCGGGCACAATTATCTGCCCATGCTCCTTTTGTTCTGTGTTTGAGATATTTTGTAAAAACGAAATATCATTTTTATTATATCATTATTCGTCTGAAATTACAAGTGTTTTTTGATTTTAGTGGAAATACAGCCATTTTTATCTGTTTATATCTATCACTGATAGCTCGGGGCGGTTAAAAATTCTCGGAATGAATATCATTCTGAGAGGTTTTGCAAGACCGCGGCTGATTATATGTACAGTATCGCCGTATTTATACATACCTGTGGTATATTTTGGGAATAAGCCCTGTCCGGGAGCGTAGAGTCCCTGATCGAGAAGCTTTGGCAGCCGCCACTGTCCGCCGTGAGCATGACCCGAAAGAATAAGGTCAAAAGACATATCGTGTGTATCACAGCCCTCGCCGAGATAGCTGTTGATATCCTCGGGCTGATGAGCCACAAGGATATTGTAATGCTTGTCATCTAAGGCATCGAAGCATTCCTGAAGCTGAGTTGAGTATTTATAGCAAGCATTTGCGTTTATAGCACCGAAAAGGCGGATATCCTGACCGTTTACAGTGATATCTGCATAGTCCTGACCTATGAGCAGGGGACATATCTCCCTTGCACTTGCATAGAAATCATCTATGTCACTTCTCATTTCCTCGTGATTTCCCGGGGAGTAGAAGCAGGGATATTCACTGCTGAGTTTTCTCATAAGAGTCAGAGCATATTCTGTACCGCCCCACATATCAATGACATCGCCGCCAAATATAACTAAATCGGGAGCTGCGTCATGCACTTCATCAATGATCCCGGACTGATCTGTACCGCCGTAGAAGCAGTTATGCAGATCTGATATAAATACTATTCTCAGTTCTGTGTTGAGCTTATCTGTCTTTACCTTGTATCTGACAGTCTTCATCATAAAGCCCCATGCAGAGAGTACAATAAATACAGCAAGCAGGATAAGAAGAGTTTTTAATCTCTTTTTAGCTTTTGGGGACAATTTCCTTCCCATTAATGACCTCTTTCTGCGATAATGTCTATCATTTCTCCCACATTCTTCATGCCAGATACCTCTCGCATCTTGAAGCGCATACCGAATTCTGTTTCAACTGCACCGATAAGATTGATATGCTCAATGCTGTCCCAGTCCTCTATATCATCAGAGGTGGTGGAAGCATTTACAGATATCGAAGAGTCTCCGAAAACATCACGGAAAACATCGTTAAGTCTTGGGATTA
>Ga0310786_10002129_pt1 | contig 30846 bp, 29 predicted proteins | sample AusTroGonzalo_MG_FD_203881 | JGI IMG/M metagenome (GOLD analysis project Ga0310786, IMG submission 203881) | Bovine rumen microbial communities from tropical cattle in Woodstock, Queensland, Australia - Gonzalo_03 (v2) (version 2) | ecosystem: Host-associated > Mammals > Digestive system >...
ACTATAGCATCTATGATGCCATTCAAGCCGGATTCGGCAAAATCGTTTGGGTAATCCGTCGCGACTTCGAGGAGCAGTTCCGTACACAGATTCTTGCCAAGTACGAAGGACACGTACCCTGCGAGCTTTGCTTCCAGAGCCTCGATGCCCTGCCAGAGGGATTCACCGTTCCAGAAGGTCGCCAGAAACCTTGGGGTACCAACCACGCCGTACTGATGGGTAAGGACGTTATCAAGGAGCCCTTTGCCGTTCTCAACTGCGACGACTTCTACGATCGCGACGCCTTTATGGTTATGGGCAAGTTCCTCTCTAACCTTCCCGAGGGTAGCAAAGGCAAGTACGCCATGGTCGGCTTCAGCGTAAGCAATACACTGAGCGAGAGCGGAACCGTAAGCCGCGGTATCTGCGAGAACGACGAGAAGACCCACTTCCTCACCAGCGTAGTAGAGCGCACCAAGATCGAGCGCCGCGATGGTGTTGTTCAGTATCTCGACGAGAACGACCAGTGGGTTTCTATCCCCGACAACACTCCCTGCAGCATGAACTTCTGGGGCTTTACCCCCGACTACTTCGCATATAGCGAGGAGTACTTCAAGGAATTCCTTTCTGATCCCAAGAATCAGGAGAACCTGAAGGCTGAGTTCTTCATTCCTCTGATGGTTGACACACTGATCAAGCAGGGCAAGGCTACCTGCGAGGTATTGCCTACCACCAGCAAGTGGTTCGGTGTAACATATCCGGAGGACCGTCCCGATGTAGTTGCCAAGTTGGCCAAGCTGCATGCTGACGGACAGTATCCCGACCAGATGTTCTAAATCTAATAACAAGAACCACCGTCACATGTATTACGGTGGTTCTTTCTTTTTATATCATTTCTCTATTTGAAGTTCAGGACAAACAAATCAGTGGTTACGTAAACGGCGTAACATCTCCTGATTGATGGTTCTTATCTTGCGTTGCTGTTTGTTGATATCCTCGCGGATAAGGTTGATTTCTGCATTCATGTTGTTGTAGAAATCCGTAAACGCACGGATGAGCGGTGGCGTATATATCTGCTCGTTTGTATTCACAACCATACGAATACCCTTAGGTACAAGCCTTACATCCATATCCGTCCCCTCATCCTTAGGGTCACCGTCAAAATGAATCACACCGGGAGAATTCCGATGAATACGCAGACTCTTGCACTTGAAGGTACGGATACGGCTGTTCTTGTCTATTGTCTTATTGAAAAGCTGAATGGCAATCTGAGGGGCCTCCAGGACAGTGAACGGTTCCATGATAGTAACGTCCATCAATCCGTCAGACATACTGGCCTGCGGAGCGATAAAGACATTGTTACCGTACTGACTGGCATTGGCACAGGCAATTAGGAATGCCTTGTAGTGCTGCTTCTCGCCGTCTATCTCAATCTCGTACGTATCCGGCTTATAGCGCAAGCCCTCGCGTAAGGTATTATCAATATATGTAAGCAAGCCACGACGTTCGCTCTTGGCAAATTTACTGCTGACAAAGGCATCAAAACCTACTCCGCATGTACAGAAAAAAGGCGTATCGTTTATCATTCCATAATCCAACGCCTCTATAGTACATGTTGAGAGAACTTGAAGGGCACCCTCCGGATTCATCGGTATAAACAGGTGACGGGCCAATCCATTGCCACTGCCGCATGGGATGATTCCCAATGCAGTATTGGTATGAATAAGACAACGTGCAACCTCGTTAACAGTACCGTCGCCTCCAACAGCCACAACAACTTCTATACCTTCATCAACGGCTTTACGTGCAATCTGGGCAGCATGACCTCGAAACTCGGTATACCAAATTTTAACATCGAAGCGTGAAGCCTCCATGTAATCAGGTATCAGGTCTACTATCTTGCTTTTATCGGTGGTACCTGAAATCGGGTTCACAATGAACCAAACAGAAATTCTATTTTGCATAAATTATGCACAAAGTTAGTAAAAAGTGTATAAAACAACATCATCAAGAAGTTGAATAATCAATTATTGTGTGTTTTTTTCATTCCACATTATGTGATTTTTGATAAAAAGTCGTACCTTTGCAAAAATTTTCATGAGAGGCTTAGCCTCAGAATAAGAATCAAAAATGGGATTATTACAAGAAAAACTCTCTAAGCATCCTTTCTATTCCTTATCTAAAGAGATAAAGGAAAAAGGTATATACCCCTATTTCCGCGAGATCGAAGGAAAGCAAGGTACAGAAGTTGAGATGGGCGGTAAGCACGTATTGATGTTTGGTTCAAACGCTTATACAGGTCTTACTGGTGACGAACGCATTATTGAAGCCGGTTGCAAGGCTATGCATAAATACGGTAGCGGTTGCGCAGGCAGCCGATTCCTGAACGGTACACTTGACATTCATGTTCAGTTGGAGAAAGAACTGGCAGAATATGTAGGCAAGGATGATGCATTGTGCTTCTCAACCGGATTCACCGTAAACAGCGGTGTTATCCCCCAGTTGGTTAGCAAGGATGACTACATCATCTGCGACGACAGAGACCATGCAAGTATCGTTGACGGTCGCCGTCTCTCTTTTGCCACCCAGTTGCACTACAAGCACAATGACATGGCCGACCTGGAGCGCGTATTACAGCGTTGCGAGCCGGACAAGGTGAAGCTGATTATCGTTGACGGTGTATTCTCCATGGAGGGTGACCTTGCCAATCTGCCCGAGATTGTTAAGCTGAAGCACAAGTACAACGCCAGCATCATGGTTGACGAGGCTCACGGCTTAGGTGTATTCGGCAAACAGGGTCGCGGTGTCTGTGACCACTTTGGACTTACAGACGAGATTGACCTGATTATGGGTACATTCTCAAAGAGTCTGGCATCTATTGGCGGTTTCATCGCAGCAGATCAGATTATTATCGACTCTCTGCGTCATACAGCCAGAACATACATCTTCAGCGCCAGCTGTACACCTGCTGCCACAGCTGCCGCATTGGAAGCACTGCACATCATTAAGGCTGAGCCCGAAAGACTGGAAGCTTTGTGGGACGTTACCAACTACGCCCTGAAGCGTTTCCGCGAGGAAGGTTTTGAGATTGGCGAGACAGAAAGCCCCATCATCCCCCTGTATGTAAGAGATACCCGCAAGACCTTCATGGCTGTGGCTATGGCATTCGAGGAGGGCGTCTTCATCAACCCCGTAATTCCACCAGCATGCGGTCCTCAGGACACATTGGTACGTTACGCATTGATGGCAACCCATACACACGAGCAGGTTGACCTCTCAGTTCAGAAACTGAAGAAAGTCTTCCAGCAGTTGGGAGTCCTGAAGTAAAAAAGAAGCCCCACTCCTTCCCTCCTATAAGAGAAGGTGGTATAAAAATATAAGCACTTGCCCAGTCGGGCAGGTGCTTTTTTATTCTTCTCTCTTCCCCCTAAGGAGCGAGAGACTATTCTGCTAATGCAAAGATGGTCTTGATGCCCTTTATCTTCTGTCCCTTGACACGGGCAAGAAGTCCCTTGACAGCTTTTCTATGAACAGCCACATAGGACCATTGGGGCAGGACATCAATACGTCCAATCTGCTTGCCGTCAAGACCGCCGACTTTTGACAGGAAACCAAGAATATCTCCCCTGCTTATCTTATCCTTCTTACCCTTACCTATATATATAGTGGCCCATAATGGCAGGGATGGCAATGGCACATTCTTCGGCAACTCAAATTCGCCATCGGTAAGCTCGGCGTATTCAGGCAATGTCTCCTCCGGCCCTAACAGCAGATAGGCATTACCGACGTTCTCCCAACGTGCCGTACGCCCGTTCCTGTGGATGTACGACTCCTCGTCAATCGGAAGATGATAATGGATAATATTGTCAACATCAGGGATATCAAGGCCACGCGAGCCAAGGTCGGTACACACAAAGACATTGCGGGAGCCGTTCACAAAGGAGTACAAGGCTCGCTCTCGGTCGCGCTGCTCCATACCGCCATGGAAGATATTCGCCATGATGCCCTCAGATGCCAGATATGCACCTATGCGTTCTACGCTCTGCCGGTGATTGGCAAAGACAAGGCTCTTCTGCGCACCCAAAGTGCAAAGCAGGCGTTTTAGCGTGGAGAGCTTATCTTTCTCAGGAGAAAGAACACAACGTATGGAGATTCGGGAAGAAACCGGCTCCTCTTCATCCAGATAGGAAAGACGGCAATAATCAGAAGAACCCACGAAGTCTGGAATAGCGGGACAATCCGTAGCGGAAAGCAGGATACGCCTCTCAACGGCTTTCAACTCACCTAGGATAGCCTGCATATCTTCCTGGAATCCCAGTTCAAGACTCTTGTCGAACTCGTCGATAACCAGATTGACGACTGACTCCGTACTGATATTCTGCTTACGGATATGATCCAGGATTCTGCCTGGCGTTGCAATAATAAGGTGGGGACGGAGCCCGTTTATCTGCCGGTGCTCGTCCATAGCAGGCCTGCCGCCATAACATGCCAGCACCCTAGCCTCCGAACAGATACGCTTTACCACATCGACTGTCTGTATGGCCAGTTCCCTTGACGGTACAAGAACCAATGACTGCAGGACATCCTTCCTGGAATCCATCAACTGCAGCAAAGGCAACATATAGGCCAGCGTCTTGCCGGAACCCGTGGGACTGAGCAGGACCAACTGGCGTTCCTTACGAACCGTCTGCAACATCTCCTGTTGCATAGGATTCAAGAACTCAACGCCGAGTTTTGAAACATCGTATTTCATGTAAAATCTTATCTCAGGAAATAATCAACCAGGAAGTAAACGCCCAAGGATACAATCCAGCCTATGAACACCTTTCCCGTGATGAATTTAAAATACCACCATATACCCACTCCGTCATGCTTCATCAGCGCATAGCCGGACGTAGAACCTATGGGAAGAAGGCATCCGCCGACACATCCGCTCAAGGCAACAAGGTGCCAGTACTGACCGTTCTGTGCAAAGGCTGCCACATAATCAGGCATAGAGTTCTCAACATCTATGATGGGGAATATGGATATGGAAGTCATTACCAAGGCGATATTATCCATCACTGCACTTACAAAACCGATTACAACAGAAAGCAGATATATATTATGTATATAAGTGTCGCACATGGCGGCAATATGACTCATGGCGCCCACCTCAACCAGCAGGTCAACACACAGGCTCACTCCGATAAAGAACATTATCATCTGAATCATCTCATACTGAAGAGGACGGTTACCCGACAGCGAGATAGGCTGACCGGAGGATATGCGCTTATGGTTGAAGAACTCGTTTACAACCCAGAGTACGCCCAACACGCACAAGGCACCCAAGAACGGGGGCAACATCGTCAGACGATAGAATGTCGGAACGAACCACAGTCCATACAGACCCAGGAACAGCATAATGGCACGCTGCCAGACAGGCATGGCGGCATCGTCACCGCGGAAGAAGACCCTGGGTCGCTTCAAGTCCACATGCTCGGGGAGCATCCTTCCGATAAGGTAGGTAGGAATGACCGTTGCGACAATAGTAGGTATAATCAAAGCCGCCGTATAATTCGTCGGGGTAACGGCAGCACGGGTCCATATCATAAGGGAAGTCACATCACCGATAACGCCGAAACATCCTCCACAACTGGTTGCGATTACCACCACGGCACCCAGAACGCATCGCTGTCTGGGGTTGATGACCAGTTTGCTCAGGATGGTAAGCATAATCACTGTCGAGGCCAGATTATCCAGATTGGCACTCAGCAGGAAACTGCATGCTGCCAGTGTCCATATCAGACGCCATTTGGTCTTGGCACGGCACCAATCCACCATAAATTCAAAGCACTCGTTTGTGGCCAGCACCTCGACTATGGCCATCGTGGCAAGCAAATACATCACGATACAGCACAACTGCACCATGTGCTTGACGAACACATGCTGATAGATGTATTCGTTCACCGCCCGTACGCTATAGGTTCCATCGCCCAAGTAATTCAGGAAATCCATACCATGCAACGACTGGATGTAATGTGGACCCACGCACATATACATTATCCATCCGCATACACCGCAGAACAGGGCAACCGTGGCCTTGTTGATTCTGGTAATATGCTCAGAACAGATCAGAGCATACCCAAATAACATCAAAATTACTATTGCAATGGTCATAATAAAGTCTATTACGTACAAATTACGAATTTTATTCATGCAAAGGAAACAATTTTCTTTCACTTATCAAAACAATCTTTTGTAAATTCATACAAAATCTGTAATTTTGCACCTGTCATGAAGATATTAAAGGCATTCATATTAGCAACCCTGCCCATCTGCCTGCATGCGCAGAAGGTTGAATTGAAGGTACAGGACAACTTTGTTGAGATTGAGGTCGAGCAGACCCAAACCGAGTTGAAACCGGGATGGACCGTGTTTGACATCAAGCTGAAGGACAAGCTTATCCACTACCTGAACGGCGGCCATACCACTCAGCTTACAGACGACAGCACACCCCTGTTTCACATCATCCCCGCAAAGGACGAAGTGCTGGCAGATTACGCCCTTATCCGCCTGCAAAGCAAGAAGTATTATCGCAAGCTGCCCAAGAGCAACGTGCGCGAAAACGAATACAAGAGAATCGAGCCGGCAGATTTCTCCATCAAGTCCGACGGAGAAGAGGGTTTCATCTGCCAGCCGTCAGCGGCTTTAGGGAAAGGAGACTATATTCTGCTGAACATAACCCAGCAACCTATCGGGAATCTTCAGGACTTGAAAGTATATCCTTTTACGGTTCCATAACAGTTTGTTAACGAAAAAGGCTGATTCTCTCACAAAACACAAGAAATCAGCCTTTTTTGATGACATTATATTTGCTATGAAAAGAAAATGCATTAACTTTGCATCGGTATTCATGTATTTAAGGTAAAAGATGAAATCATACAAGGTTAATGACGAAGGCTTTTATGGTCAGTACGGTGGTGCATACATCCCCGAGATTCTGTATAAAACGGTAGAAGACCTGAAGGCCCAGTACCTCTCTATCATCGAGAGCGAAGAATTCCTGAAAGAGTATTATCAGTTATTGCGCGACTATGTCGGCCGTCCATCTCCGCTCTATTACGCCCGTCGTATGAGCGAGAAATACGGATGCCGGCTTTACCTGAAACGTGAAGACCTCAACCACACCGGAGCCCACAAGATCAACAATGCCATTGGTCAGATTCTGCTTGCCCGCAAGATGGGCAAGACACGTATCATTGCCGAGACGGGAGCCGGACAGCACGGTGTTGCCACTGCAACCGTATGTGCCCTGATGAATATGCCCTGCCGTGTTTACATGGGTGCCTTGGATGTCGAGCGTCAGCACGTCAACGTAGAGCGCATGCGTATGCTGGGAGCAGAAGTCTTTCCTGTTCAGAGCGGAAACAAGACACTGAAGGATGCCACCAACGAAGCCATTCGCGACTGGTGCTGCCATCCCTCAGACACATTCTATATCATTGGCAGTACCGTAGGCCCTCATCCCTACCCCGAGATGGTTGCAAAGCTGCAAAGCGTTATCAGCCAGGAAATAAAGTTCCAGCTGAAGGAAAAGATCGGACGCGACTATCCTGATTATCTGGTTGCCTGCGTAGGCGGTGGCAGTAATGCTGCAGGTACCATCTATCACTATCTGGATGACGAGCGTGTGAAACTTGTCCTGGGCGAAGCCGGCGGAAAGGGAAAAGATACGGAAATGACAGCTGCTTCACTGCATGTGGGAAGTGTCGGTATCCTCCACGGCAGTCGCATCAAGGTTATGCAGACAGAGGACGGTCAGATTATCGAGCCTTATAGCATCAGCGCCGGATTGGATTATCCCGGTACAGGACCCATGCATTGCAACCTGTACGAGACCGGTCGTGCCAAAGTTTATTCCATTGATGACAAGGAGGCCCTGCAGGCAGCCTTTGAGCTGACACGCCTGGAAGGTATCATCCCTGCCCTCGAGAGCAGCCACGCCCTTGCCATTCTGCCCAAGATGAAGTTCAAGAAGGAAGACGTGGTGGTACTGACCGTCAGCGGACGCGGCGACAAGGACCTTTCTACTTACCTATCCCATAAAGACGAGATTGATTATGACGCAATATAATTATCACACAGCCAGCCGTAAGATTCTCGGCGACCTGATAACACCCGTCAGTGCCTATCTTAAGGTCAGGGATGCCTATCCGCAGAGTGCCCTGATGGAGAGCTCCGACTATCACGGAGGCGAGAACGCCAAGTCGTTCATTGCCGTTCACCCCATAGGAAGTGTCAGCATAGAGCATGGCATGGGTATCTGTAAATACCCCGACGGGAATATTACACAAACACCTGTCAGTGAGTCTTTTACATCTGCCGACCTAATCAATCAGTTTATTAGCTCGTTCAATATAACAGGCCCCGACAGCAACTATTGCGGCTTGTATGGTTATACCTCGTTCAATGCCGTCCGTTACTTCGAGAATATCGATGTAAAAGACGAGACGCAGTCACAGAACGACGCACCCGACCTTATTTATATATTGTATAAGGATATCATCGTCTTCGACCATTTCCGCAACGAGCTGACGCTTATAGAAATGCTGACCGACGGTGAGGAGGATGACTTGGATGTACTGGAGCGTGACATCAACAACCGCCCCTACCAGACATACGATTTCCATCCCGTAGGAGATTTCTGGAGCACGCTGACCGACGACGAGCATCGCGAGAACATCCGTCGCGGCATTGCCCACTGCCTCAGAGGCGATGTATTCCAGATTGTGCTCTCCCGTCGTTTCAAACAGCGTTACGAGGGTGACGACTTCAAGCTCTATCGTGCCCTGCGCAGTATCAACCCCAGCCCTTACCTGTTCTACTTCGACTTCGGCGGCTTCCGCATCTTCGGTTCAAGTCCTGAGACACATTGCCGCATAGAGGGACGCCGTGCCTATATCGACCCCATTGCAGGAACAACCAAGCGTACGGGCGATGCAGAGACAGATCGCAAGAATGCCGAGTATCTGCGCAACGACCCCAAGGAGAATGCCGAACATGTGATGCTGGTGGATCTGGCACGTAACGACCTGAGCCGTAACTGCCACAATGTGAAGGTCGATTTCTACAAGGACATGCAGTTCTACAGCCACGTTATCCACTTGGTGAGCCGTGTCAGCGGAGAGCTGGACGAAGGGGCAGATTCCATTCAGGCATTTATTGACACCTTCCCTGCCGGCACGCTTTCCGGAGCGCCTAAGGTAATGGCCATGCAGCTGATAAGCAAGTACGAGCCTCACAACCGCGGTGCATACGGAGGCTGCATCGGATTCATCGGATTCAACAAGAACCTGAACCAGGCTATCACCATCCGTACCTTCGTGAGCCGAAACAACGAACTATGGTTCCAGGCAGGAGGCGGCATTGTAGCCAAGAGCGATGTAGAATACGAGCTACAGGAGGTCAACAACAAACTGGGCGCTTTACGTAAGGCCATTGAAATTGCAGGAAAGTTATGAAAGTAGTTATCATAGACAATTACGATTCCTTCACCTATAACCTTTCTCATTTGGTAAAGGAACTGGGTGCCGAGGTTACCGTTTACAGAAACGACAGATTCCAGCTCAGCCAGCTTCAGGATTTCGATAAGATTATCCTGTCGCCCGGTCCCGGCATCCCTTGCGAGGCAGGACTGCTGCTGGATGTCATCAAGACATACGCCGGCAAAAAGCCCATCCTGGGCGTTTGCCTGGGTCATCAGGCCATAGGAGAATTCTTCGGAGGCAAGCTCACCAACCTCAGCAGCGTCTTTCACGGTGTGGCAACACCGGCCAATATCTGTGCCGACGATTACATCTTTGCCGGATTGGACAAGACCGTCGAGGTAGGCCGCTATCATTCATGGGTAGTGGATACCGACGGCTTCCCTGCCTGCCTGGAGGTGACAAGCACCAGCCCCGAGGGGTATATCATGTCGCTCCGTCATCGCGAATACGACATACGCGGCATTCAGTATCACCCCGAGAGCGTATTAACCAAAGTTGGTAAAACCATCATCAAAAACTGGCTAGAACACTAATGAAACAGTATCTTTCACAACTGATAGAAGGTGCTACCCTCACCCGTGAGGATACACATGCTATTATGCTGGGCATAACAGAGCAGAAATACAACGACCATCAGATTGCCGCCCTGCTGATGGCCCTTCAGACAAGAGGCGTAACGGTTGACGAAATGCTTGGCTTCCGTGACGGCTTGCTGGAGACAGGCAAGAGAGTGAACCTGTACGACTATAACACATTGGACATCGTAGGAACAGGTGGCGACGGCAAGAACTCCTTCAACATCAGCACCTGCTCGGCCTTCGTTATAGCAGGAGCCGGATACAAGGTTACCAAGCACGGCAACGGCGGCAGTACCAGCATCAGCGGTGCCAGCAATGTCCTTGCCGGTCACGGTGTTAAGTTCACGGACAACACAGACACCCTGCGCCGTTCACTGGACGAGGCCAACATCTGCTACCTGCATGCTCCCCTCTTTGCCTACGGCATGAAGTTCGTCGGTCCCATCCGCAAGGCACTGGGCATTCCCACCTGCTTCAACCTCTTAGGCCCCTTGGTCAATCCCTGCAACCCCAAGAACTCACTGCACGGAACAGCCAACCAGAGCCAGCAGCGTCTCTACACCAACATCCATCAGAAGATTGGTGACAACTACGGCGTTGTAACCAGCTACGACGGATACGATGAGATTTCACTGACCAGCGGATTCAAAATCAACACCAAGTACTTCGAGAAGGTTTACACTCCCATCGAAATGGGACTCAACTATGTCAAGCCATCCGACATCTACGGTGGCGATACGGCAGAGGAAGCCATGCAGATCTTCGACAACGTGCTCGAGAACAAATGTACCGAGGCACAGAAGAACGTCATCCTTGCCAATGCTGCCTGTGGTATCAGCCTGATGGAGGAAGGCCTGACCATCTCCGAAACCATCAGCAAGGCACGCGAATCCCTAGAGAGCGGCAAAGCCCTTGAGTGTTTCAAGAAATTTGTAGAGATAAATTCATAACTGACGTATAATGGTTATAGGTTATAGGTTATAGGTTATTGAGTTTGTTCAACGTTCAAGGCTGCGAGTAAGTGAGAGCAATAACAAGCTCGCTTGATTATTGCCGAACGAAAGCAGGCTCGAAACGAAGTTTCAATGTTCAATGAAAGATATATTAGAAGAAATAGTTGCCCACAAGCGTATTGAGGTTGCCGAGCAGAAAGAGCAGGTGCCTGCCCGCGAACTTTATGCCATTGTCGAGAAGATGATGGCTGAGGGCGTGGAGGGCAGAAGCATGTCCAAGGCACTCAGCGAAGATGCACACGGCATCATTGCCGAGTTCAAGCGCAAGAGCCCTTCCAAGGGTTGGATAAAGGAAGAGGGCAAGCCCGAAGTGATCCCCCCATCCTACCAGCAGAACGGAGCCGCTGCACTGAGCATCCTCACAGACGAGCAGTACTTTGGCGGCAGCATGGAGTTTGTCAAGACGGCACGCCCCTTGGTGAACATCCCCATCCTGCGCAAGGATTTCATTATAGATGAATACCAGCTCTTCCAGGCCCGTCAGATTGGAGCCGACGCTGTGTTGCTCATAGCTGCCGACCTGAAGAAGCAGGAAGTAAAGTCATTGGCAGCCCTTGCTCACGAACTGAAGCTGGAGGTGCTGTTAGAGATGCATTCACTGGAGGAACTGGATTATGCCGAGCTGGATGTAGATATGCTGGGCATCAACAACCGCAACCTGGGCACCTTCCACACAGATGTGCAGAACTCCTTCAACATGATAGCACGTCTGCCTGAGGATAAGGTGAAGGTCAGCGAAAGCGGAATAGGCAACCCCGAAACCATCAAGCTGCTGCGTGCAGCCGGTTATCGTGGCTTCCTGATGGGTGAGCACTTCATGAAGCAGCCCAACCCCGGTCAGGCGCTTAGCGATTTCATATCCCAATTATGAATTCTAAATTAAGAACTGTGAATTGAAGATTAAAGTCTGTGGTATGCGCGAGCCCGAAAACATACGCGCCGTTGAGGAGAAAGTCCACCCCGATATGATGGGCTTCATCTTCTGGGAAGGCTCTAAGCGCTGCGTTTCAGAGGTGCCTTCCTACCTGCCTCAGTGCACAAGGGTTGGTGTCTTTGTGAATCCCACAGCAGAATATGTCATAGACCAGGCAAAGGCCTTTGGACTCGGTGCCATACAGTTGCACGGAAAAGAGTCTGTCGAATTCTGCCGCACCATAAAAGAGTGCACAGGATTGCCAATTATCAAGGCTTTCAGCGTCAGTGAAGCGGCCGACCTGACCAATACAATCCAATACGAGGATGTTGCTACGCTCTTCCTCTTCGACACCAAATGCAAGTGTGTAGGCGGTAGCGGCGAGCAGTTCGATTGGGACATCCTGCAGCATTACAAGGGCAACACCCCCTTCCTGCTCTCTGGCGGAATAGGTCCGGGCGATGAGGAGAAAGTCAAGCGATGGCGCCATCCACGCTGGGTAGGCATCGACCTCAACTCCCGCTTCGAGACAGCCCCCGCCCATAAGGACACGGAAGCATTGGCAAAGTTCGTGGGAAAATTATGAAGGCTGCATTATGAATTATGAATTAAGCATTAATAGAAATGAATCGCATCAATAGAAATGAATCGCATCAATAGAATATTTCAGGAGAAGAACTCAGGACTCCTTTCATTGTATTTCTGTGCCGGTCATCCCACATTAGAGAGCACAGGCAGTATCATCAAGGCAATCGATAGTAACGGCATTGATTTCATAGAAGTGGGCATCCCCTTCAGCGACCCCATGGCCGACGGCCCCGTCATCCAGGATGCCGCCACCAAGGCACTGCGCAACGGCATGACACTGCGCAAGCTCTTCAGTCAGATTACCGAGGTCAGAAAGGAAGGCGTGAAGCTGCCCCTTATCCTGATGGGCTATATGAACCCCATTTACCAAATGGGATACGAGACATTCTTCTGCAACTGCAAGGAGGCTGACGTGGACGGCGTTATCATCCCCGACCTGCCCTTCCGCGACTATATGGAAGAGGTAAAGCCCATTGCCGATAAGTACGATATCCGCATTATCATGCTTATCACACCCGAGACTTCCGACGAGCGCATCCGCTTCATCGACGACAATACAGACGGTTTCATCTATATGGTCAGCTCAGCTGCCACAACAGGAGCCCAGAAGGAGTTTGACGAAGCCAAGCAGGCTTATTTCAACAAGGTAAACCAGATGGGACTGAAGCATCCCCGTATGATAGGCTTCGGTATCAGCAACAAGCAAACCCTCGAAAGTGCACAGGCAAATGCCGCCGGTGCCATCATAGGCAGCAAGTTCGTCACCTTGTTAGATGAACTGAAAGAACCTCAGAAAGCTGTTTCCGCACTCCTTGAAGCGCTGAAACAGTAAGATCCCTCCCCTTTCCCCTTCCGAGGGAGGGAGAAATCATTTGTCTACCCTCGGGGAGTCGGAGGGGGTTGGCTTAAAAATCACCTTCACCTTAACGATGCGGCGCTCGTCCATTTCCATGATTTCGAACGAGAAGCCCTTGTACGCCATCTTCTCATGAAGCTGGGGGAACTCACCTTTTATCTCCAGCAAAAGGCCGGCCAGGGTATCGGCTTCACCCTCTACCTCCTCGAAGTAGTCATCGTCCAGGTCGAACATCTTCATAAAGTCAGCCAGCAGGATCTTAGCCTCGAAGATGTAGGTATTCTGGTTCAGACGCTGATAGGGTTTCTCCTCATCATCGTACTCATCGTTAATCTCACCTACAATCTCCTCTATGATATCCTCCATTGTCACAAGTCCGCTGGTGCCGCCGAACTCATCCACTACAATGGCCATGTGAACCTTGTTCGACTGAAAGTCGCGCAGCAAGTCGTCTATCATCTTGGTCTCTGGCACAAAGTACGGAGGTCTTATCAGGCTCTGCCATCTGAAGCTAAACGGCTTACCCAGATGAGGCAGCAGGTCCTTGATGTACAGCACACCTTTTATATTGTCCTGCGTACCCTGATAGACGGGGATGCGGCTGTAGTTGTTCTCCACGATGCACTTCAGCACCTCAGGGAAAGGTGTGTTTATGTCCAGCGCCACAATATCCACACGACTGGTCATAATCTCCCTCGCCATCTCACCGCCAAAGCGGATGATACCCTCCAGCATACTGCTCTCCTGAGCGATGTCCTTCTGGTCGGTCAGTTCCATGGCCTTCTCCAAATCATCCACCGTAAGGCTTTGTGTATCAGCATGAACAAATCGTCTTGTTACAACTTTACTTCTGATAAGCAGATTGCTCAACGGAGACAACACCTTGCTTATCTTGCGCAGCTTGGGAGCAGCAAAACGGCAGAAGGACAACGTATGCTGCGAGCTGTAGATCTTGGGAATCACCTCGCCGAAGAGCAGCAGCAGGAAAGTCAGCACCACCGTCATCAGCAGGAACTGCAGCACGTCAGAACCGCCGAAGTCCATCACCTTCATAAAGACGAAGTCCAGCAGCGTGATAATGGCAATATTAACCAGATTATTGCAGATAAGGATATTTGCCAGCAGACGTTCGCTGTCATCACGCAGTGCCATGATACTCTTATCGGAACTGTGCTTCTCCTCCTCTATCTCGTTGATATCAGCCGGAGTAAGGCTGAAGAAAGCTATCTCGCTGGCAGAGACAAAGGCGCTGCACATCAGCAGGAAGATAGCCAGACAGAAAGCCACTGTCACCCCTAAGGTAGGTTCGCAAAAGCTAATGGCGCAAAAGGCATCGCCCAGCGCCTGAAAATATGACGCTATATCCATTATACGTTACTTTCCGGTGTATCCTGGGCCTTAGGAGTAAGCATCTCCATAGAATCAGCCCATATCTCAGTAATAGAACGTTTTATGCCGTTGCGGTCATCCCATGTACGGGTATGAATCTGTCCTTCTATGTACAGCTTGTCGCCGGTATGGACGTATTTCTCCACCACCTCGGCCAGTTTGCGCCACAGGATTACGTTATGCCACTCCGTACGGTCAGGCACCTCGCCCCCGTTGGGCAGCTTGTAGCCGCGTTCCTTGGTTGCCAGCCTGACGCTGGCCACACAAACACCGGCATCCACGTAGCGTACTTCCGGCTCCTTTCCTACATTACCAATCAGCATTACCTTGTTCATAATACACAAATTTTTCCTTGGGCAAAGATATTACTTTTTTTCATTCCGTACAAGTTTAAGACTGCAGAAGTGAGAATATGCCGCCATTCTCTTCGCCGTTGTTTTTCGTTTCATAATGTTCTGCCGTTAATGTATCCATAATGTTTGTAATGTTAATTTACCGCTCTTCGGGACGGTACATATTTCCGTCAGGTTAGGGAAAAATTATTCCCCCAGTTAGAGAAATTCCATTGCCTAGTTAGCAGGGAAAAATCTCTATTCCCTTTGACAATGCAAAGGTACGACAATATTTGGGCAATGTAAAATAAATTCCCGAAATAAGCACACGGAAAAGCAAGGGCCGCACTGATGCCGCGCGTCGGGCCTGATCACACAGCATCGTACACTGAACATGTGTTACACCGTTACAGTGTTACAGTTCCATTTATAAGGTTCAGAAACCTAAAATATACTTCTATATTATATAATATATTTATTATATTAATATAGGGGTTAATATTGATTTTCCACTATCGGATTTTCAACTGTAACACTGTAACGCTGTAACAGTGTTACAGCACTTCCTTGGCAGAGAGCGTCTGTTCAATGAGACGGTGATGAGGTGTCGTTAATCCTGACCTTTCCGGCCATGTAGCGGAGAAGGCAGGAAGGAACAAGGGGACAGAAAAGGATGGTGATGCGGTTAATGAAGCCGGGGACAAGGGTGGACTTGCGACGGAACATCGCCTTGAGCGCCAACCGGGTTGCCTTCTCGGGCGTTATCATAATACCAAAGGTGTACATCAGCTTACGGAAACGCGACAAGGTAAGACCATGAAGCAATGGGGTGTCAACAGCACCGAAGATGGCTGTGGTAATGCTGACGGGCGTTCCGTGACACTCCATCCGTAACTGACGGGAATACCCCTTGACAAAACGCTTGGTGCTGCCGTACATACCTATTACGGGCCATTCCATCCAAGCCGAAATAGAAGAAATATTAAGGATGTACCCCCTCCCCTGCTCCTTCATCAACGGAATGAAATACCTGCAAAGCAACAACGGCGTGGTGCAATGCAAGGCTATGATGCGCTGTAGCCTTACAGGGTCGGTATCCTCGACAGTAGAAGTGATGAGCATGCCGGCATTGTTGACGAGAATCTCTACCTGCCAGCCGTTTTCCTGACAGAGCGACACAATCTCCTGCGCAGCAGTCTCCTTGCAGAGGTCAGTGCACAGCACAGGAGCCGGCACATCATACTGACGGGTGAGCTGGGCAGAAAGTTCCCAGACAGCCGTGCCGTTGATATCCACCAACAAGACCCCGAAGCCCATCTGTGCCAACTGGGCGGCATAGCAACGCCCCATCCCAGAGGCAGCACCGGTGACTATGGCATACCTAACGGGCATCGACCTTCATCTTGAAGTCCATGGGCACCTTTACCAGCTTCTTGCCCACTACACGCTTTACAACGGTAATGCCGTCAAGATGCAACAGGTAAAGACTGTCTGACTGTTGCGTAAGGGTGGCTTTCTGCGTCTCGCTGCCAAGATCGTTGCTCAGTCGGAGTGTGGCCGTCTTATCATCCTGGATCTTGAAACTGGTAACAGTCCATACACCATAGATGTTACCGCCCAGATAACCGTTCATGGGACCGAACATATCCATGCCGGGCACATTGACGGACTCCTCATAGAGATCTATGTGCAGACGCACATCCTCCTCAGGACAATGCAGCTTCAGCTTCCAAGGTCCTTGTGCCAGAACAAGGGAACCGAAGCCGAGAGCAACCAGGAAAAGGGAAAGAAATCGTTTCATGTCAACTTCACATTATATAAATAATATACATGCCAGATAGAAAATATAGGCAGCCACAAGCACCACACCCTTCCAACTGGTAAGGCTCCGTCTGGCAAAGGCCAGCATCCACAGCAGCACATTGCAGAAGATGAGCGTGAACCAGTCGGTAACGGAGATGTCTGAGACAGCCATAGGCTTGACAATACTGCAGATACCGATCACGAAGGCTATATTAAAGACATTACTGCCGATGGCATTGCCAAGGGCCAGTCCGTTGCTGCCCTTGCGGGCAGCCATCATGCTGGTAGCCAACTCGGGAAGGCTGGTTCCTGCAGCCAGAATGGTAAGACCTATGATACGTTCGCTGACACCCCATTCACGGGCCAGGACAGCCGCGTTGTCCACCATCAGCTGACCGCCATATATCAAGCAGGCACAGCCCACGACAAGGTACAGCAGAATCTTCAGAAGAGACATCCGGGCATCCTTCTCCTCGCCTTCCGTAACAGGCGATTTCCTGCGGGCACGCCAGAACGTATAGTACAGGAATACACAGAAGAAAGCAACCAGGAAAACACCCTCAACCCTGCGGATATCACCGTCGTAATAGGCCACACCATAAAGGCAAAGGGCTGCCAGCATGCTAATGGGTATGTCATAGGCAAGCAGGGAACGCTCAACGGGCATCTTCATCATCATAGCAGAAGCACCTACGATAACCAAGGTGTTGAAGATATTACTGCCTACGATGTTACCGACACTCATATCCGCACTGCCCTTCAGCACACTGAAGAAACTGACCATAAACTCAGGGAGACTGGTTCCGAGGGCCACAATGGTAAGACCGATCACCATCTCACTGACATTCCACCGACGGGCAATACCACAGGCTCCGTCCGTGAACCTGTCGGCACCCCAAAGAACCAAGGCAATGCCGACAACAAGTAGTAAACAATTCAATATCATAACAAAATGCAAAATTACGAATAAGTGAGCGGAATACAAAATAAAAACATTTATTTTTATTCCCGAACGAGAGTAATTTCAGCAAAGCTAAAGTTACGAATAAGTGAGCGGAATACAAAATAAAAACATTTATTTTTATTCCCGAACGAGAGTAATTTCAGCGAAGCTAAAATTACGAATAAGTGAGCGGAATACAAAATAAAACATTTATTTTTATTCCCGAACGAGAGTAATTTCAGCGAAGCTAAAGTTACGAATAAGTGAGCGGAATATAAAATAAAACATTTATTTTTATTCCCGAAGGAAAGTAATTTCAGCGAAGCTAGAGTTACGGCTTTGTGAACGGAGTGTAAAATAAAGTCACAATCTCTTTTTTTACACGCAAGGGATAAAATAGGGATTATTTCCTTTGGTGTAGGGTTTTTCCCTTTAGGAGACTTTGCAAATTGAAAATATTTTTGTAAATTTGCAATCGAAATTTAAGAAAAACAAGAATAACTACTAATAAAAATACATCTATGAAACTAAAAAGAATAGCAGCAGCAACTGCATTAGCAATAAGCGCCTCTCCCATTTTGGCACAGAACTTTGAAGGTACGACCTACGAGGAGCGTATCGCTGCCACCAACAACGGCAACGAGGACAGCATCAAGATCGGCTTGAATAATATCTCCCTGTGGCAGCAGTATTACAAGACTGAGCCCAAGGAGGCAATCATCAACCTGCGTTGGCTGATCAAGAACGCACCCTATGCCCTTACAGGCATCTATACTCAGGGACCAAGAGTCTATCTGGCCCTTTTAGGAAGCGAGACTGACGAGGCCAGGAAAATGGAGTATTTCAAGGAACTGGTGGAACTTTTCGAATTACGCGAGAAGAATCTGGACATACTCAATTCTTTTGCCAAGACAAAATCAACTTTAGGAGATGTCCTCGCCGTAAAGGCTGACAACCTGAACTATGCAGCCCAGCTCTTCCCCGGTTCAGGCTATACACTGAACAAGTCTTACGAGGACTACAGCAAGGCCATCAAGATGATTAACGAGAAAGGCGGCCGCGAGATTAAGGGCACTATGTTGCTGAACTTCTTCAAGACAAGTGACCTGATGTACAAGAACTCTCCTAACACCATGCGCGAGCAGTATCTGCAGGACTACCTGGACAGCAAGGAGGCATGCGAGAAGATGTTGCAATTGGCCAAGGAGGCTAAGCTTGAAGGCAATGACGAGAAAGCCAGCCAACTGGTTGCCGAGTACGATGCCCCCCTGGCTCAAATCGAGCAGACATTCTCAAGCAGCGGCGCTGCCGACCGCGAGCAGATTATAGACATCTACACCAAGAAGTTTGACAGCTATAAGGATGATATCAACAAGTTGAACAACGCTATCAACCTGATGGCTCAGAATGACTGTGACGATGCCGAGATCTATTACCAGTACGCCGAGGCTGCATACGCCATTGAGCCGACCTACAGAAGCGCCATCGGTTTGGCACAGAAGGCACAGAAGAACGGCGAGATGGCAAAGATGCTTGACTACTACGACAAGGCTCTTGAGTTGGCAGCAACCGACGAGATCCGTGGTACCATCTGCCTGAACATCAGCAATGCCCTGACCAAGAGCAAGCAGTTCACCGGTGCACTGACATACACAGAGAGAGCTATTCAATACAATCCCGACCTGACAGGTAAGGCATATCTGAAGATGGCCAACATATACACACAGCTGGGCCAGTATCCCAAGGCTATTGAGTACTGCGACAAAGCTGCTGAGGCTGACATCACCGTCAGCAATTCCGCAAACCGCCTGAAAGAAAACATCAAGATTAATCAGGCCAACCAGATTGCTAACGACAAAGCTCGCAAGGCTTACGAAGACTACATTAAGAAGCAGAAGGCCGAGGAAGACTTCTGGAACAAGGGTCACAAGAAATAAACACGACAGCACACTCTGTTAAAATAGATAAAATATAGATTGCATATACATAATTGTTAAATATAATTTTGTATCTTTACAACCGGAAGCGCGTTTTGGGCCCTGTTTCTGTGGCCCAAAACGGCTGAAAAAGAAAAAATGAATCGCGTAAAAGTAGGTATTATCGGATTAGGACGCATGGGCAGAAAACACCTGAGAGAGCTCGTTGCTTGCGACTTCTGGGATGTCAAGTACGTCTGTGATATCGACCCCGAAAAAGAAACATATTCAAAAGAAATAGCTCCCAACGCCATCTTTACTACCAACGAGGATGACATCTTTGATGACGAAGAGGTAGAATGTGTAGGATTATATGCATTGGCCGACAGCAGACCGGGACGTGTCAAGAAGGCCATTCAGCACGGCAAGCATGTGATATGCGAGAAGCCGCTGGCCTACAAGATGGAAGACGAAAAGGAACTGGTTGAACTGTCTAAGACAACAGACAAGATGTGTACCGTGAACCTGTATCTGAGGAACGCCTGGTACACCAAGGAGATGAAGGAATTCATAAAGAGCGGTGAAATCGGCGACGTTGCCATCATCCGTATCTGCCACATGACTCCCGGCCTTTCTCCCGGCGAAGGACACGAGTTTGAGGGACCATCCTTCCATGACTGCGGTATGCACTACGTGGACATCGCACGCTATTACGCAGATTCTGAATTCAAGACCGGACATGCACAGGCCATCCGCATGTGGGACTACAAAGACCCTTGGTGGCTGCAGTGTCACGGAACATTCGAAAACGGTATTGTTTACGACATAACACAGGGATTCGTATACGGTCAGCTTGCCAAGGACCAAACGCACAACTCGTACACCGAGATTATTGGCAGCAAGGGCTTTGTACGCATGCACCACGACTTCAAGAACGCCATTGTAGAGAAGCATGGCGTAACAGTCACGGAAGTGGTAGAGAAGCCCTACGGAGACAAGAACATAGACCGCCTGTGCTACCTGATGGGCGAGGCCATCCTGACAGGGGAAAGACCTAAGAACCTTCCCAAATTTGAGGATGCCTACATTGCTTCGGAATATGCCTGGAAGATGCTGGATGATGCAAGGCAGCATGACATGCCGTCAAAAGGCACTCACGAGGAGCTGGAGCAGATACACTACCGCAGGGCTCACATGACAAACGGATACGGTCTGCTGAATCAGAAGTAAAACTAATAACATTACATATATATATTATGGCACAATTATTATTCTTAGGCAATGTAGGTACAACCGAAATTATAATCATCGCCTTGGTAGTAGTACTGCTCTTCGGAGGTAAGAAGATTCCTGAACTGATGGGTGGCATCGGCAAAGGTGTAAGAAGCTTCAAGAAGGGCATGAACGAGATTGAAGAAGAAATCAACAAGGAAGTTGACAAGAAAGAAGTGGAAAAGAAAGAAGAGAAATAATCACTAATATAAACAACTAAAACAGACAACTATTATGAAAGAGATGTCAAGAAGGTCATTCTTGAAGGCAGGTACAGCTGCTACAGCAGCACTTGCATTGACTCCCGGCGATTTGTTGGCTAAGGCTAAGGCTAGTAAGAAAAACGGTCCTACAGGCAAGATTAAGCTCTTGGGCGTAGGCGTAGGTGGTCGTGGACATGCTGATATCAACGGCGTTACTTACAAGGGTAAGGACGAAATCTATGATGATATCGAGTTCATCGGTATGTGCGACGTTGACTTCAAGTATGCCAAGGGCGTTCTGGAAGAGTATCAGAAGCTCTTCCCCAACATGAAGGTTTACAACGACTACAAGAAGATGTATGCCGAGTTGCTGGATCAGGCTGACGCTGTTATCTGCGGTACCGCCGACCACACTCACGCTATCATCTGTGCAGAAGCTCTGGCAGCCGGCAAGCATGTTTACTGCGAGAAGCCTCTGACACGTACCGTATACGAATCTCGTCTGCTGACCAAGTTGGCTGCCAAGGCCGGCGTTGCTACACAGATGGGTAACCAGGGTGCAAGCGGCGAAGGTGTTAACCTGACCTGCGAGTGGATCTGGAACGGCGAAATCGGTGAGGTTACACGTGTTGACGCCTTCACAGACCGTCCTATCTGGCCTCAGGGTCTTGAGCGTCCCACAGAGGTTCACGAGATTCCCGACACACTGAACTGGGATGCCTTCATCGGCCCCGCTCCCAAGCGTCCTTACAACTCAATCTATCACCCCTGGAACTTCCGCGGATGGTGGGACTTCGGTACAGGTGCCCTTGGCGACATGGCTTGCCACATCCTGCACCCCGTATTCAAGGCTTTGGATCTGGGTTATCCCATCCATGCTGAGGGTAGCTCTACCCCACTTATGTCTGACTGTTGCCCTAGCGCTCAGGTTGTTAAGCTGACTTATCCCGCTCGTCCTAACCGTCCCAAGGTAGCAATGCCCGAGGTAGTAGTTACATGGAGCGACGGTGGTATCGTTCCCTTCCGTCCCGAAGGTCTGGCCATTGGCAAGAACCTGAACGTAAGCGGCGGTGGTGCCATCTTCTACGGTACAAAGGACATTCTGGTAGTTGGTTGCTACGGCGAGAAGCCTTACTTGGTAAGCGGCCGTGTTCCCGATGCTCCCAAGGTATGCCGTCGTGTAACTGAGAACCACCAGCGTGACTGGATCCGTGCTATCAAGGAAATCCGCGCCGGCAAGAAGGACTGGACAAGAACAGCATCTGACTTCAGCGAGGCAGGTCCATTCAACGAAATGGTTGCCATGGGTGTAGTTGCTACACGTCTGCAGGGCTTGAACCAGGTTCTGGATTGGGACGGTGAGAACATGAAGTTCACTAACATCCCCGAGAAGGCTACCGTTAAGTCTATGCTGAAGGACGGCTTCTCAATCCACGACGGACACCCCACATTCGACAAGAAGTGGACAGATCCCGTTAACGCCCGCGAGTTTGCAGCAGAATTGATTAAGCCTAAGTATCAGAATGGCTATGTTCTGCCCGAACTGCCAAAGGATTAATACAGAAAAAAGTATTTAATGAACAACCCGACAATTAGAGACATCCTTAGTGATTGTCTCTAATTGTCTTTAATTCTATATTCACAAGAAAGTTATTAAAGAAATGAAAATCAAGAATATATTGACAGCTGCTTCTATGATGGCAGCACTGACAGCATCTGCCGAGGGCATACAGTATGTTATCGTTCAGAACCCCGAGGTTGAACTCAGCTCACTGAAGACCGACAAGGAAGGATACTACGTTCTGTTCGACGGTACCAGCCTGGACGGTTGGAGAGGATACGGCAAGGACCACATCCCCAGCAAGTGGAACATCCAGGACGGTGCACTGCACTTCAACGGCCGTGGTCAGGGCGAAGGCGGCGACATCATCTTCACCCGTCGTTTCAAGAACTTCGTATTCGAAGTGGAATGGAAGATTGCCGAGGGCGGAAACTCTGGCATTTTCTATCTTAGCAAGGAAACAGCTACAATAGAGAAGCCCCGCCAGGAGACAAAGGAACTGAACGACGGTCCTATCAAGGCAACCATTACCGTACAGAAGGATGCTAAGCTGAACTATCAGCCCATCTATATCTCCTGCCCCGAGTGCCAGGTATTGGATAACGAGCGTCACCCCGATGCCAAGTTGGGTGCCACACTGGGTATCCGCCAGTCAACATCACTCTATGACATGATTGTTGCAAAGCCTCAGAACGCTAATCCTGCCGGTCAGTGGAACAAGGTTAAGATTGTTGTCAAGAACGGCAAGGTTACCCACTACCAGAACGGTGTCAAGGTGCTCAGCTACACCTTGGCTGACAAATCATGGGTTGAGTTGCTGCAGACTTCCAAGTTCAGCCAGAAGAACTGGCCCCTCGCATTCGAGATCATGAAGGATTGCGGAAAGGATCCCGGCTACTTCGGTTTCCAGGATCACGGCGATGAGGTTTGGTATCGAAATGTCCGCGTCAAGGAACTGAAATAATAAACCGACGGAACAATGAAGAAGATATTTTCTATAGCATTGATGGTGTTGGTGGCTCTCAGCATGAGCGTGGATGCCAATGCCAGGAAGAAGGAAATGGCCTTCCAGATGTACAGTATCCGTGAGTTGATCGGCAACCCCGAAAAGTATGCCCAGAATCACGAGACTACACTGAAGGAGATGGCCAAGATGGGTTATACTGCCATCGAAGCTGCCAACTACGGAGACGGTAAGCTGTACGGTGTTACCCCCGAGCAGTTCAAGGCCGACATTGAGGCTGCAGGTATGAAGGTACTCTCAAGCCATGTAGGTCACAACCTGAACAACGAGGAACTGAAGAGCGGTAATTTTGACGGCGCCCTGAAGTGGTGGGAACAGTGTATTGACGCCCACAAGCGTGCAGGCATGCAGTACATCGTAAACCCCGGCGTTAACTTCCCCAAGACACTGGCAGAGGCAGACGTAATCTGCAAGTACCTGAACAAGGTAGGTGAAATGGTGAACGCTGCCGGCATGAAGTTCGGCTACCACAACCACTCACACGAGTTCAATAAGGTTGAGGGCAAGGTATGGTACGACTATATGGTTGAGCACACCGATGCCGACAAGGTATTCTTTGAGATGGATGTATATTGGGCTGTACGCGGACAGGTAAGTCCTGTAGAGTACTTCAACAAGTACCCCGGCCGCTTTACCCTACTCCACATCAAGGACCACAAGGAATTCGGCGAGAGCGGTATGGTTGGCTTTGACGCCATCTTCAACAATGCAGAGAAGGCCGGCCTAAAGGCTTTGGTTGTAGAGTTGGAAGGCAGCAACAGACCAAGCATCATGGATGGCATGAAGGTTTGTGCCGACTACCTGAAGGCTGCAAAGTTTGTTAAGCCCACATACGCTAAGTAATATAACATGTAATACAATTATGGGTTATGGGTCTGAAAACCCGTAACCCATAATTTCTGAAATAAAGATTATGCAAGACAACAAGGAAGTTAAGGAAAACGTAAACGTAGAGGAAGAAGTAAATGAAGGCATGTCGTTCTGGGATCATCTGGAGGTTCTCCGCTGGGCCCTTTTCCGTTCGGCATGTGTCTTAGCCGTTTGTCTGGTAGGCACCTTTTGGGCGTTGCCTCATATCTTTGACGACTTTATCCTTGCTGCCACATCGAATGATTTCTTTGTTTACCGCTGGCTTAGCGAGATAAGCCACGGTTTCATAACATTCAGCCCCGACTTCAACGTCCAGATTATCAACATTAATGTTGCCAGCCAGTTCATGACGCATATCTCAACGTCCATCTCGCTGGCTGCCGTAATAGCCTTCCCCTATTTTATCTGGGAAATCTGGAAGTTCATCGAACCCGCACTCTACGAAAACGAGATCAGGCATATCAGACCTGCCTTCTTGGGTGGTACACTGATGTTCTATATCGGTTGTGCCGTGGGATACTTCCTGGTATTCCCCTTCACCTTCCGTTTCCTGATGGAGTACGAACTGAGTCCCAATATCCAGAATCAGATAAACCTGTCTTCATACATCGGTAACTTTACCATGCTGATTATGGTTATGGGAATAGTATTCGAGATGCCGCTTTTGGCATGGCTGTTGTCTCAGTTCGGAATCCTGCACAAGAGTTTCCTGCGCGAATACCGCCGGCACGCCATAGTGATACTGCTTGTTGCCGCAGCCATCATCACACCCAGCGGCGACCCGTTCACACTGATGCTGGTATTCGTGCCGCTCTTCGTCTTGTACGAAATGTCTATTCTTGTTGTAAGGAAATAGACAGGAAATCAGAAATCAAAGGATTTTATCCACGCCAGAATATCACTTTCTGCAATCATCTGAAAGGCAAAATTCTGTGCACGCATAGCATTATAGCTATCCTGAATATACAGGATAACATCATCCGTCGTTCCCTCCTTCAGATGCGAGATGCTCTCATCCGGCAGAAGCAGGATGTTGGTGGTGTCGTCAATATAACTGTTGGCATAGACACCTAGATCGCCTAACTGCTGAAGAAGCTGAGGCTGGGACAGCTGTAATGAAGAAGGAACAAACAGTTCCTCTGTATATAGGGAATTGACCCCGGGGGTAAGTCCGGCCTTTAGCGTATTATAGTGCTGAATGCCAAGGACCAGGGACTTTGTTACCTCTGAGGGTGTATTGTAGGCGGCATAATGACCTGCAAAGATATCGTCCAGCTCGGCCTTATGCAACACCTTGGGATAATAACCGTTAAAGTTCAGCTCGTCAAGAGCTGAGAGATGAGAGTCAGGAACATGATTACCCATAATGACATAGTGAACGCCACGGGATACTGATGTCCTGACTTCTATGGCTCCAAAATCAAGAATACGTTTCCTTACAGAACTTGCGTTCGAACCCAAGTTACCTACCACGCACACGACCCTGTCTGTAAAGGGAGTCGTCTGCCTGAAATCCTCGTCTGTAAAGAAACCGTATTGCATATCCTATTCGTTTGTCTGTTCCTTGGCAGGCATCTGCTTGATATTAATAACATTGCTGACCTCGCCTGACTTAAGAACCAATGCCGTTGTACGTGCATTCTGCTTGTCCGTATTCGGGGTAAGGGCGATTGCTATGTTATTGTAGTCCTTCCCGCCGGCAGTCTTGCCAAGAGTAAGCCATGTCTGGTCGGCTCCGTTCTCGAACTCCAGTGTCCATGGATTGGCAACAGTAAAGCAAACGCTGTCTGATACAGCATCGGCTTCTACCTGCAGCTCGAAAGTGGCAGCTTCAGGGATGATATAGTCGTCACCCGCGATTGTTGGCGAAGGATGGTTGATATTCAAGAAACCCAGCTGGACATAGGAAGGATAACAGGTGTTGTTATAGCTGTCAATCTGAACACGTCCTATACGTGTCTTACCTGTGGTGTTCGGACTGAAGGCGAGCAATGCCTTGAAGGTGTACAGATTGTAGGGATTATAAGTGACGGTATAGGATTCACCGGCTGTAATTGTTAACCAGTCTGTATTATAAGGCCTGGCCTCATAACTGTCAAAGGTCTGGAATACGACAGAATCCTCAACCTGATCAGCATACAACACGTTGTAGTTTTGTGGGTGAATCAGCCACAGACAATGATTTTCCGACTCACTCTTGTTACAGGAAGAGAAAAAAGAAAGACATGCAACAGAAGCGCATATCAAACAAAACTTATTCATAATCTTTTTACTTTAAATATATTTATCTGATACGCAAAGTTATTATTTTTTATGGTAAGGGCAAAACATTTATACTACATTTAATTGTGTTTAACAAAAAATGATTATCTTTGTAACGATGAACAATATTTACTACAGAGATATCATAGAACTGCTCCTTCCGCACGGTAAGGAAGGGCTTAAGTTGTCTCTAATCGTCAGATATATCTACAATCAGCATGTAGATATGTTTAACGATTCCATTAAGTATGAGGAAATCTACAAGGCGGTTGGACTCTTCCTGTGGAAGCAGTCGCAGAAGCGCGAATCACCTTTTACGCATAATTCATACGGCGTCTATGCCATAAAGCCCGACGTAGCCGTTCAACTGGATCTCTTCTGGGATTTGCCTGCCGACAAAATCATCGGAGAACCGGAAGAGGAAACCAAGACCGATAAGAGCAACGTAGTACAGATGGAGTTATTCAAAACCACGAAGAAATAACCCCTAACGCATTCTGGTACCTGTACGGGCCTCCACCACGTTCACCACATAATCACCCAGCTTCTCACATGCATTGATAAGGTCCATGTAAATGGTACCTACTGCATATGTGTATTGGTGATTATTGATGTCGATGATATTCTGGGACTTCAGCTGGTCGCGGAAGTTATTGATCTCCTTCTCGATGTTATAGCAACGATTCACGTCGAAGTAGTCCTTCCTGCCGGTAATAAGCTGGTTCATGTTTGTAAGGGCCTGGTCGGTAAGTCCCATCATCTGATACAAGTGATTGTACTGCTCCTCGTTGAAGTGGTCTTCCTTACCCTGATACTTACGGCTGATGGTACGGGCCATATTGTAGCAGCTGTCACCGATACTCTCCAGTTCGGAAATCTCACGCAACATACCACGTATCTTGGCCTTTGTATCGTCAGAAAGGTGAGCGTCACTGACCTGATCCAGATAGTTGGCAATTTCCAGTTCCAGATTATCAGAGATGCTCTCGTACTTCTCGATACGGGAGAAAAGCTTGTTGAACTCCGTTTCCTGGTTACTCTTCTTCTTATTAGTAGCAGAAGCAGAAAGGGTCAGCAGTTCGTGCACCATCAGGAACATACGCTGCATACGGCCGGCAAAGCTCTGAATCTCCTTCTGCGCCTCAAGTACAGACAACTCGGGAGTCTTCATGATACCCGAAGTGATGAAGTGCAGACGGAAGTCTTCTTCCTCGTCAACTGTCTTGGGCTTGATAACCCAGCATACCAGCTTCTCGATATACGGGATAAACCATATCAAGATGAATGTGTTGGCAACGTTGAAACAGGTATGGAATGCTGCCAGTACGAAATTCAACTTGCCTGCATTGGCCATGAATGCCGCAGCACCGGCGGCTTCCTTTGTCATATCCACGTCATATCCCACGAAGCCGCAGACGGCGTCAACGAATGGGCGGAAAACGAAGAGAATCCAGATTACGCCGAAGAAGTTGAAGAACATGTGAGAGAGCGCCGCACGACGGGCCTGTGTGTTGGCTGAGAGAGCAGCCAGATTAGAGGTAACGGTCGTACCGATATTCTCACCCATCACCAAGGCTATACCCTGATAGATGGGCATTGCACCTGTTGAGCAGAGCAGCATGGTGATTGCCATCACAGCTGCTGATGACTGTACGCAGAAAGTAAGCACGCCACCCAACAACAGGAAGATTACTGTAGTATGAAACGAATCTGGATCAAAGGAAAGGAAGAAGTCCGTAACAGCGGGATTGTTACCCATGTCCATAGACGTACCTGTTGCCTTGAGAGTGGTCAGACCCAACAGCAACAAGCCGAGTCCGAAAAGGAAGTCGCCAATGTAGCGATGCCTTTTCATATAAATAAGGATAATACCTACAAAGAAGCCGATGTATGATAAGAAGCCCACATCGAAGGTGGCAGCCTCTCCACCGCCTGCCGTACCTATTGCCATAATCCAAGCCGTCATCGTAGTACCTATATTGGCACCCATAATGACTGATATGGCCTGTGCCAAAGTCAGCAAACCGGCATTTACGAATGAAACTGTCATGACGGTGGTAGCCGTTGATGACTGTACGGAAGCTGTGACAAGCATACCCGTAAGCACACCCGTGAATCTGTTTGTTGTCATTGCGCCAAGCACATGACGAAGCTGAGGGCCGGCCATTTTCTGCAAGGCTTCACTCATGGATTTCATACCGAACATGAGCAATGCCAGAGAGCCCAGAAGCTTAAAGACAATAAGCAAAGACATAGAAATCTATAGTATAAATTATTAAATCTTGAAAGACGTTACAAAAATAGGCATTTATAAGACTTCTGCCAAATAATTCTGTTTTTTTCTGCTTTTGCTGTAGGAAAAAGGAAGTCAGGGCAATAAAAAACTCCTGCAATTCTGTGCGAACTACAGGAGTCTTTAAATGTATGTTACTGCACTAAGGCAGCGTGATTACTTCTTGTTGAGGTAAAGGTCAGCCTGAACAGCGCAAGCTACAGTACAACCTACCATGGGGTTGTTACCGATACCCAGGAAGCCCATCATCTCAACGTGAGCGGGAACTGAGCTTGAACCTGCGAACTGAGCATCTGAGTGCATACGGCCCAGTGTGTCAGTCATACCGTAAGAAGCGGGACCTGCAGCCATGTTATCGGGATGCAGGGTACGTCCTGTACCGCCACCGCTGGCTACGCTGAAGTAAGCCTTACCTGCGCGGATACGCTCCTTCTTGTATGTACCGGCTACGGGATGCTGGAAACGTGTGGGGTTAGTAGAGTTACCTGTGATAGAAACATCTACGTCTTCCTTCCAGAGGATAGCTACACCCTCGCGGACATCGTCGGCACCATAGCAGTTAACGGCAGCACGGGGACCGTTAGAGTAAGCAATACGCTTAACCTCCTTCAACTCACCTGTGAAGTAGTCGAACTGTGTCTGTACGTATGTGAAACCGTTGATACGGCTGATAATCATGGCAGCGTCCTTGCCAAGACCGTTGAGGATACAACGGAGGGGCTTGTCAGCTGGTCTTGACTTATTGGCCATCTGAGCAATCTTGATAGCGCCCTCGGCAGCAGCGAATGACTCGTGACCTGCCAGGAAAGCGAAACACTTGGTGTCGGGAGACAGCAGACGGGCACCCAGCTCACCGTGGCCGATACCTACCTTACGGTCGTCGGCAACTGAACCGGGGATACAGAAGCTCTGCAGACCCTCACCGATATAGTTGGCAGCCTCGACAGCGTCCTTAGCCTTCTCCTTCAGAGCGATAGCAGTACCTACGACGTAAGCCCACTTAGCGTTCTCGAAGCAGATCATCTGTGTCTCTTCGCAAGTCTTGTAGGGATCAAGGCCGGCAGCCTCACAAATCTGATTTGCTTCCTCGATAGAAGCGATACCGTGTGCGTTCAAACATGCAAGAATCTGCTTGATACGACGGTCCTGTGACTCGAATTTTACTTCTCTAATCATAGCAGTTCCTCCTTATTCTTTACGTGGGTCAATACTCTTAACAGCACCGTCCTCAGCCTTTGTACGGCCATAGGTACCTGTTACACTCTTCAAAGCCTCTTCTGCAGGAACACCCTTCTTGATAGCGTCCATGAACTTGCCCATGTGAACAAACTCATAACCGCAAACCTGGTCGTCCTTGTCGAGGTACATCTTTGTGATGTAACCCTCAGTCAGCTGCAGGTAACGAGTACCCTTAACCTTGGTACCATACAATGTACCGCACTGAGAAACAAGACCCTTACCAAGGTCCTCAAGGCCGGCACCAATCATCAGACCACCCTCAGAGAAGGCACTCTGTGTACG
>Ga0310786_10002130_pt1 | contig 30843 bp, 22 predicted proteins | sample AusTroGonzalo_MG_FD_203881 | JGI IMG/M metagenome (GOLD analysis project Ga0310786, IMG submission 203881) | Bovine rumen microbial communities from tropical cattle in Woodstock, Queensland, Australia - Gonzalo_03 (v2) (version 2) | ecosystem: Host-associated > Mammals > Digestive system >...
TTGCGACGGTAGCTTCACGATCGTCCCGCCTGCTGGAAACACTGCCGTATTCGATTTCTCGTGCGTGGCCGGTTCGCCGATCATTCCGTACAGCGGCGCGCTTCCCGCCATATCCGGCAATGTGTTCACCGCCACGACGGTACCCACATATGTGACGGACTCTGCCTCGTGGAAGGGGACGATCAGCCTCACATCCATCCCGCGTCAGTGGCCGCTTTCCCTCGCTGGTTACGGAAACGCCAATTCTGTTGTGGAAGTAAACGGTGTCGGTGCGCAAAATGCATCCGGCGATACAGGTGAATGGCTTGCCGATGGCACCGTGGCAATGAACCTGATTGTTACAGGAAACGGTATTCAGTTGACAAACGGGACTTCCAGGTACAAATCGGTAATAGGCGAACTTGCGGGTAGCGGCACATTCTCGCAGGACAATTCTGCCATATTACAGGGAATCACGATCAATGTGATGACTAACTTCACGGGAAATCTTTCCCTAAACAAGATGACTGTTACATTTGGCTCGTCTCAGCGGTGCGGGCAGAAATATGATGGCGGTTGGGTGAAAGACGAAGAAACAGCCAGCAAGCTCTTCATCGACTCCGATGCGGTTCTCTCCGTGCCAGCAGGTTTCGCGCTCTGGTCGCCTGTGGCGGTCGTGTTCGACGGGCCGGTGAACTTCACGACTGACGCCACCGAGCTCAATGGACTAGTCCTCTTTGAAAATGCCGGGTCGAACGTGACGTTTGGCAGCAATGCAAGCTTCACGATCAATGGCGAGCAGAAGAAGGCGTATGAAATGAGGCAGCGCGGCACAGACATCATCCTGATTTGGGGCAAGGGCTCCGTTCTTAGGTTCCGTTGATCTGTCCGTCGATCAGTCAGGCGATTTTTTGATTTTCCCCCTTGATTACTCGGCGTCTTTTAGGTAATATGTACCTATTGATTTCACCCAAGAAAGATTTCCCAATAAGGAGCAAAAAAATGAAGTTCAGCAATATCGCGATGGTTGCGTTCTGCGGCGCGCTTGCGTTCGCATTCTCTGGTTGTAAATATGACAGATCTGGCGAAGGCGGCGATGCGTCCGGTTCGGATGTTTCGACCATCGATAACGGTGGCGCCGGCGGTGCTGTTGGCAATGACATTGACACCATATCCGGTGGTGACGGAGTTCCCGCCACCGAGTTGAAGTTCGACCAGGATCCCAACTACGTCCGTTGCACGGATGTCGACTTCCAGCCCGTCTATTTCGGTTTTGACGCTTCTAATCTCGCCGGAAGCGAGATGAGCAAGGTTGAGGCCGTGGCCAGCCATCTGCAGAGCCATCCCACCCGCGTGGTGATTGTCGAGGGCAATTGCGACGAGCGCGGCTCCAACGAGTACAACCTTTCTCTCGGCGAGTTGCGCGCCATTTCCATCCGCGACTACCTCGTGTCGCTCGGCATCGCGCCTAATCGTGTGCAGACCAAGAGCTACGGCGAGGAGAAGCCTGCCGTGCTCGGCTCGGGCGAGGCAGTGTGGTCCAAGAACCGCCGCGGCGAGTTCGCGATCTTCCAGCATCGCTGAGTCTGCGCGGGACGGATTAGGGACAGATGACGTTCGCGTTTTTCCTCGAATCCGTGGGAGGCGGCGAGTGGCTTGTGCTGCTCGCCGTCATTCTCATTGTCGTCGGTCCCAAGAACCTGCCTTCGGCCGCACGCAAGATAGGCCAGATAATGGCGCAGCTGAGAAGGGCTGCGGACGAGTTCAAACGCCAGCTTATGACCATGGACCAAGAGGTCCAGAAGACAGTCGAGGATGTCAAGCAAAGCTATATGAATGTTGGGCAGGAGGTGAATGACGCAGTTGCCGAAGATGGCACAACCTCCATGTCCGGCGCAGGCGGCGAAGATGCGTCGGCATCGACCGCCGAAGGTGATGTGTCGCCGAATGATGAAGATTCGGATCGTGCGATGTGGGAGAGCTACGGGCGCGACTACGATCCGGACGGCATGTACGGATATTCCGATGAGCAGCAGGGCGAAGCAGAAGCAGCAGAAGAAGCAGTAGCTGCAGAAGAAGTAGCAGCAGTAGAAGCAGCAGAAGAGAAAAAACCGCAAGAGGAGGTCATCTCTTGAAGATGCGCGGGCTCATCAAAGATCCTGATGCGTACAACGACCCGCCCCGGCCGTTCTTTGAGCACATAGTGGCTCTGCGTTCCTGCATCATGAATGCGGCGATAGCGTGGGTGATATGCTGCATCATAGTGGGCGTGTTTTCTCCAAGGGTCCTCTCTTGGCTGCAGGCGCCGGCAACGGCCCTTCAGGAGGCGGGGAAAATCAGGATCGTGTCGCTGAATCTCACCGGTGGATTCAGCCAGATAATGTCGATAGGCATGTGGGGCGGGACGGCGCTTGCGTTTCCCGTCGTGATGTATTTCATCCTGCGATTCGTGTTTCCCGCTCTCACGCGTCGCGAAAAGGTGGCGATTCTCTTCTTCTTGCTGGCCGGCACGGTGTTTTTTGCGATCGGGGTAGGGTTCGCGTACGGTCAGCTTGCCCCTAATGTGGTGCGTTTCTTCGACATCGTGAACCAGTGGATAGGGCTTAGCGTCACGGAGGTGCAGATCGAGAACTACGTTCCGCTCATCATGAAGTTGATTCTGGCCTTCGGGCTTGTGTTTCAGATACCGCTCATACTTTTCGTCTTGGGGTGGCTTGGAGTGATATCGTCCGACACTCTTCGCCGCTACCGTCGCTTCGCCATAGTGATTGCCTTCGTCCTGGGCATGGCTCTTACGCCTCCCGACCCAATGAGCCAACTGCTCATGGCCGTGCCTCTGTGCCTTCTTTACGAGGCCAGCATTTGGGGCATCTGGCTCAAGGAGAAGGCTTCGTTCTCTTCTGGTTCGGACGACGATGAAAAGGGCGGCGCGCCTGCCGAGGCTTTGTCTAAGGCCGAGGCGGATCCGCCGCCGTCGGAATCGGCCACATGAAGAATCGCTTCACAATCATCTGGGGCTTTCTTGCCGCCATCTCCATAGGCACCATACTGCTGATGTTGCCGATTTCGAGCCCTGCGCAAACATGGCGGTCGTTCGCGGATGCGCTTTTCACGGCCTGCTCTGCCGTTTGCATCACAGGTCTCACTGTGGTGAATCCCGGCACGGATCTTTCCCTCTTCGGGCAGATAGTGCTGGTTGTGCTGGTGCAGCTTGGATGCGTGGGCATAATGACGATCGGAACGTTCTTCCTTGTTTTGGCGGGGCGGCGTCTCTCGTTCTCGAACGAGTTCACCGTGTCGAACGCCTACGGTGCCTCCGGCGTGCGCGGATTTCGCTCTCTAGTCATTTGGGTGGTGTTGTCCATGCTGATGTTCGAGGGGCTTGGAACATGGATTCTGCACGAGTTGTTCATGGCCAATCCCGTGCCCGGCGCAGATTCGGCGCCGGGCGGGCTTTGGTTTCGAGCGTACTTCTACGCGGTGATGGCGTTTTGCAATGCCGGATTCTCGCTTCATGCATCTTCCCTCGCGCCGTTCGGGGCGCAGCCGTTCGTTCTTGTGACGATGGCCGTCTTGGTGATCTTGGGCGGCTTCGGATTCCTCGTGATATACAACATCTGCACCATCCAGTTCTGGCGGCGCAACCTTCTCAAGCGAGGACGCCTTTCGCTTCACACGCGCGCCGTGCTCGTCTCTTCGGCGGTGCTTGTGGCGGTCGTGTTCGTGCTTTTCTTCGCGTTTGAGTTCAAGGGGTCTCTGGAGCCTTTTTCGCTCCCCGAAAAGCTGGCCGTGACGCTTTTCCAGGCGGTGACGCCGCGCACATGCGGTTTCACGGTAGTGCCGCTCAACGAGACTCATCCGGCCACCCGCTTTATCGCCGAAGTGATGATGTTCATCGGCGCGGCCCCGGGCGGCGCGGGTGGCGGAATCAAGGTGACCACGTTCATCGTTTTCGTGTGCACGCTTGTGTCCATCTATCGCGGCAGACGCGATGTGACCGTGTTCCAGCGCACCATACCGCCGGACATCGTCCGCGAATCGATAGTCATTTTCTTCTTCTATTTCGCCTTGGCTGTGGTCGCCATGACCATTCTGCTTGCCACCGAGACAGGCCGTGAAGGCCTGTCGTTCGAGACGCTTCTCTTTGAAACAGTGTCGGCCGTCACGACAACTGGCCTCAGTTGCGGCAACACCACTCAGCTGCTCTCCATGTCTGGCCGCCTGGTGCTTATGGTGTGCATGTTCGTTGGCCGCCTTGGCGCAATCACGGTCGTGCTTCTCATAGCCGGCAAGGAAGAGCCTTCCTCCATCCGCTACCCCAAGGAGGAGCTAGTCGTAGGTTGATCCCCTCCCTCGTTCCAACTCCCAGCTCCCAACTACCAACTATCAACTCCCAGTCACCATCAAACAAAGGCCAAACCATGTTCAAAATCGGATGTCATCTTTCCAGCGCCGGAGGTTATCTGGCCATGGCGCAGACCGCGGATTCAATCGGAGCCAACGTGTTCCAGTTCTTCACGCGCAATCCGCGCGGCGGCACCGCAAAGCCGCTTGACATGAACGATGTGAAGCGATTCGCCGTTTTCTCCGCTCGGCATGGCATAGGCCCGATTCTCGCCCATGCGCCATACACGATCAACGCCGCCGGCGCAGACGACCGTGTGCTCGATTTCGCCGAGGCCACGATGTTGGACGACATCAAGCGCCTTGAGGCAACTCCCGGCGCGCTTTACAACTTCCATCCCGGTTCGCATGTGAACCAAGGCGTGGAGAAGGGCATCGAGCTCATCTCTTCAATGCTAATTCGCATACTCACGCGCTTCGATTCTCCCATTTCAACGACCATCCTGCTCGAAACGATGTCCGGCAAGGGTTCGGAGGTCGGGCGGAGCTTCGACGAACTGCGTTCCATCATCGATCGCGTGGAGGGAGAGCTTTCGTCTTTCGGCGCAAAGCATCCCAAGTTGGGCGTTTGCCTTGACACTTGCCATGTGTGGGACGGGGGCTATGACATCGTGAACGACCTTGACGGTGTGCTAGACGAGTTCGACGAGGTCATTGGCCTCGACCGGCTCAAGGCGATACATCTCAACGACTCTCTCAACGCGTTTGCCGCCCATAAGGACCGCCATGCCTGCATTGGCAAGGGCAAGATAGGAGAGGAGGCTCTTGCGCGCGTGATAAACCATCCGCGCCTGCGCGATCTTCCGTTCTATCTCGAGACGCCAAACGACCTCGATGGCTACCGCAACGAGATAGCGCGCCTCAAGTCTCTTCGCAAATAGGCAATAGTAATCGTCTGATGGACCGCTGTGGGGTCAGACCCTTGTGGATCTCCGTGGGTCTCCAAAGTGGCAAAGTCGGGAGGCAGACCGCAAAGTTGTCTATACCGCTATTTTCGTTTTCTAGCCGTTTCGTTTCCTGAATGCATATGCTATAATAGCGTCACGCAAAGACATACGAAAGGAACAACAAACCATGAATTCTAAGAGAACACTGATCGGAACGATTTTCGTGGTCGCGGCAGGCGCGATGCTCCCCGCCGCAGCACTTGTGGAGGGAACGTCATCTCTTGATGAGGACTTCAGGAATCCGCCGCGCGCGGCGGGAGTCCACGCCTGGTGGCACTGGGTGGGCTACAACGTAAGTAAGCGCGGCATAACGCGCGATCTCGAGGCGATGCGCGACGCAGGACTCGGCGGCGCCACGATCTTCACCATCGCCTCGCATTCCGGACGCTGGAACGGCGAGGCGATGACCAACCAGTTCTGCGCCGGCATGAGCTACATGAACGACGTGTGGTGGGACCACGTGAAGTTCGCCGCCGAGGAGGCCGCGCGGCTCGGACTCGAGGTTGGCATGCACAACTGCCCAGGTTTCTCCGTCTCGGGCGGAACGTGGATTGACCCCGAGCATGCGATGAAGGAGCTCGTCTGGACGAAGTGCCGCGCGCCCGAGAAGCCAGCGGAACCCGACCACGGCCAGCTCGACTGGTACCGCGAAATCGGCGAGGCGTCGTTTGACGGATGGAACTACCGCTTCGGATATCGCGCGAAACCGAAGCGCCCGTCGCCATCCCCAGAGGACATCGCAAATTGCGCGCTTGAGTGCGACAAGCTTTCCGCCGAGGCGGTGAAGCTCCACCTCGACAATGTTCTGAAGCCGCTCGTTGAGCATCTTGGTCCGCTCGTCGGCAAGTCGTTCAAGCACATCCTCATGGACAGCTACGAGGCGGGCGACTGCAACTGGACGCAGACGTTCCGCGAGGACTTCATAGCCTCGCGCGGATACGATCCCTTGCCGCATCTCCCCGTGATCGCGGGCGCGAAGATGCCGGACGCCGCGCGCTTCAAGGAGGACATGAAGATCGTCGTCGGTGAACTTTTCACGAAGAACCACTACCGCCAGTTCCAGAATCGCCTCAACGAGCTTGGGCTCGACTTCCAGATGGAGCCGTACGGCGGACCCTTCGACGGATGGGAGGCGGCGCGCTACACGGATGTCCCCATGGTCGAGTTCTGGTTCTGCGCACCGTGGTACAAGCCTGGCTGTTTCGGCGGCTATCCAATCCACGTCGGGGCGACTGGCCGTGCGTTCGGACGCAACATCGTCGCGACCGAGGCGTTCACGGGCGGTTCCTCCTCCTCGCGTTGGGAGAGGTCGCCGCGCGACCTCAAGGACTGCGGCGACGCCACGTTTGCGCGCGGCATCAACCGCCTAGTCCTGCACCACTGGGCACACCAGCCGTTCGACCCGAAGTGGTCGCCCGGCGCCACGATGGGCTTCTGGGGAACGCACTTCGGCGAGTGCAACACGTGGTTCGAGCCTGGCAAGACATGGTACCGCTACCTGAATCGCTGTCAGGCGTTGCTCCAGCGCGGAGAGCAGGTGGTGGACGCGATCGCGCTCAAGGGCAGACCCAAAGAGAACGAGTTCGACGCAGTTCCCGAGTCGGCGTTCGTCGCCGACCTCAAGGTGCTTCCGAGCGGAGACGTCGCGCTTCCGTCTGGACGTACCTATCGGCTCGTCATCCTCCCCGACACGGACGTCGCTTCGCCCGAGGTGGCGCGCAAGGTGCGCGAACTCGTGAAGGGCGGCGCCGCGGTCTATGCGCCACGCCGGTTCGTGCGCGTGCCCGGGCTTAGGGGCGGCGCGGAGGCGGACGCCGAGGTCAGGGCTGTTGCGGCGGAGCTGTGGGACAGACCCGCGAAGCGCTTCTTCACGTCCGGCACGGCCGACGATGCGCTCGCTGCACTTGGAGTGAAGCCTGTGTTCGAGGTCGTGGGCGAGCAGGACGCGCTGCGTCCGATCCTCGCCTCGGCGCGTCGCGAGGGCGACGTCGACTTCTTCTTCGTCTGCAACACCTCGACAAACGCGGTCTCACGCACGCTCGCGTTCAGGTCTGCCTATAAGATTCCGGAGATATGGGACGCGGAGACAGGAAAGACGCGTAAGGCGGACTCCTGGCGCGTGGAGAACGGGCGGACATGGATCGACGCTGAGTTCGATCCGCTCCAGTCGTTCTTCGTCGTCTTCCGCGAGAAGGGCGATCCTCCCACTGCAAATCCGCCGCGGAGAGTTCTCGATAGCGCGATGGTCGTCGATGGATACTGGACGGTTTCGTTCCAGGAAGGCCGTGGCGCGCCGAAGACCCCGATCCAGCTCGACGGACTTCAGTCGCTTTCGGAGCTGCCGATTCCGGGCGTGAAGTACTTCTCGGGCACGGCGACCTACCGTCAGAACATTCAGATCAACAACTGGCGGGCGCTTCCATGTACGGACGGCGTGAAGCGCAAGAACTTCTTCGACAGGAACGCGCGATACGTGCTGAACCTCGGCGATGTCATGGTGATGGCGGAGGTGTATGTGAACGGCAAGTACTGCGGTACGGTGTGGCACGTGCCATACAAGGTCGATGTCACGGGTGCGCTCCGCGAGGGCGACGAGAATGACATTGTCGTGAAGGTGACGAACACGTGGCGTAACCGTCTCATCGGCGACGAGCAGGAGCCGGATGACTGCGTGTGGGGCATCCCAAATGCGAAGAGCGGAGCCCGCTCCGGGCGCGGACTCAAGGCCCTCCCTGACTTCGTTTTCGGAAACGGGGAGCGTCCTTCGAAAGGACGCATCGGGTTCTGCGTCTGGAATTACTTCGGCGTCAACTCGGAACTTCAGCCTTCAGGCTTGATAGGTCCCGTTACGATTGAGAAGTACCGTTGAGGTGGTTCTTTGGACCGCTATGGGGGCAGACCCCTGTGCGTGATTTTTTTTATTTTCCCGCTTGCATTCCGAAAAATTCGTGGTATCATTCGCAACGTGGCCCGGCATAGTGCTGTGCGCCGCGTTTCCCCTCTTTTTTGAGTCAATCTGAAAGGTAAAAAATATCATGAAATTCATAAAAATGCCATTTGGCGACGGAAAAATGTCCGTTTCGCGCAAAATGGGCAAGGTGCATCTGCGCCTGCTTTGGAACATGTTCGTCCTTATCGTTGCACTTGGTCTAGTCCATGGCATGGTGAAGGATCAGAAGAATTTGAAGAAAGCTGCGGACGACATCGCCGCCGCCGGGGCGCAAGTCCAGCAGTTGAAGGGCGATCTTGCAAAGGCGCAGAGCGCGTTGAAGGAAGCTGAAGCGAAGTTGGCCGAGGCCAATAAGCGCACCGAGAAGAAGGACGATGACGAGAAGACGGAGTCTAAATCCGAACCCAAACCGCCTTCGCCCTTTATCGTAGATCGTGTAGAATACGACAATCAGACAACTCTCAAGCTTTTCCTTTCAGCGCCTGCCGACGCAGAAGTTCTGCGCGAGTACATAAAGGTCGAGCCGGTCAACGGCGCGATCGGCCTGAGATGCGCCGGCGGCACTTGGCGTCCGCGCGTCGAGGTGACGGGCGACTTCCCGTTTCGCAAGAAAATCACGTTGCGCGTTCGCGCAGGCTTCCCGGCCGACAAGGATGCGAAGAAGCCGCCGCTCGCAGAGGACTTCACATACACGTTCACGCGCAGCGACGCGCGCCCGGAGGTCATATTCGCGGACAAAGGACGCTATCTGCCGCCGGACGGCAAGCGACTCATTGCGCTCTCGACGATAAACGTCACGAACGTCTTCATGTCCGTTGCGCGCGTTCCGCCCGCCAACATCGTGCAGCTTCTCGCGCGCGAGGAGAAGAAATATTCGGCCGTTCGCTACGGAGACGGTGCGCCTGCGGATTCGGAAAACACGTCGGAACTGACCGACTCTCCGCGCGAATGGAAGGCCGCAGCCGGGTATCGTCTCAACGAACGCAGAGTAGTGCCGCTCGCCGTGAAGGCGACGGAAGGTGCGCCGTCAAACGGCGTGTTCCTCGTGACTGCGCGCAATGCGGACAAAGACCGCAAGGATTGGTATAACTACTGGAATGGCGAAGGGAACGAGAATTTCAACCCTCTTCGCCATCGTCTAGTGTGCATCACCGACATCGGCCTTACGGTGCGCAGAGCAGACCGCAAGCTTTATGTCTGGTCCACATCGCTCCTGAAGGGCAAGCCGATCGAAGGCTGCAGGATTTCGGCATACTCTTCGAGCAATGTGCGCCAGGGAACGGCAGTCTCCGACAAGAACGGACTCTGCGTCATAGACTGCGCGGGAACGCTCGAGCCTTTCGCTGTGGTGGCCGAGTCTGCCGACGGCTCCGACGTCGCCTTCATGGCGCTGAGCGACCGCATGGAGGTGGAGGAGACCGGCGTCATGGAGATTGCGCGCGACGAATATCTGAAGCCTGACGCGTGCATGGCATTCGCCTGGACGGAGCGCGGCATATACCGTCATGACGAGAAGATATTCTTCCATGCGATCCTCAGGAACGGCCGCGGCGTCGCGCCGAAGCCATTCCCGGTGGAGCTGCGCCTCATCGATCCGGAAGGGCATGTCGCTATGCGCAACAACGCCATGCCTGATGCCCTTGGCGCGGTGGTTTTCGAAGGCTTCTCGGTTGGGGCGGACCGTCCAAGCGGCTGTTGGGACATAGTGATCGCCACGCCCGGAAAGCGCGGCGTCGATCTCGGCATGGCCTCATTTTCCGTTGAGGATTTCGCGCCGCCGCAGATCCGCGTGAAGGTGGCGCCGGAGGGCGATTCGCCGACGAACTTCGCCTTCGCCGTTTCGGCAGAGCATCTTTTCGGCGGCCCCGCCCGCAATCTCGGCGCGGAAGGCGCGGTGTTGTTCCAGGATGCGCCGTTCTCTCCCGCGAAGTGGAAGGGCTATAAATTCGGCGACGAGAAGCGCGGGCTGAATCCAAACTTCCGCCGTCTCGCCAAAACAAAGCTCGACGACAAGGGTTGCGCAAAGTTCGCCGCCGCGATCTGGAAGGACACCGGTCTGCCCAAGGCCGCCGTTCGCGCCATAGGCCAGGGAACCGTGTTCGAGGACGGCGGACGCCCGGCGAACGCGCGTGCCGAGAAGATTTTGCACTTCTATCCGCACTACATAGGCGTGAAGATCGGCGACACTGTGAGCATTCCCGAAAACGGCTTTGCTTCCGTTTCGGTGGCATGCGTGCTGCCCGATGGCTCGCGCCTCGCGTCTGCACGCAGTCTTCAGGCGTCGTTCTTGAAAGTGGAAAACGTTTACAGCTGCAAGACGGACGAAGAAGGCTGGAACACGTGGACGTGCGACAAGGTGGAGGTTCCCTGCTCTGAAGTCACGACAGTGCAAACCAAGGCCGACGGCGATGTGTCGCTTTCGATTCCGTTCCGCGAAAGCGGCGACTATATTCTCGTCCTTAACGATCCTGAAAACGGCGTCAGCTTCGGCGCATCATTCTGGCTCAGCGCGTATGGCGACGACACGGTGCGCGCGCCGATGGCGAATCCTGCGGCGATAACAATCTCGCCCGACAAGCCTTTTTACCGCCTCGGGGATAAGGCGCGCCTCGTCGTGAAGTCGCCGTTCTCCGGCCATGCGCTTCTTACTGTTGTGCGCGACAAGGTTGTCTACTGCGAATCGTTCGCCATGACGAATGCCACCTCCGAGCTTACGTTGCCTGCCGCCGTGACGGAATGGGCGCCGAATGTGGACGTGTCGATAGTGGTCGTTCGCGGCGCGGATGTGGGAACGTCGCGGCAGGGCATTCGCGCCCATGGCGAAAAGTGCCTGCCTGTGCGTCCGATTGAAAGGGAGATTCCCGTGAAGGTGTCGGCATCGGTAGTGTGCGGCAACGACAAGGGAAGCGAGGTGACGGTGGACATCGAGGCTGTGTCGCCTGCCGCGACGGGAGTTGTCGCAGTCGTGACGATCGTCGATGAAGGCATCAACATCCTCACTGGGCAGGAGATACCCGATCCGATCAAGTATTTTGCCCAGTCGCGCTTCGGGACTCATCCGCTATGGGATCTCTTCGGAAAACTTCTGCCAGTATGGGATGGCGATCCGCTGAAAGTCCGCGGCATCAAGACGGGCGGCGGTTTCGGCGAAGATCTCCTAGGGCGCGTGAGCCCCGTGCCGTCGCGCCGCTTCAAGCCGCTTGCCTGCTGGAAATCCGCTGTGCCGCTCACGGACGGCAAGGGGCGCACCGTGTTCAATTTGCCCGAGTTCGTCGGCGAGGTTCGCGTCACGGCCGTTGCGTATTCGGCCGTTGCGGCGGGCGCCGCTGCCGTCCAGCGCAAGGTCACGCCCAAGCTCGTGATGCAGAGCGACGCGCCGCGCTTCGCCGCTCCCGGCGACGCATTTGACGCCACCCTCACCCTGACCGATCGCGGCGGCAAGGGAGTCGAGGCATTATGGGAAATCTCGGCATCGGGCGTAGTGCGTCTGGCCAAGGAGGCCGTAGGCAAGGCCAAGATCGAAAAAGACGGTTCCACGAACATCTTGGTTCGCGTCATTGCAGGCGATGCGCCCGGACAAGGCGTGCTGCGCTTCCGCTCGTCAGGTTCGGGCGAGACGCACGAACAGACCATCGAGCTTCCCGTGCGCCCTGCCGTTGCGGCGCGCGAGACTGCGGGCGCGGAGTGCATCCAGCCCGGCAAGACGCGCAAGTTCGCCGCGCCCGACAAGGATGCCGGCGTGCCAGATGCCACAGTGCGCATCTTCGCGCCCGCCTCGTCGCCGCTCTCGCAGCTTTCCGGCGCGCTCGCATGGCTTGCCGACTATCCTCACGGCTGCCTTGAGCAGACATCATCGCGCATATTCCCGCTAGTTGCCGCCGGCGGGCTTCTCAACACGCTTGCCGCCTCGGCGGAGAAGGGCGCTCAAGACCGCCAGGTCTATGTTGCCGCCGGCGTAAGGCGAGTCACGTCGATGATCCGTTCGCACGATTTCGTCATGTGGCCGGACTGCAACTACGCGCCGCACGACAGCGAAGTGTCGCTCTACGCCGCGCACTTCCTGATCGCCGCCGACGTGTCCGGGACGAAGTTGGATTCGTGGGCCAAGGACAGGGTCTTGGGCTTTCTGCGCAAGTGGTCCTCGAGCACGAACAATGCCGTGGCCGCGTATGCATGCCATACCCTCGCCCTTGCGGACAAGCCGAACAAGGATCGCATGTTGAGCCTTTACGACGCTCGCCAGAAGCTCAGCCTTCTTGATCGCGCACGCCTTGCGCGCGCATTCGCCCGTCTGAACGACCGTACCCGCGCGGCAGAGCTTGTGAAGGGCGGTGCAGACGCTCCTGCCTCCGTCCGCGAAGCCGCGTTCGCGACGCTTGCGCTGCTCGACATCGATCCTGCAGACGCCCGTCTCCCCCGCCTCGTGCAATGGCTCTCCGCCAAGCGGGATCCTGCGCGCTTCAGCTGGGGCACGACTGGCGAGAATGCCCATGCGCTTGTGGCGCTCGCATCATACTATCGTCACAATCCGTTCAAGGAAGGCCGGCCTGAGCTTACGCTCGCGGTGGACGACGGCGCGGCGGCGCCACTGCCCGAAAAGACGCGGCGCACGGTCAAGGGCGGCGGCGATGTGGTTCTGTCTAACACCGGCGCAGGCGACGCATGGTTCACATGGCGGCAGATCGTCCTGCCGCGCGCTGAGACGGTGAAGGAAGAGGCGCAGCATATTTCCATCGCCCGTCGTTACCTCACGGCGGAGGGGAAAGAGGCGGACATGTCCGCCGTGTCGCGCGGCGATATCCTGATAGCGCAGATATCCATCACGTCGAGCGAATCGCGCAAGCTGACGGATCTTGTGATTCAGGATCTCCTTCCGGCGGCGCTTGAGCCTGTGCATTCGCCGCTCGATCCGTCCGCGTACTCCTGGTTCAAGCCGAAGGCGCACGATTGGGTGATGCGTTCTGACGCCCGCGACGACAGAATGCTCGTGTTCTCGAAGGCATTCCGCATCGCCAAAGGCGAGACGGTCACATTCTCCTATCCGCTTCGCGTCGTGTCTTCTGGCGAGTTCATCCTGCCCGGCCCCGCCGTGGAGGCAATGTACGCGCCTGAGATACGCGCCGTCGCCGCGCCGTCGCGGCTTGTGGTGGCCCAGTGATCCGCATTCGGTGGAGACGCGTTCTAAGGTGTTCGCTTTGGGCGTTCGCAGTCCTCGTCGCGGCGGGGCTGCTCGTCTTCGCCGTGTCGTGGTTCGCCATCGACTGGACGGACGAAGGTTCTGACGTCTATCCCGGCGGTGTCGTGCTTCACGACGCCGCCGGCGACGTGATCCGCGTTTCGCTCGGTCCAGGCGACAGCGATTGCCGCCCGTACTACACCGCATCCCCCGACGATTGGATAGTCAAGGCGCTCGTCGCCTCGGAGGACGGCGAATTCTGGCGGCATTGCGGGGTACGCCCGTTGAGCGCCATGCGCGCCGCGTTCCAGAACATCGTGTGGCGGCGCAGGGTGTCAGGCGCATCGACGGTGACGATGCAGGCGGTGCGTCTCATAAAGCCGCACCGCAAGACCCTTTTCGAGAAGTGGGTGGAATCGATACGTGCGCTCAAGATGGAGCGTGCGCGCGACAAGACGTGGATAATCTCGCAGTATCTGAACCGTGCGCCGTTTGGCTCCAACTTCATAGGAGTGGAGGCGGCGGCGCAGGGATGGTTCGGGAAAAGCGCGAAGGCGCTCGGCCCCGGCGAGGCGGCGCTTCTTGCGGGCATGGTGCAGGCGCCGTCGCGTTTCCGTCCCGACCGCTGGCCGGAGCGCGCCTTGAAGCGCCGGGAATACGTGCTTTCCCGCATGGTGAAGCTCAAGTTCCTCACGCCGGCGCAGGCGGAGTGGGCAAGGACGGTGAAGCCCGTCCTCAATCGCGCGCCGCGTCCGTTCCTCCATCCGCACTATTGCGACTGGGCGCTGCGCGTCGCGGGGCGCGACCCGCGCAATCCGGGCGGCGGCGACATGGTTACGGCTCTCGATGCCGACGTCCAGGCCCTTGCGGAGGATGTCGTCAAGGCGGCATCGAAGGCGGCCGGCCGCGGAGCTTCCGCCGTGGTGATGCGCGTTTCGGACGGTGCCATAATCGCGCTTGCGTGCAGCGGCGACTATTTCTCGCAGGAACGCGGACAGGTCAACACCGCCGTCGCGCCGCGTCCGGCCGGATCCACCCTCAAGCCGTTCCTGTCCGCGCTTGCGATGGATCACGGGCTTGTGACGCCGGAGGAACGTCTTGCCGATGTGCCTATGGCCTTCAAGGGGTATCGACCGGCGAATTTCGACGCCCGTTTCCGCGGAGCAGTGACTCTGCGCGACTCGCTTGTGCTTTCGCTCAATCTTCCATTCGTGCGGCTTCTGCAGAAGACGGGCGTGTCCCGCTTCGGGGATTGTCTGCGTTCGCTCGGCCTTTCGCACATGAAAGCTCCTGATTCTTCGTTTGGCCTTGGAATGGCGATAGGCAACGTGGAGGTTTCGCTCGTGGAGCTTGTGGCGGCGTACGGGGCATTGGCGCGCGGCGGCATGTATCTGCCACCGTCTCCGTTTGCGGCAGGCGAAATGGGGTCAGACCCCAATCGGATGGGGACGGTCCCCGCAGTGCAGGCGTTCTCCACTGAGGCGGCGTATCTGGTTTCGGACATGCTTTCAGGGGACGAGCGCAGGGCCTTCGCCTTGGGGCACGTGGCGGACGTGGCCTCGCCCCGTTTCGCATGGAAGACCGGCACCAGTGCCGGCTGCCGCGATGCATGGACGATCGTCTGGAATCCTGTATACGTGGTTGGAGTGTGGTGCGGCGATCCTGCGGGAGGCGTCGCGGGCGGCGAAGTGGTGGGCGCGCGCGACGCCGCGCCGCACGCATGGCGGATCGCACGCGCCCTCTATCCGCGCAACGACGGGCCGTGGTTCGTGGAACCGGCGGGCATTCGCCGCCGCACGGTGTGCTCCAAGACCGGCCTTCCCGCGAATCCAGATTGTCCCGAGAAGGAGGAAGGTCGCGCGATAGCGGGGCGGTCGTCGCCTGCGTTATGCCATGTGCATGTGCGCGACGCGAACGGAAAGCTCGTTGTGCGCGAGGATCCGGTCCTTGCGGCGTTCGCGGGCGGGCGCACCGGGCGTCTTTCCATTGCCGCGCCCGAGAACGGGGCGGTGTTCACGCTTGCGCCAGGTCCGGTCAGGCAACAGGTGGTCTGCAAAGTCCACGGCAATGCGCAGGACGGGAAGTTGTGGTGGTTCCTTGACGGCGCGCCGCAGGGCGAGACGGTCGGCTCGGCTCCGTTCGTATGCGATCCAGGCGTAGGCGAACATGAAGTGACATGCGCCAGTGAAGAAGGCCTCTCCGCCTCCGTTCGCTTTCGGATCGCATCAGGCGAGTAATCGCCCCACCCGCAAATTGCGGCAAATCGCGACTTTCAAATCGCTGCAAAAGCCCCCTTGACGCAGCGCGGGGAAACTGATAAACTATCTCTCCTAGCCACGGAGAGGTGGCAGAGCCTGGTTGAATGCACATGACTCGAAATCATGCATACCGCAAGGTATCGGGGGTTCGAATCCCTCCCTCTCCGCCAATTGCGCTATGCGGGCGTAATTCAATGGCAGAATAGGAGCTTCCCAAGCTTCTTACGTGGGTTCGATTCCCATCGCCCGCTCCATTCCTCAAATTTCCCGCTTGAAGTCGCGGCGCCGTTTTGGTAAAATATTCGCCGTTTTTCCGTCTGGACCGGGCTAACAACCGACTGCCCGGCCGGTAAGGAACAAGAAAAGGACAACTAAAATGCCTAAAATGAAAACTAAGAAGTGCGCCACGAAGCGCATGAAAATGTCGGCTAACGGCAAGGTTCTCCGTTCGCAGGGCGGCAAAGCCCACTTGAACGGCTACAAGAGCCGCGGCCGGAAGCGCAACCTCCGCGGCACCACTGTCACGGATAAAACCGTCACGAAGACAATGCATCGCATGCAGCCATACGCATAAGGAGGAAAGAAAATGCGCGTAACAAATGCACCTGCTTCCCGTAAACGTCGCCGCAGCCGTCTGGAGCTTGCGAAAGGTTTCCGCGGCGCCCGTTCCAAACTCTTCCGCACTGCGACAGAGGCCGTCGATCGCGCGCTGAGCCTTTCGACGATCCACCGCAAGCTGCGCAAGCGCGACTTCCGCCATCTGTGGATCGCCCGCATCAACGCGGCCACCCGCGCCGAAGGCATGAGCTATTCCGCTTTCATGGCGGGGCTCATCCGTGCCGGCGTCACATTGAACCGCAAGATGCTCTCCGAGATTGCGATTCAGGATCCAGCTGGCTTCAAGGCGCTCGTCGAGATCGCGAAGAAGAACTGAGTTTCTCGCGAGACTCGTGTTTGCACAAGGCGGGAGGCATTTGCCTCCCGCCTTCGTTTGCCTCTTGCCTTGTTGTTATTGTCACTTCGAGTAGTAGACCTGCGGCATGTCGGGCTTCTTGACGCGAATCACGCCGATCTGGTACCAGGGCTGGCGTATGTTGCGGAACACCGACTTGATGCGGGTCAGCTGATTCTTCGGAACTATCAAGACGAACCCGATGCCCATGTTGAAGACGCGGTACATCTCGTCGTGGTCGACTTTGCCCTGACGCTCGATGAATTTGAATATCGTGGGCACTTCCCATGTGGTGCGGTCGATTTCGCACATCGTCGATTTGGGCAGGACGCGCGGAATGTTGTCCGGGAATCCTCCGCCGGTGATATGCGCCATGCCGTTGATCTTGATCTTGTTGTCAAGAAGGCGCGTGATGGGCTTGAGGAAGCTCTTGTGGACGGTGAGAAGGGCCTCGCCCACGGTTTGGTTCGTGCCCGGGAGCTTGTCCTGATACGACATCTGGCAGATGTCGAAGAACACTTTGCGCGCGAGGGAGTAGCCGTTGGTCTGGAGACCGCCGGAAGGAAGGCCGATCACAACGTCCCCGGCGCGGATGGATTGCCCAGTAATGAGCTTTTTGCGCGACACCACGCCTACAATGGTGCCGGTAAGGTCATATTCTCCAACAGGATAGATGCCGGGAAGCTCGGCTGTTTCGCCGCCGAGGAGAGCCATTTTGTTCTCCTTGCACGCCTTGCACAGGCCGGACACTATCTGGGAGAAAACGGGACCGTCGAATTTGGAGGTGCCGACATAGTCCATGAAGAACAGCGGACGGGCGCCCTGGACAAGTATGTCGTTCACACAGTGGTTGACGATGTCCTGGCCTACGGTGTTGTGCTTCTTCATCATCACCGCGACCTTGAGCTTTGTGCCCACGCCGTCTGTCGATGAAACGAGGAGCGTATCCTTGTTGCTTCCCTGGGGAAGGCGGCAGAGCCCGCCGAAAGAACCGATTCCGCCGACCACGTTGACGGTCTTCGTCGAGGCAACCATGGCCTTGATGGCCTTTAGCGCCTCCATTTTGTTGTCGATGTTCACGCCGGCCGAAGCGTAGGCCGATTTGGGCGCAGTTTCAGTGTTCGTCACGGTTTGCCTCTTTCTTGCATTTGGAGTCCCCAAAGCGGGGAAGGTCATATATTCTACCATTTTTCTTTTTTGAACGCAACCCACTTGACAGTCCATATTAAAAATGTTATTCTATCCCCTTGACATTTCCCCATATAGTCGAATTGTATACTGGAGTAATCATGGCCGTCAAGAAATCGGCATCTAAAAAGAACGTTAAGAAGGCGTCGAGTGGCGCCGGCAAAGGTAGCGCCACCACGAAGAAGGCTGCCGCCAAAAAGGCAGAGCAGCAGAAAAAGGCGAAAAAGGCGAAGGAAAAAACCGCGACCAAGGTGTCTTTGACCAAGAAAAAGCAAGCGAGCAAGGTTAAAGCACCATCAACAAGCGCGAAAAAGACGCCAGTCCCTCCGGCTAAGGGCAAGAAGCCGTCTGTTGCCGTCAAGAAGGAAAAAAACAACGATAAGAGGCAGGTCGAAGAGGTGTTGGATGTGTTGCCGCACCAGCCGATGATCGAAGACATTGACGATGAGCCCAAGGGCGACATAGACATCGACAATCCTCGCGCCGCAGAGGTGGTTGACAATGAGGACGGAGTCGACGCGGACGTGGCCGAGGCCGAGGCGCGTTCCATGGATCTTGACGAGGTGGCGGACGAAGTGGACGTCCTCGACGACGCTCCTGCCGATGCCGCAGATCTCCCAGACGTGTCGGAAATAGAGGATTCCATCGAGCTGGAGGGCGTTATGCCGCTCTCCTCCACCGAGTTCGGAGATGATTTCGACGGCGAGGACGTGATGAGCGGATTCGCAGGGCGCAGCGTGCTTGGAGCCGAGGAGCGCAACGCCGTGATTCAGGAGGTGAAGCAGCGTGCGGAGAAGAACGGCGGCTATGTCACGTACGACGAACTGAACCAGATCGTCCCGGCCACGGTGCAGGACGAGTCCACAACCGACGAATATCTTTCCATTCTGCAGGCATTGGGCGTGGATGTGATACGCCCCGAGGACGTGGACACATACCGTGCGCTCAAGGACAAACGCGATGACGGGCGTCTTGGCGCGGGGCGCAATGCCGAGATATTCGAGGATCCCATCCGCATGTATCTTCACCAGATGGGCCAGGTTCCGCTCCTTTCGCGCGAGCAGGAAGTGGACATCTGCATGCGCATTGAGGAGGCGGAGGCGAAACTGAAGGACATGTTCAACCGTTTCGCTTTCACGCCGTCCATGTACATGGAGCTTCTCGACAAGCTCGAGGGCATGCAGGAGCGTTTCGATCGAATAGTGACCGACCGCTTCGACGACAATCGCGATGCGTACATGGAGCAGCTCCCGCAGTTCCGCAGGCTGCTGCACGACGTCTCGAAGAAGATGCATGACGCCTACGAGAAATACTCCGCCGCGATGAAGAAGCGCAAGAAGCTCACCGACCAGCAGTTGCGCGGTGCCGAAAAGACGATGGCCAACGCCCGCGCCGCCCTGCGCGACGCCTTCGTCACGCTCAACTTCAAGCAGAAGGTCCTCGAAACGCTCTGCATGCAGGCCGACGAGAGGATTTACCTCCCGTACAAGCGCCAGCTTGCGCGCAAGCAGCAGCTTCTCTCGCAGAAGCCGTCAAAGCGCCGCGAGAACGAGCTTGCGGAAGTGCGCGCGGATCTCGCGAAGTACGAGGGGCTTTTCGGAATGCCGCCGGAAGAGTTCCTTTCCACCTTCGCCGAGTTGCGCGACATACTTCACCGCGGGCAGGAGGCCCGCACGAAGATGGTGGAGGCCAACCTCAGGCTTGTGATCTCCATCGTCAAGAAGTACATGAACCGCGGCCTTTCGTTCCTGGATCTCATCCAGGAGGGCAACACGGGCCTCATGAAGGCCGTGGAGAAGTTCGAGTACAAGCGCGGCTACAAGTTTTCCACGTATGCGACCTGGTGGATACGCCAGGCCGCTACGAGGGCGATCGCCGACCAGGCACGCACGATCCGCATTCCGGTGCACATGATCGAGACCATCAACAAGCTCATGCGCGTCCAGAAGAAACTGATCCAGCGCCTTGGCCGCGAACCCACCGAGAAGGAACTCTCCGACGAAATGGAGATGAAGCCTGATCAGGTCCGCTCCGTGTATCGCATGGCCCAGCAGCCGATTTCGCTCCAGTCGAAGGTCGGCGACAACGACGATGCGAAATACGGCGACTTCATACCGGACACCTCGGCGGAGAATCCGTCCGAGCAGACCGCATACTCCATGCTGCGCGAGCGGCTTCAGGAGATCCTGACTACGCTGACCGACCGTGAGCGTCAAGTGCTTGATTTCCGCTTCGGGCTAACCGACGGATTCTCCCGCACGCTTGAAGAGGTCGGAAAGCAGTTCAACGTGACGCGCGAGCGCATCCGCCAGATAGAAGCGAAGGCTTTGCGCAAGCTGCGCCACCCATCACGCCTCAAAAAGCTCGACGGTTTCCTTGGAGCTTGACGGGGCATTCCCGAAAACAAGACAAAACAAGACCCAAAAGAAGAGAAAGAGAAAGAAGAAATGGACACATCGTTCATGCTTATCGGCGCCGCCTGCGGCAAGTGCTGCGGCCCGCTGGTCCAAAACCACCCCCACCTCGTAGCCGCCGGACTTTTCGCGGCAGGAGCCATCGTCGGATTCCTCTGCGCGAAGATGTTCGGCGGAAAGAAGTCCAAGACGCAGAACGCACGCCCTCAGCGCGCGTCCGAGGCGTCCCGTCCCAAGGAGCAGCGCCGTCCGCCCGAGCCACGTATGCCGATTCCTGCCGGCAGCGTCGAGATCTATGTCGGCAACCTCAGCTATGACATGAATGACGAACAGCTCCGCAAGACGTTCGAGGCATTCGGCAAGGTCGATTCGGTGCGCGTGGTCCTCAACCGCTTCAACGGAAAGTCCAAAGGCTTCGGCTTTGTGGTGATGCCCAATCGTCCAGAGGCCGAGGCCGCCATTGCGGCGCTCAACAACAAGGACGTGCTTGGCCGCGAACTGCGCGTGAACGAGGCCAAGAACACCATCAAGGAAGAAGCCTGACGCAGACTGGCAGAAGGGGGCGGCGCGATGCGAGGTTTGTTTCTCTACGGGCCGCCAGCCAGCGGCAAGTCCACGCTAGGTCGCACCTTGGCCGAGCGTTTCGGCGCCCGGTTCCGCGATCTTGACGAAGAGATCGTGCGATCGTCCGGGCGTTCGATCCCGGAGATGTTCGCAAAGGAGGGCGAGCCTTCTTTTCGCAGACGCGAAAAGGATGCGCTCGCCGCTTTGCCTAACGGCGGCGTGACGGCTCTAGGCGGCGGCGCATTGCTCGACGAATCGTCTCGCGCGCTCGCAGAGTCGCGAGGGAGCGTGCTTCTTCTCGATGTTCCTGAGGACGAGATCAGAAGGCGCATCGCCAAGGCGGAGGGAACTCGTCCGCTCGGCGCTACCGTTCTTGCATCGCGCGCGGCGCACTATGCTTCTTTCCGGTCGCATCTTCAGGCGCACTTCCCGATAGATTCGGGAGATGCGCCTTCTGATGTCTTTGTGGGGCATGGTCTCATTTCCGCCGTTGGCGATTTCGCGGCGTTGGCTGGAATGGGGGCGAAATGCGTTGTGGTGGCGGATTCCAACACGGCCGCTCCGCACGGCGAACGAGTCGCCGCCGCATTGTCCGCCGCAGGAATATCCGCAACGCTTCATGCAATCCCCGCGGGGGAGGCGACCAAGAACTTGGCGACCGTCTCGGAGATATGGAAGGCGTTTCTGGCGGCCGGGCTCGGCCGCAGGGATTTCGCAGTCGCCGTTGGCGGCGGCGTGACCGGCGACATGACCGGTTTCGCAGCAGCCTGCTGGATGCGGGGCATACCTTGGATGAACATTCCCACATCGCTCTTGTCGATGGTCGATGCCTCCACGGGCGGCAAGACGGGATGCGATCTGCCAGAGGGCAAGAATCTTGTGGGCGCCTTCCACTCGCCGCGCTTGGTCGTGATCGACGAAGACTCCCTTGGCACATTGCCGCCGCACGAGCGCCGCTCCGGCCGCGCGGAATGGATCAAGCATGACATAATCTCCGGACATCGTGCCGCCACCATCGCCGAAACGCTTGCCGTCAAGGTTGGCGTTGTGCGCGAGGATCCACGCGAGAAGGGTGTCCGGGCAAAACTGAATCTGGGTCACACTGTCGGACACGCCCTTGAAATTGCCACGGACTTTCGCCTTTCTCACGGCGAAGCCGTGGCCATCGGCACAGTGGAGGAGGCTCGTCTCGCGGTGCGCCTCGGGCTGGCGCCGTCATCCTGGCCGGATGAGGTGGCAGCCATGTTCGCGGCGGAGGGGCTTCCGGTGTCTCTCCCCGACGGCATAACTTATGATTCTCTTCGCGATCAGATGGCGCGAGACAAGAAACAGACATCATCGCGCATTGTGCGTTTCGCCATCCCGTGTGGCATGGGCGACGTTCGCCTTGTGCCGGTACAACTGTAAAGTGAGTGTGATTGCCATATGAAAGTCATGTCAGTTTTGCTCCCGGTCGCAACATTGCTCGGCGGTGTGGCCCTAGGATGGGGTCTTCATCCGGATGCAACGTCTACGGCACCGGCAAAGCCCGAATCCAGGAAAGTCCACGAATCCAAGAACGTCAAAGATGTCGGCGGCGATTCGGCGCGCGATGCGTTGCGCCGTCGCGTAAAGGAACTTGAACGTGAACTCGCCGCGGCATTGTCCATTCGATCAAAGCCGCCGGAAAAGACGTCTTCGGGTGATGGAAGCCGTGTCGACGCACATAGACATCGCGAGCCGCCGCACGACCCCGCAGAGTTCCGCGCGAGGATGGAGGAATTGCGAAAGAATGACCCCGAAAGGTACGCGCAGATGACGAATGGCATGGCCCGTTTTCGATCCTCGGGACTTAGAAGAGCGGCAAATCGTCTGGAAACATTGGCTTCTGTGGACACGTCCTGCATGACAAAGGCAGAATTTGCCGCGCATCAGAAGTACCAAAACCTCATCGCCCGCGAACAAGAGCTTCTTGAAATCGGTCGTCCCGACAATGCGGAGACAACGGACCAGGACCGTGCCGATGCATGGAAGGAACTTCACGAACTCTGGCGTGAAAAACGCGATTTGGAGCGTGTCGAGCGCGACATGCTTCTTTCCAAGACGGCGGAAGCCTATGGCATATCCGGTTCTGATGCCAATGAATTGGTCGATACCGTCAAGGCGGTATACGAGGCTACTCAATCTGGCTGGGGCGGCCCGCCTGGTCCGCCTCATTCCAGAAGGCACGGAACACGTGGCCACCATGGAAGCCGATAGGCGCATTGATGCAAGAAGCCCCCGTCCTTTGGACGAGGGCTTCTTCATAGGCATGTAAGACGTGAATCGTATCTTACATCTCCTGCATACGACGGCGGGAGCGATTGCGGATACGTGCGCGCTGTGATTTCTTGCGCGCCTTCACGCAGGGCTTTTCGAAATAACGCGTGTCGCGGAGGGTCTTGAGGAGACCTTCCTTGTCAAGTATCTTCTTCAACTTCTTGAGACCGCGCTCGACGGTATCGCCCTTTTTCAGCTTGATCTGAATTGCCATGCCTTTGATTCACCACCTTTCTGTTCCCCGCCCTAGGTGGCGAAAAACGGCGGATAGTATATCATATCTTGACGAGTTTGGCAAGTACCGGATCTTTGACCAGTATTTCTTCGGAGGTCAGGCCATCTATCTCATGTGGAAAGACTATCCACCTCTCAAGGGCGGTCACATAGAAGTCCGGCTTGTATGGGGTCACGTTCTTTGACGGTTTCCAATACACGCAGGCCATCTTCATGTCGCATCCTCGCGCGGCGATTTTGGCGTGCACGGCCGCCGCGGTGCGTCCCGTGTCGAACACATCATCGACAACGAGCACCTTGGTGCCGGGAGAGAGGGAATCGAGGACGCTTTCGGCGTGTTCGAACTTGACCTCCGTCTCGCTTTGCCCAATGCCAGTGTAGCTTGAGCATTTGATCGGCATGTGCCGCATCTTCAGGCCATGGATCTTGAGGAACTCGTGGATGGCTGCGCCAGGTTCCGCTCCGCCGCGCCAAAGGGCAAGCAGAACATCGGGTTCCCAGCCCGAATCGAGGATAATGCGTCCGAGACGCCATGTGTCACGCAGGAAATCCTGTGCATCAAGGTATAGTTTCTTTTCCATTTTCTCCGCTCTTTTGCTCGTTGCCGACTTTGAAAGGACAAGATTGAAATCGAAATCTAATTTTATCAGATTGCACGTGCCACGGCAAGTAAGCGAATCGCCCTGTTTGCAGTTTTGGCACGCGCATGGCGCCGGGATTTGATAAAATCTTTCCCATGAAAACGACGATGCTAGTTTTTATAGGCTACGTTTCCGTTTCGGCGATCCTCGCCCTCGGATGCTCGACCCGCAGATATATGGCCGATGCCAGGCATCCCGAAGTCGTTGTGACCGAGCATGATCAGCTTGAGTTTTGCGGCGAGAAAGTGGATGTGGAAGATCTTCCAGGCCTTCTTGAAGATGCTGGCTACACAAAAGAAGACACCATCAACATACGCGTTCCTGCCGACATTCGCGATTTTAGGCTTCCATACTACATCATGGGGATCCTCGCCAAAAACGGGTTTCGTCGGCCGGTGCTGGTCAAGGAACGTAGGGCGTACACGACTACAGGCGCAGGCGCCAGGGCGGCAGCCACGCCTGGCGACCGCACTGTGGATGGCTTGTTGAAGAAACGTACCGTTCCGCAGCAACGTGTGACATATCCGAGACGCTGACCCCTTAATGCAGAAGCAACCACATCCGCTCGGGTGCGTTTGCCACCGCAAGCCCACAAAATGCGAGAATCACGAGAAAAATCGCACTCTTCGTGACACGGCTAGACCGGGGTGACGGTTTATGTTATACTAGACGCAACTGAACAACATCAAAAGAAAGGCAGTCATATGTCATTATCAGTAAAGAATCCGCAGAAACTGGCATTGCTCTTCGTGGCTTTGGCCGCGTGTTCGATGCTTTACGGCGCCGTCGGCGAGGTCAAGCGGCGCATCGACCAGGCGAGCTACTACGTGGGAGAATTCGAGAAGGAAGTTTCTCGGCAGCGCGGCGGCGAGAAAATGGTATGGCGCGCGAAGAACGACGCCCTGGACCGGGTCCAGAAGCTGAAGATCGAGTTTCCCGATGATCCAGAAGTGGAAGTGCTCTTCCAGCGGGTCCGTGCGGCTCTGATGAAGTCAAAGGGGGATTTCACCGAAGTCAAGGATGAATGGACGGTCTACAAGCGCAACGAGGAGACTCTGCGCAAGATCATATCCGATGAGGCTGAGAAGGAATGGACGGATTTCCTGGCCAAACACAAGGACAAGGTCTTGCCGAAGGTGTTCCCGGCTCCGTTCTACAAGGAAGTCCCGCTGGATGAAATCAAGGGAAAATATGTGGTGCTGGACGATGTGCAGTATCCTGCCCACCAGTTCTATGGCGCCACGGGCGAATACGTCTATTGCGGCAAGCCGTCCTTGGGATTCTACTTCGTGGACATTGCGACGCGCAATTGGCTCGGCCCATACGAGGCGGTGAAGCGCTATCGGCGAAACGTCAACAGCAATCTCGAGGATGTGAAGAAGTGGTCCATAATCGGAGAGATAGTCGATATCACTGTCGAGAACCCAAATCCCAGCGAGAACGCCGTGGGCAACCTGCAGTACGGATGGGAGGTCAAGCCTGTTGCGCTCTACGTGCCGGGCTACGTGATGGCCGTGCGAGACGAAGCCGGCGAGGCGACCGGCCGCTACATCGGCGAGGAGAAGGTGGAGGCGATCAAGGACGGATGGTACACTGTGAAGGAAGTGCCGGCCGACGTGACGCCCGAACGTTTGATGGAAATCTTCATGACGGCGATCAAGGAGAAGAACTACAAGCTCTACTGCGCCTGCATCGACCCCGAGCGCCTGAAGGACGAAGTTGGCGCCGACCAGCTTCGCTACCACTGGGATCTCCACCAGACCCGTTTCCACAAGGAGTACATACACGCTTCGTTCGGCAAGGCCAAGATCAAAGTGCTGAAGGGCTTTGACGATTCCAACGAAAAGGAGAATTTCTTCCTCGACGATTCCCAGAAGAACACGTTGAAGAAGATAGGCGGCGTGAAGATCGAGGAGGCTATTGTCGAGTCGAAGGCATACGACGAAAACGGCAAGCAGCTTGGCTCGCCGCATCCCCACAAGCTGATCAGGCGCGGCGGCGGACGGTGGTACGTCGACGAGTACGCCCCCAGATTCTGATACGGAAAGGACATACGAGATGAAAAATCGCTTAGCTTTGTTCCTTGTTGCGCTCGTACCCGCAATCGTCTCGGCGGTGCCGATAGACGCCATGCCGAAGAAACAGGTGGAGGCCAGCGACCAGGCCAACTGGGAGGGTGGCATGGTGCTGTCCGGGCAGACTCTGGAGTTTGTCCAAGGATTCCTCGATGCCGTTGACGTGATCACTCTCCGGCTCAAGGATTGTGTGGAAGAAGGCGCAATCAAAGATCCAAACAAGAATGAGAAGTTCGAAAAGCTCTTTGAGGCGTTGACAGTGTCCATGGCGACCACCAAGAGCTTTGGGAATCAGCTCTCCAAAGACAAGTGCGTCCAGGCCGGCAACAAACGTGCCAACGGGCTCGTCGCCGTGTCCCAGTCGGTCGGCAATCTAGTCAGGAAGGAACCGCGCTTGCTGGTGGAAAACATCATCGTCCGCAAAATGCCCGAACGGTACTACAAGTGGAATACGGCAGTGAAGTTCTTGATAAACATGGGGTTTGTCGGGCATTTCAGGAAGATCGACAGAGGCTACCACGAGTTCCAGAGCCGCGTGGACACGATGGTTCTAAGAGGTCCTAAGGCTTGCGTCACCGGCACGGAGATGTTGACGGTGTCCCATCTGGACGAGTTCGTGGAAAGCAGCGGGCGACTCAGGCCGTGGTTTGACAATGGCGTACGCGTCCTGGACAAGTATCTCTTGATAATGAGCAAAGACGCACGCGACGAATACGAAACTGACGTGAAGAAGCTCAAGGAGGCATCCCTTGCGGCCAACACTGCGTTGGGAGTGGAGTTTGACCGCTATGCGGAGATGGCCATCAATCTGTATCCCAAGGATCGTGAGGTCTTCGACAAGTTCTACAAGCAGTGGTCGGCATTCCTTGAAATGGTTGACGAGAGCGTGAAGGCATCGGAGGAACTGATCAAGCAGGTGGACGACAAGTCAGGCGAAGTGGGCAAACTTCGCAACTGCGCGGAGTTCTCCCCTTACGGAGCCTTCAGGCTCAACGGATCAGTCCAGAACTGCTGCCCCAAATACTATGAAAGGATCAAATTCATCTTCGAAGCCTGCAAGGTTCGTTATTTGACCCACCTGAAGAACCTGCATCGCGACTATCCGAACGATACGAGCATCCCCAAGGGCTGGGAATGACACTCCTAAGAATAGAACATGAAAAGACAGATTTCCGTTCTTTCGTTCGTCACCTGCATCGCCTCTGCGCTCTTTGCGTGGGACGTGGAGCATGACGAGGTGGCGCAGCTCACGGGCGAGTTCCTGCCCAAGGAAGTGAAAGCGACGTTCGACTTCGACGACTTCGCGATTCTGATGGCGAACTGCCACTTCCCCGACCTGACCGAATGGCCGTGCGAGGACGGCAAGCGCAGGCCTCACAATTTCGAGGAACTCGCAAGTGGCGTAGGCAACGAGAATGCCAAGACGTTTGCCGAACTGGGCTTCACGAGCGGCAACTGGTTCCACTCGGTGAAGGGGCGTGCCGCGCTCATGGGGATGCTGGCGCGGGCGTTCGGGAACGGTGACCATGCCAGCGCCGCATTCATTATCTCGGTTCTCACCCATGCGGTCTCCGACGAAGGCGCGCTGAACCATCCGCCGTATCTGGGTTTCTTTCGCTATTCGAATCTGCCGGGAATAGACTTCACAATGCGCAAGGTCGAACACGGCGCGAAGAATGTGTTCGGCTTCCGGTCTGACGGACATGTGGTCCATCTAGTGCGGGAGAGGATGAAGGGCTACGTTCCAAAGGTGCCGCCAGGGTCGTTCGATGAGGCGACGCTGGCCCTCGGCGTCGAGGTGGCCGTGAATCATCCCGCGCTGACCGGCGAGATCGAGGGAGCGATCGCCTTTGCGCCTCAGCCGGAGGCGGAGCGCGCGCTCGTGGATCTCGTGCATCGGCAGGTCTGCACGCTCGAAGACATCGTTTGGACGTGTTGGACGCACAGGTCGCGCGACGCGGCGTTGCCCGGTGCGGACTTCGCCCAGAAATTCCGCGCCCGCGCCATCGAGACCATGCGCACGCTCGATCCGCGCAGGCAGACTGTCTTCGTGGACATCTTCGACGAATCCCTCAATCCCGCAGGGGCCAAGGCCACGGTCGGCATCGTGTGCGATGCCTACGCTCGGGAGTTCGTGACGCTCTCGTTTCCGGGGCGCATATTGTCCGCCGCCGCCGCGCGCACGCTCAGGGCAAACGGCTATGCGGTCAGGGGATTGGCATACTGGGAGGCGGCGAAGGGGCTTCCCGATCCGTCTGACGTGCCGATGGTGTTCGTGTGCATCGGCGGCGCAGGGTACATGTGCCCCGGGGCCGATCCGTCTTTTGCGGCGGCCGCGAAGGCGTATCGTGCGCGCGGCGGCAGGCTGATCGTCGTGGGCGGCGAGGACAAGCAGGACATCACCGGGTTCGCCGCCACGATGAAGCGCCGCTCGAATGCCGATGTGCCGGTTTCTTCCTTGTGGCATCGCGGCGAAGCGGCCGACGCCTGCTCGATGGCGCTTGTCCCCTCGAAGAAGATGCCGCGTCTCACGGACGGACGCTACCCGTTCTTCCGCGATCCGAACTTTGACGGCTTCTGCAAGCCCGTCTGCCGCATGGAGACGCCAGTCGGCGAGAGCCTGCTGGAACTCGACAACGGTCGCGAGCGTTTCCCGGTCGCGGTCCGGAAGGATGGCGTCGTGTGGCTGCCGGAATACGCACTCATGCCGTACCTTTTCATAAAGGGCGATCCGCAGCTTCCGCTCAACGCACTCCCGCTCGACGACTTCGGCTCGAAGGTGCTCCTCGATGCCGTCGAAGGCGTTCTTCCATCAACTTAAAGGAATATAGACCACCATGAAAACAATGAACAAAAAGTCTCTGCTCATTGCGCTGGCCGCAGGGTTGGCGATGGGTGCGTCGGCCGAGCTCAAGTCCCTTGTGCCGTGCCCGCAGAACACGAACCCGAACAGTTGGTGGATGAAGCGACGCGCCGAGAAAATGAACATCGTGACCAACGGCGGATCGAAGGTCGTTTTCATAGGCGACTCCATCACTCATTTCTTCGAGAAGCAGGTCCAATGGAAAAAGTACTTTGCGTGTGAACCCTGCAATGCGCTTAACCTCGGCTACAGCGCAGACCGGACGGAACACGTCCTCTGGCGACTGCAGAACGGGGAAATCGACGGATACGAGGCCAAGGTCATCGTCCTCATGATCGGCACGAACAACACCGGACACAGGTCTTTTGCCGAAGAGACGCCGATCGACACGATAGCAGGCATCGACGCGATCTTGAAGGAAATCGGCAAGCGCCAGCCGAAGGCTCGCATCATCCTCTGCTCGATCTTCCCGCGCGGAGCCAGGCCGGACGATCCTCTGCGGAAGCGCAACAACGTCGTGAACCGCGAGCTGATCAAGTTCTGCGATGGGCGCAAGATCGTGTGGTGCGACTTCTCCGACCGTTTCCTCGCGCCCGATGGAACGCTTCCGCGCAGCATCATGGGGGATCTCCTGCATCCGTCCGAATATGGCTATGAAATCTGGTCGGCTGCGGTGCTGCCCTATATTCGCGATGCGCTCTTCGGGACATCGACGGACGGGTTCCCCATCGCGCCGTGTCTGCCCTCGCGCGTCGATCCTATCGCCTTTGCGGGCGACTCCGGTTCGCCGGCAGTCGGGCGCACTCGCTGGTACGGCATAGGCGGTGTCTGGTGTGGACGTCCGGCGGAACAACGCCGCACTGTCGTTGACGACAAGACGAAGGAGTTCGACGCGGTGTTCGTGGGCGATTCGATCACCCATCGCTGGGAGAATCCCGACAACGGCAAGAAGGCGTATGATGAGCTTGTTCTGCCGAACTACAAGGTGCTGAACCTCGGCATCGGGGGCGACGCGACAGAGCACGTCATATGGCGCCTCGAAAACGGCCAGCTCGAAGGGTACAAGGCGAAGCTTTTCATGGTGATGATCGGCACGAACAACGGACAGCGCCCCCCACTGGTGGCCGAAGGCATCAGGCGGATCGTCAAGCTCATTCGGGCGAAGCACCCGGAGTCCGTTGTCCTGCTGCTCCCGATCTTCCCGCGCGGGGCGAAGAAATCCAATGAAGTTCCGCGTCTTGTGGAAATCAACAATATCGCCAAGACGTTTGCAGACGGCAAGGACGTTGTCTGGCTCGATTTCAACGAGCGTTTCCTCGATGCCGACGGAAACATGCTGCCGGACGTGATGATGCCCGATTGTCTCCATCCCATCGACAAGGGCTATCGCATCTGGTGGGACGCCGTTCTTCCCGTTTTCAAGAAGGTGATCGGGAAATGACGGCTGCGCCGGGCACTTCGGACCTCGGCGAAATCATACTCTGTCCAAGTTGATATTTGGGGTGGATTTTCACCCGTGATTATTGTAAACTATCTTTTGTTTTCTCTTAGAGAGCAGAAGTAGTAGAAGCATATATGAAGAATAGTAAAAAGCTGTTGATAGTGGAATCGCCGGCGAAGGCGAAGACGATTGGAAAATATTTGGGCCCAGATTTTGTCGTGAAGTCAAGCGTCGGGCATGTCCGCGATTTGCCCAAGAAGGGCCTGTCCATCAAAGTGGAGCCCAAGGGAACGCATCCTGAGACATGGTCGTTCAGGCCGAACTACGAGATTTCGGCGGACAAGAAGAAAATCGTGGATGAACTCGTCAAGGCCGCGAAGGGGGCGGACGAGATATTGCTCGCTCCCGATCCCGACCGCGAGGGAGAGGCGATAGCGTGGCATTTGAGCCAGGTGTTGG
>Ga0310786_10002131_pt1 | contig 30840 bp, 28 predicted proteins | sample AusTroGonzalo_MG_FD_203881 | JGI IMG/M metagenome (GOLD analysis project Ga0310786, IMG submission 203881) | Bovine rumen microbial communities from tropical cattle in Woodstock, Queensland, Australia - Gonzalo_03 (v2) (version 2) | ecosystem: Host-associated > Mammals > Digestive system >...
CACCTTTGGCAGCACCGACAGAGCCATCTGTATCATACAGTTCGATGGTTGCACCACTCACGCCAGCCAATGTATCACGGAACAACGGACTCAAGAACATATTGGCTTTACCTGCATGAATTTTCTTGATATCCATACCCATCTGCTGCATAATTTCCATGCCATAGCAGAATGAGAAGACGATACCCTCTTGAGCTGCACGAACCAAATGCGCCTTCGAGTGTTTATTGAAGTTGACGCCATTAATAGAACAACCAATCTCCTTATTCTCAAGCACACGTTCTGCACCATTGCCGAATGGTATAATCGCGACGCCCTCACTGCCGATAGGAGCTTGAGCAGCCAAATCATTCATCTCGGCATAGCCAATCTCAGGCGTAATGTTACGATGTGTCCATGCATTCAAGATGCCAGTACCATTGATACAGAGCAGCACACCCAGACGAGTCTGGTCAGCTGTATGGTTCACATGTGCAAAGGTATTCACACGACTCTGTTTGTCGTAATTCACCTCACCCAATACGCCATATACAACACCAGAAGTACCTGCCGTAGCAGCAATCTCACCAGGATTCAGCACATTCAACGACAGTGCATTGTTAGGTTGGTCACCACCACGATAGGTAATCGGTGTACCAGCCTTCAAACCCAGTTCTGCTGCAGCCTCAGCACTGACCACGCTCTGCTCAGCAAAAGTAGGTACGATATCAGCAATCAATGAAGCATCGAAGCCATAGTATTTCATCAGGAAATCTGCCACCTGATTGTTCTTAAAGTCCCAGAACATGCCTTCAGACAGACCGCTTACCGTCGTATTGGCTACGCCTGAAAGACGCATGGCGATATAGTCGCCTGGCAGCATTACCTTATAAATCTTATTATATAAATCTGGCTCATTCTCCTTAACCCAAGCCAACTTTGCAGCCGTAAAGTTACCAGGAGAATTCAGCAGATGACTCAGGCACTGCCCACCACCTAAATCCTTAAAGGCCTTTTCGCCATAGGGTACAGCACGCGAGTCACACCAGATAATCGAAGGACGGAGTGCCTTCAGATTCTTGTCCACACATACTAAGCCATGCATCTGATAAGAGATACCGATAGCTTTGATTTCCTCACCAGTGGCTCCAGCCTCAGTCATAATCTTCTTTAAGCTCAATTTGGCATTATCCCACCACATTTGGGGATCCTGTTCAGCCCAACCAGCCTTTACAGCCATAATGGGTGCTTCCTTTTCGGGGAAGAAAGCTGTTGCCACACACTTACCACTGTCTGCATTTACCAATGATGCCTTCACTGAAGAGCTACCAACATCAAAACCTAATAAATATCTGTTTGCCATAATAAAAATGATTATTGTATCTATAAATAGTACGTTTTAGCCAACAAATTTCCCTAAAATATTTTTAAAAACCAACTTTTTTGCACTTTTTCATGATTTTTTTATCATTTATTGGCTACAATTAAAAATATTTTTTTACCTTTGCATCCAAATGGAGATTTAAATCTACTGACTAAGATATATTTCATATATGAAAAAGAAAATACTAATACTTGATGACAAAGAGACCATCGCAAAGGTGCTCTCCATCTATTTGATGAGTGATTACGACGTTCAGTGGCTCCCTGACGGGCTGCAAGGTGTGAAGTGGCTTCAGGCAGGCAACACCCCTGACCTTATCATTTCCGACATCCGTATGCCAGGAATGCGTGGTGACGATTTTTTGGAGTGGATTAAGCAAAACGAGCTTTTCCGTCACATTCCTGTCATCATGTTGAGCAGTGAAGACTCCACCAGCGAGCGTATCCGTCTGCTGGAGATTGGTGCCGTCGATTACATTGTTAAGCCCTTCAACCCGATGGAGCTCAAGATTCGCGTCAAGAAGATTCTTCCCAATTAATCTAACGTACATTATTAATATAGTATGATAGGTGTTGTATATTTAGGTAGTAACCAAAAAACACAGGAACGACTAAAGTACATCCCAGGTCAGCTGGTTCGCATGACCAGTATTTACAAGGATGCCGCCCAGATCTGTACGCCTCACGTCGCCAATGAGCACTTCATCGTGTTCTTTGAGCGCAACGTACGTTCTGAGGACATTACTGCTATCACCTATCTGAAGAAGAAGTCACGCAGTGTTTACATCATCCTCATGACCGATCCTATGACCGATGAGGAGCGGGATGTTTATATGAAGTGTGGCATCAACGACACGATAGGCCGTGGGGCAACTGTCACTGAGTTGAACAAGAAAATCCAGTTCATCTCCGACCGTGAGAGTATCCTTTTTGATGACGAGCGTCCCAAATACCACATGCTGAAATTCAAGATTCCGGTATGGAAGCGTTTGTTTGACATTGTATTTTCAATTCTAGCAATCATCGTCACTTCGCCCATTTTTATATTGACGGCTATCGCCATCAAATTGGAGAGTAAGGGGCCGGTCGTGTTTAAGTCTAAGCGTGTTGGAACTAATTATACCATCTTCGACTTTCTTAAGTTCCGCAGCATGTATGTTGATGCAGAGCAGCGCTTACAGGAGTTGAGCAAGGATCACAATCAATACTCATCTCACGAGCAAGAAGAGCATAAAACCATTGTTGCCCCATTAGGTGCTCAGGCAGAGCAGGCAATGTTCGACATGGGTATGGAGTCAGAGATGATGATTAGCGACGAGGAAATCATGCTTGTGGGCGATGATTTCGTCGTTGCAGAAAGCGATTTCAGCAAAAAGAAGGAAGAAGAAATCAACAATGCTTTTGTGAAGATTGAAAACGACCCGCGTATTACTAAGGTGGGACGCTTCATCCGCAAATACAGTATTGACGAACTTCCCCAGCTATTCAATATCCTCAAAGGTGACATGTCTGTTGTTGGTAACCGTCCTCTCCCACTCTACGAGGCCGAGAAACTCACTGCCGATAAAAGCATCGACCGTTTTATGGCTCCTGCTGGTCTTACTGGCCTGTGGCAGGTTGAAGAACGTGGCAAGGGTGGTGCAATGAGTGCTGAGGAGCGCAAACAGCTTGACATCACATATGGTCAGACCTATAATTTCATGCTCGACATGAAGATTATCCTTCGCACCTTCTTCGCTTTCAAGCAGAAAGAGAACGTATAACCACATTATCAATCTTATGAACAGTATGAACGGCATCAGACATACCTTCGTTTCAGCAATCCTTGTTGTTACTACTTTAACTGCTTATGCGCAGTACAATAATAGTGGTATTAGTGCCGGTTTCTTTGATTCCAGCGAGAATAGTACCATCAATTTCTCAGACTTTCATTTGCCTCCCTTAGCAGTCTTGTTTGAAAATGCCAAGCAGAGTCCTCAAATTCTGTCCTTAGAGAAGGCTCAGGAAATTGCCCAAGCTGAAGTCGCTAAGCAGAAACGTCATATTTTCTCGTATGTTACTGGTCATGCCAGCTACAGCTATGGTAAGACTGATATGTGGGGACAAAGTTCCAGTGCCTACAACATGGTTCTTCAACAGTATCAGGGTAGCGAACAGAGCTACTGGAATATCGGTGTTAATTTAGCAATACCCGTAGAGGACATCCTTGACCTCAAGGCGGCTGTACATCGTAAGAAATTATTGGTTGAACAAGCAATAATTAATAAAGACAAAGCTTTTGATGATCTAAAAAGACAAATAGCCACCTTATTTATCAAAATAACCAATGATTTAGTGGCTCTAAAAACTGCGAGTGAAAACGCTGCCATTTATCAGGGCGCAGGAGCTTTGAACTTGGAAGATTTTCACCAAGGCAATATGTCTATAGAAGATTTCGCGGGTACAAAACGTTGGGAACAAGGTGCAGTTGCTACATACCAAAATCTCCAAAGTCAAATAACGACAGACATTATTACGTTAGAAATAATGACCCACACGCCTATTCTCACCAATACGACCACAGACATCACACTGAACAGTGGTATCTCAAAATCCGACAAACAGATTCGCAAAGAGAACAAGGCAATTGAAAAAAATATCCGCAAAACAGCTGCTGCTGAAGAGAAGAAATTCCAAAAGATGGAACAAGCTGCTCAGGCAGCCCAAAAGAAAGCTGATAAAGAGGCTGCAAAAGCGGCCAAAAAGAATAAGAAATAATAAATATCCTGACAACTATGGATTTATTCAGATATCTCGTCCGTTTCCTATATAAGATTCGCTGGTATTTAGTGATTCTTCCCCTCATCGCACTTATCGTGGCATGGTTTATGACACGTGATATGGAACGAATTTACGATGCCAACACAACCATCTATACGGGTATGATTACCGGTTATAATCTGGAAGGCGGAACAGGTGCTGCTGGTGGCAACAATCAAACCAACATCACAAATCTGATGTTGATTATCACAACGGACAACACCATTCACGAGGTCGCACTTCGATTGTTTGGCCGTTGTATGATGTACGGTAACCCGAACAAGGATAACAACTATATCTCTGCTCAGCACTTCCGCGAGTTAAGTGCCTCGGTTCCTCCTGATGTCAAAGCACTCATCAATCGTAATAGCGAGTCGGCAACTTACGCCAATTTGAAGGCCTACGAAAAGCCTTCTATTAACAACTATTTGTTCTCCATCCTAAATTATCACCAATGGTTTGGTATTAACAGTATTACTTCCCGACTCAAAGTGATGCAACTTAACAATAGTGATATTATTGATATAGGTTATTCATCCAATGATGCAGGTATCGCTTTTAACACACTTGACATCCTGAATGAAGTCTTTGCCCGTCAATACCAACAGTTACGTTTTGGTGAGACCAACAACGTCATTAAGTTCTTCGAACGTGAGGTAGCTCGTCTTTACCGCATTCTGACCAATGCTGAAGATGACCTGATTCGTTATAATATTTCAAAGCGAATTATCAACTATCAAGAGCAAACCAGAGCTCTAACAGGTTTGGAAGCACAGCAACAGAACTTCCGTAACGACCAGTTGATGAACTACACGACCTCTAAAGCTTTAATGGACTATTTGGAGCGCCAACTGGGTAATCGTGCTCAGGTCATTCGCTCTAACAAGGAGTTTACCAATCAGGTTAAGGATATCTCTCGCATCCAATCCCGCATTTCCAACCTTCGTTTGATGACCAGTGAAGGTGGCGGTAATAATGCGGAATCTCAACAGGAATTAGCCAAGGCGCAACGAGATTTGCAAGCTGCTACAAGCCGTGTCACTCAGTTAACAAAGGATATTGAAGCTTCTACCTATAGTACTGAAACTGGAGTTAAAGCCAACACCATGATTGAACGTTGGTTAGAGCAACTCTTACTATTAGAGAAAACAAAAGCCCAAATGACTGCTACAGATATTATGAAGCAGAATTTGGACAAACAATATCTATTCTATGCCCCTATCGGAGCTACGTTAGATCGTAAAGCACGTCATATAGGTTTTATTGAGGGTAACTATATGGAGATGCTGAAAGCTTTAAATGCAGCTCGTCTCCGCCAACGCAATTTGCAGATGTCAACAGCATCATTGCGTGTACTCAATCCACCGATGTTCCCATTGACTGCCCAACCCACCAATCGCATGATGATACTATTGGGCGCTTTCATGCTGGCATTTGTATTTACTGCGCTTTATTTCTTCCTCATTGAATTGCTCGACCGTACACTTCGTGATCGCATGCGTTCTGAACGCATCACGAAGGTACCAGTTATGGGCTGTTTCCCCAAGGAGAGCAATTTGCGCTATCGCCGTTTTAACAAGACGATTGCCGACATGGCCCTTAAGCAACTCAGCAAAGCCCTGCTCCCTCACTTCAAGGAAGGACAGCAGAATGTGCTCAACCTACTCTCCACTGACGCAGGCAACGGCAGAAGCTACTTGGCTCAAGAGTTAGAGAACTACTGGATTTCTATTGGTTTACAGGTGCGCCGCCTTACCTACGATGAAGATTTCTTAGCCGAAGACAGTAAATTTATTTTGGCAAGAGACATCAAAGACCTCTGTCCCGATATTCTCCCCGATGAGATTGCCATCATTGAATATCCTAATCTGGACGACAACTCTATCTCTCCTTCTCTCTTAAATATGGCAACGGTTAATTTAATGGTAACGCGTGCCAACCGTACTTGGAAAGATGTCGATCAGAAAGCTTTAAAAGAGGTTCAGGACTTGTTAGACGAAGACCATAAGAACAGCCTCTTCATGTACCTGACAGAAGCTAACCGCTATGCCGTTGAGGAATTTGTCGGCCAGTTGCCTCCATATACGAAGTTCAACAACTTCGTCTATCGTATGTCCCAGTTAGGCTTGACTGCAGTTGAAAACGAACACGCAAGATAAATGGCAAATACGGCGTTTAAGACATACGCAAACGAGCATGGAGGAAGAGTATTATTACTCCTCCTCCTGTTTTTGCTGGCAATCTATCAATTTATTCATGCAGGATTCCCTGCTTTTGCTATCATTTGCGTTTTGCCAATACTTGTTCTTCTTGTCATCGCTGCATTTCATTATAGGATGATAACTTTTTGGGCATTAATCGTTGTCAATTATTTCGTACAATGGAAAAATTTCCCATCATCAGCCATCCCAACATCAATGTTCAATGAAATGCTGGAAATCATCTTGATTGCACTTGCGCTTATAGACGTTAAGGATTCCAAATTTGAACGATGTGGAAATCTTATGTTTCTAACACTTGCAATGTGGTGCGGCTTTTGTACATTAGAAGTATTGAATGACACTTGTGGTATAGGACTTGACATAGGCCGTTGGTACACTTCTGCCCGTATGATGGCATTTCAATTGATGTACGCTTTCATTGTCTTTACGCTATATCTCACAAATCCCCAAAAACTTATCAACTACCTATTAGTATGGGGAGGTTTAGCTCTTTTTGCATCATTTTGGGTATGGAAGCAGAAAAACATTGGGTTAACTCCTGCGGAAAACTCATTTTTGCAAGGAGCAGGAAGCAGCACACATATATTACAAGGCGGTGCACTTATTCGCTATTTCTCTATTTATAGTGATGCAGCTAATTTCGGTATCGGTATTGCATCTACAGCAGTTGCATTCATTATTTTTGGCATTACCAGTAAGATTAAAAGTCATAAGATATTTTTTCTTATTGTAGGATTTGGAGCTGCATGGGCTTTGTTCCCTTCTGGAACTAGAACTGCAATTGCATGTTTAATGGCAGGATTAATGACTTATGTGTTTTTATCCAAATCATTTAAAATAGCGATTCCTTTTAGTCTAATATTCGGTCTATTTGTATTTATACTTGCTTTTACTAAAATTGGTGATGGCAATCAAACCATACGACGTATGCGAACGGCATTCGACAAAGACGACGCATCATCCAATTTCCGCAAAGCCAACCAAGCTGCCATGAAAAAGTACATGGCAGAAGCACCTTGGGGAATTGGCATGGCTGTAGGAGCAAAAAATGTTCCCGCAAACAATAAATATACCGTTATGGCCATGGTCCCTCCAGATTCAGAGTACGTCTATATTTGGATCCACACGGGAGTAATTGGTATTTCATTTTTTTTAATATTAACATTTCTCATGTTAGCCGGAGCCTGTTGGATAGTTTTTTTCACATTGAAAAGTCCATCACTTCTGGGTATTGGAGCTGGAATGTGTTGCGCTTTTGTATCCATGCAATTGGGGGCATACGGTAATCAGGTTCTCATGCAATTTCCCAATTGCTTAGTCACCTATGGGGGACTCGCAATTGTTTATATTTTGCCTCGTATAGAAAAAGAATGGATAGAATATGAAAACAAGAAGATATTGGAACAAGAAAACAAGAAACGTCATAGAATTGAAAAAATAGAAAGAATGAGAGTCAAGCCATGGTACAGCTGGATATACAAATATCTATAATTACCATCAATTATAACGGGCTAAAAGACACCTGCGAATTGATAGAGACATTACCTTTAGAGGATGAATCCATAGAGGTGATTGTGGTAGATAATGCCTCAAAAGAAGATGAAGCCACTATCATTGAGCAACAATATCCTCAAGTAAAAGTCATACGTTCAACAGAGAACTTGGGGTTTGCAGGTGGCAACAATTTAGGCATCAAAGCTGCACACGGCAAATACCTATTCTTCATCAACAATGATACGCTATTAGAGGTTAGAGGTAAGAGGTTAGAGGTTAGAGAGATGTTTCAGCCATTGATAGACCGATTGAAGAGTTCAGAAAAGATTGGTGCGGTCTGTCCTAAGATACGTTTTTTCTGGGGAGACAACCCTATACAATACGCAGGCTACACCCCACTCTCTCGTATCACTTTGCGTAATCAAGCCATTGGCTGTGGCGAGTCAGATCACGGACAATATGACACAGCCCATCCGACCCCATACGCTCATGGTGCTGCCATGATGGTCAAACGCGAAGTGATTGAAAAGGCAGGGGTGATGCCCGAATGCTATTTCTTATATTATGAAGAATTGGACTGGTCTATGATGATTCGTCGGGCAGGCTATATAATCTGGTATGAACCAGCTGTTACCATCTTTCACAAAGAAAGTCAGACAACAGGCCAAGACTCTCCGCTCAAGAGTTATTATATGACTCGCAATCGTCTTCTATTTGCAAAGAGAAACGCTAATAGTCCCCAAAAATATCTTACTTATCTCTATCTGATTGGTATCGTTGCAGTAAGGGACATTTTAAAATATTCTATACGCCATCGTATTGATTTATCAAAAGCGACCTTTAAAGGCGTATTAGGTTTTATTCATTCCAAACATAATAAACAATACTAAATGGTATGACTATTTGGAGTTTTTATATATATTTCGACTGGATAGTGTATATTTGGTGCACTATAACAGTTCTATATCTTGGCGTATTTGCCTTTACTTCCCTTTTTGCCAGACATAGCGAAACACCTAAAGCAAAAAAGCAAAACCGTTTCATCATTATAATCCCTTCCAAAAAGAATGGTAAAAGTGTAGAGATGACTGTTAACTCCATATTAGGTCAGACCTATCCTCAACGCTTATTCGATGTGACCGCAATTGCCTATCAGGAGGACGAAATAACCATGTTTCATTTAGCCCAGCAACCTATCACCTTACTGACGCCTACTCATGGCAAGATTACCAGAACTCAGTCATTGCAATTGGCAGTTAACAATTTACCCCAGTTCAAAATATATGATATAGTTATTATTTTAGATGCCGGTGATGTCGTGGAGCCCGAATTCCTTGAGCAGATGAATGATGCTTACGAATCAGCTGGAACCAAAGCCATCCAGGCTCATAAGGTATCGCTTAATCGTGATACGGTTTCAGCACGCTTATCCTCTATATTCGAAGAAATCAACAATTCTATTTTTAGGCGTGGACATATTAGTATTGGACTTCCTTGCGCTATGCAAAGCTCTGGTAACGCATTCGATTTCACATGGCTAAAGAATTATTTACAACGTGCCAAACCCGATTGGTCTGACAAGGAAATGGAAGCTACTTTGACTCGCCAACATATCTATATCGACTATTTTGATAAAATTATCGTATTTGGCGAAAAGTTTCGTCAGGCAGAGGATTTCAACCGTCAACATCGAAACTGGATATTAACTCAGTGGAAAGCATTCATTCACAATGCCCGTTACTTGCCTACTGCTATAATCAATCGTCACTATGATCTGATTGACAAACTATTCCAATGGATGTTAGTTCCTCGCACAGTCATGATGGCTGTCATTATTTTCATGTGTGTAATTACCCCATTCATCTATTTCACGATGGCCATCAAATGGTGGGCGCTCTTTGCCATTGTCCTATTTGTTTTCGCTATGGCTACGCCTAACTACTTGGTAGATGAGAAATGGGACAGTACATTCTTCAAGATTCCAGTAGTCTTTATGAGTTCTATTCTTCATAAGTTCAAGTTGGGTAGAAAGTTCATTGATGCAGTTAATCTCAAACAGTAAACACATCATTATGATTTGGCATATAATACATCTATTCGACATCCTCTTATGGCTACTTTTAGCAGCCTCAACATTATATATTCTTTTCTTTGCATTGGTTTCTATACTATGGAAGAAACGAGTCAATGAATTCACAAAATTCCTAACTGGCCAAAAGTTAGCCATGCGCCAAAAGGAGTTTTTTACGTATTTAGTACTTTATCCTGCATACAATGAAGATCGCGTCATCGTACCCTCAGTCCGCACCTTTTTAGGACAATACTATCCATACAACGCATTTCATGTGGCTGTCATTTCTGACCACATGCAACCCGAAACCAACCAGATTTTGAGTGAACTGCCCATCACCCTGTTACAGCCCGTCTTTGAAAAAAGTAGCAAGGCTAAGGCTATGCAATATGCCATGAGCCAAATTAAGGAGGAATACGACTATGTCGTTGTTATGGATGCTGACAACGTGGTTAATTCTGATTTCTTACAGAAATTGAATGAGTCATGTGCTCATGGCTATAAAGCCATCCAGTGCCACCGATGTGCAAAGAACAGCGATAACGATGTTGCCGTACTTGATGGTGTCAGCGAAGAAATCAACAACACCATTTTCCGTAAGGCCCACAACCGTATTGGTCTGTCATCAGCATTGATAGGCTCTGGCATGTGTTTCGATTTCAAATTGTTCAAGGATAATATATTCAAATTATCCTCAGTCGGTGAAGACAAAGAATTAGAAGCTCACCTTCTACTACAAAAGGTCTTTATCAAATATGAGCCCGACATCCATGTTTTTGATGAGAAAGTGTCCAGTAAGGACAATTTCCAAAAGCAACGTCTTCGCTGGATGACCGCCCAGATACAAAGTCTTTTTATGCAATTACCATACCTCCCTTATGCTATCAAGACTGGGAATTGGGACTATATTAACAAAACCATCCAGCAGGCTCTCATTCCGCGCTCTATGTTGGTGGTTATTGCCTTTGCCTGGTCTATTCTCATAACAGCTTTCTCGCTGATTTTCTCACTCACCTGGTATATCAAGTGGTGGTGTTTATTCCTGACCATTTGTATTTCCTTGTATTTGGCAATACCCAAACAACTTCGCAGTCACACGGTATTTGGCAAGATTCTATCTGTCCCCGTTCTTGCATGGAAGATGATATCGAATATACCCAAAATAAGCCGTAAGAGTACGGATTTCATTCATACGTCTCACGACAAATAATACTCAATTTTCAATTTAACTGAATGGGAGAGCGAGTACATAAAAGTATGCTGAATGCCGAAGTAAACCTGCTGTTTTACTTCCTATCGCTCTTTTTGACATTTTTCTCCCGTAAGATCTTCCTTGACAACTTAGGGGCAGAATTTATAGGACTGACGGGTACGCTGAATAACATTCTCGGCTATCTGAACCTGTCAGAATTAGGAATATCAGCCTGTATCGGCTATTTTCTTTTTAAACCTATTCAAACCAAGAATAGGAAAGAAATTCAAGATATTCTGTCACTATTGGGCTATCTGTACAATTGGATTGGAGGCATTATTTTTGCTGGAGCTTTCATAATCAGCCTATTTTTTCCCCTCATTTTTTCAAATGCAGAACTTAGCCTTGGCATTATCTATTTTGCCTTCTATTCTTTTTTAGGGTCATCGCTCATTGGCTACTTCATCAATTATCGTCAGATATTGCTTAGTGCCGACCAAAAAAACTATCTTGTCGCCATTTACTACCAATCTGCAAGACTGGTTAAACTTTGTCTTCAGATTTATTTAGCTTATAATTATAAAAATCTGTATGTTTGGGTTGCCGTAGAATTCTTGTTTGGCATTATTGGTTGTATCATCCTCAACTGGAAAATTAACAAGGAGTATCCCTGGTTGAAAGTTGATAAGTCGCAAGGCAGACTGCTGTTGAAACAATATCCGGAAATCATCACCAAAACAAAACAGGTCTTTATCCACAAGATAAAAGATTTTGTTTTGGTCAAAAGTGATGAACTCTTTATTTTCCTATTTGTATCGTTAAAGATGGTTGCCTATTATGGCAACTATATGATTATCATATCAAAGCTGATATCCATGTTTTCTGCTGTTACTGGCAGTGTCGGGGCCAGTGTAGGAAATCTTGTTGCTGAAGGAAACAAAGAACGCATGCTGAAAGTATTTTGGGAATATACCACAATCCAGCATACGATTGCAGCGATTTTAAGTTTTTCGTTATACGCACTTTTGGAACCATTTGTTGCACATTGGTTGGGAAGCGAGTTTATCATGGACAACCGCATACTCATCTTATTAGTTGTTTATATATATATTACTAATTCCCGTAATTCCGTTGATTCTTTCAACTATGCCCATGGAATGTATGCAGACGTATGGTCTGCCTGGGCAGAACTCATTATCAATGTAAGTGTTACCATTATATGCGGATTGAAGTGGGGAATCATTGGTATTCTGCTTGGAAAGATTGCCAGTCTAATTCCCATAGTCGTTATTTGGAAACCATATTACTTATTTACATCGGGGTTTAAGGAACCAGTCGCTATTTATTGGAAAGGAGTAATTCGCAATTATGCTATATCTGCCTTTTCATTTTTCACTACGCTATTTACGCTTCGCCTCATCCCTATTAATCCCTATCAAAGTATTTGGGATTGGCTCTTATATGCAGCAATAGGGATGATTATATTCCTCTCTCTCAACCTGAGTGCAACCATATTATTTGCCAAAGGAGCTAAAGACAGTATGTTCAGAATTAAAAATATCCGTAAAAAATGAAATACTCTATCATTACCGTCAATTATAATAATAAGAAAGGATTACAACGTACCATTGAGAGCGTAATCCACCAGACTTTTCGTGATTTCGAGTACATTGTTATCGACGGTGGCTCTACTGATGGCAGTAAGGAAATACTGGAAGAATACGATGCTCATATCACTTATTGGGTTTCAGAAAAAGACAACGGCATCTATAATGCCATGAATAAGGGCATCGCAAAAGCTACAGGCGACTACCTCAATTTCATGAACTCTGGCGATTGCTTCTATGCAAATGATGTGTTAGAACATGTATCCACCTACCCTACAGATGCAGACTTTATTGTTGGTCGTGACTATCACTACAGCGAAGAGAAGCAGCAGGGACATGCCTCTATCCAGCCACAAAGGACAACGATGATTCACTTCTTTGTTTCCACCCTTGATCACCAAAGCTCATTTATCAAACGTGAACTATTCAAGGATTCTCCATATCGAGAAGACTTCCGACTTGTATCTGACTGGATTTTTTTCACAGAAAAAATAGTAAGCGAGAATAAGCAAGTACAATTTATTCCAGATATAATTTGCAGACGAGAGGATGGAGGTATATCCCAACAACAAAATCACCTCAATCGTCAAGAAATTAACAACTATCTTCACCTATATCTTCCACAAGGCGTTTATGAGGATTACTTCATTCTTTCAAAGCTAGATCGTTGTAGTCTTGAGCGACTATTTATGATTCTGGAAAATCCCAAAATGCGTAAGCTTCTCATTCTATTTATCAAAGTTACTGCTAACTTTCAAAAATATTTCATCTGATTCTATTTAAATAAGGCATAATACATATGAAGACAAATAAAATATATTCCTCTCCGTTAGGATTATCATTTGCCATATCCTTTTTCATACTATTTTTTTTCTCACCCGACTCCTATACACACGACCTCTATGGTCATTATGACTCGGCATGGTTCTATACCTGCGGCAAAGCTTGGATGAATGGTTTGTTACCATACGTAGACTTTGCCGACAGTAAGGGGCCACTATTATGGCTCATATATGGCATTGGCTACCTCATCAGTCCACGCACATACATTGGAGTTTTCTGGCTTAGCGTACTACTTTATACTGGAATTTTCTACTTCATTTTCCGCACTGCGTCCATTTTTATAAAAGACAAAAAATCATCAATGTCTGTTGCACTAATAATGTCAGCAGCTTTTTTCTGTCCATGGTATCACAATGAGATAAGGGCAGAGGACTGGTGTACCTTCTTTATCGTTTTGGCACTCTATCGCATTTGCTATACGTTATTTGCTTCTAATGGTATGGAATCAAAAGAGGTAAATAAAACATGCTTTACCCTAGGGATTTGTCTGGCATGCACCTTGCTCATTAAATTCAATTCTACACTTATGCTGGGAACAACAGCTCTCTATCTACTATATGCGCTCATCCGGGAAAAGAAAAACATTTTTGTAGCTTTTCTTTGGCTTATGGTTGGTTTCATAAGTCTTGTTCTCCCCTTTATTGTCTACATGCTCTTTGCCGGAAATTATAGTGCTTTTCTGCAAGAATATTTCCTGAACACTATGCAGACTGTACAATCGTATAACGGGGTTGGCACATATCTGCACGAATGGCTGTTCTTGACTTATGACCCTCACTATTTTGTGCTATTTGCTACAGCGATGGTAGGGGCATGGTTAATGGGAAAAACCGTTAGTAAAGACCATTGGTTCTTCGCCATATCCTTTATCGGTTTTTATGCTGTAGCTATTCATCATAGTTCATTTCTTCATTGGCACTATCTCTGCGCATGCATGTTCTTCATCATTTGGATTTGTATTTATTTTGCAGGAACAGCCAGAAAGAAAGTATTGTGGACAACGATAGCCGTTGTCGTTGGCTACACACTTATTTCAAACGTGTTCTCGTGGGCATACGTATCACATACATGGTTCTTTGCAGGGGGGCAAGAACGTAAGGGCTATTACGAAGCTGCTAGTTACATATCACAAATAGATAACCCAAAATTGTTGTTCTACTTTACTTTAGACAATAGTCAGGGCGTACCTTCTCATGGTTTGCCTGCCACAAAATATTGGGCATCGCAAATGGGAGCGACAAAAAATATGGATGCTGCTCAGGATGAGGCCGTTAGAATGCAGAAGGCCGATTTTATTATTACAGACGACCACATTAGGCCTCTTGCATTCAGCGATAGTTTATTTCGCTCACACGGCTACCACCATGTATATAGCTACACGTTGAACGAACTGACTTTTCAACTCTACTCTAAACACAACTTGAAGGATTGTCGTCGTGATATTCACATCAGCAATATTGACATTCTACTCAAGCGCAACATTCTAAACAAATAACTATTATGGATTCTGCTAAAAATCTCATCATCGTTGTTCCATGCTACAATGAAGAAGCTGTGTTGAACGACACTCACAACAAATTATCAACAATCTATGCGCAGATGATTGCTGACGGATTAATTACTCATAATAGCACCATCTTATATGTCAACGACGGATCCAAGGACAATACATGGCAGTTGATAGAGCGGCTAAATAAAGAAACAAAATACGCTTGTGGCATAAAGTTGGCCCACAATGTTGGCCATCAGAATGCCCTTATGGCAGGATTGGCAGAGGCAAAGAACCATTCCGACATTATAGTATCAATTGATGCCGATCTACAAGATGATATTAACGTTATTCCAGAAATGGTAAGGAAATACCAAGAAGGTTTTGATATTGTTTATGGTGTTCGCAACAAAAGGACAACCGACACATGGTTCAAGCGCACTACAGCCCTTGGTTTTTATCGGTTGATGCACATGCTGGGTGTGAATACTGTCTACAATCATGCCGATTTCCGTTTAATGAGCCAAAGAGCAGTCATCCAGTTGTGTCAATATCGCGAACGCAATCTTTTTTTACGTGGCCTTGTACCGATGATAGGCTATCGGACGACATGTGTCTATTATGACCGGGCAGAACGTATGTTAGGCGAGAGCAAATACCCTTTCAAAAAAATGCTTAACTTTGCTATCGATGGAATCACATCGTTTAGCGTCAAACCTGTTCGTATGGTATTTGGATTGGGCATTTTTTTCCTTTTCATAGCTCTGGGTATACTCATCTATGTGCTTTATTCAGCCATCACCCATAACGTTGTGCCTGGTTGGGCTTCTATCATTATCTCCATTTGGTTTGTTGGAGCCTGCGTTCTCATGGGGTTGGGTATAGTTGGTGAATATATAGGCAAGATATATATAGAGGTAAAAGGCCGCCCCCGTTATAATATAGAACAGATTGTTGAACGAGAAGGCCAGTCTTCTACCTGTTAATGAATGTTATCTGCATATATAGGATATTTTTATCTATGATAATTGAAACCTAATAGAATTAAAGCCAGTATCTTATGGCGTTCTACTCTCTTTTGGAATAAATACATCACAACCATCATAATAACAGTAACAGTAAATGAAGCTAAGTCAATAAGCCCTTTAGAGACAACATATAAATTCAAGTGCCATATAAAGCGTGCAATTAATGCATTTAAAACAAAAGACATCGTATAAAAGACAAGTGTATATTTTCCATATCTGACCATGCGTTTCATCCATTGGATATTTTGATATTCAAGACCTATTCGGAACCATAAAATCAATGCTACACCAGCAACTGCTCCGATTAGAAATCTATATAATAATGAGAACAATGAATTCACATCCACATCCCAAATATGAAAAGGAGAAATATAAATTGAATACCTAATATCCCAATAGTAATATAATATACCATACAAGACAGTAAGAAGAATGGCTACACTTATATTACTAAATCGGTCTATTGTATATCGCAAAGCATAACCAACCCATAGAAAAGGGATCATAAAAAAAGTCTTTTCAAAACATTGAAAAGGAATCAATGAGAGAATGATTATTGAAAAAAAGCATAGGATAAATCGAGAAGATATAAAAATAGCCAGAATCTTAATTATCATCAAACATACGAATAAAGAAGACAAATACCAATATGCAGCCCAATAATCAAGATGCTTAGGATATATAACGACAGATAATATCAAATACCAAACCGTCATAGGTACTAACAAACGTATCACTTTCGAAAAAAAGAATTCACAAAATGGAGTTTCTCGCATCTTCTCAATATTTATAACAAAGCCACTAGCTATCATAAAAACTGCCATATTGAAGGAAATGAATGAATCTTTACTTATCAACATTACAGGAAATTGATTTCCATTTAGCTGTTGTGCACAATGAGCCCATGTTACTAATAACATGGCAAACACCTTACAGAAATCTATATACTCAAAACGACGGTTAGTAACTTGCTCCATATAGCTTTATTTATAACGTCCCAACAACACAGGAAAGTACAACTCTGCAACACGAATTATGGGAACAAAAGCAAATAATATTAACAACGAAAATAGAAAATCTTCGCCCCATATACGATACGGAAGCTCAGTCAAGCGTCTGACAACAATGACATGTAAACCTATTACCAGAATGGAACCATTAGACAATGTTAAAGACATACTTCGATAAGGAAGTCTACTCAGCCATAACGAGACGGAATACAACATTACAGCACCTGCCATTCCTCCTAATAAATACAATATATAATTGTTACCAAATCCATTCAGATACATCCAAACATAACCATTGTACTGTCCACAGATATAAACGAATAATACCCCAAGCACCAGCAAACCGATCTCAATTAGATAATTGTGCATGCTACTGATGTAGTTTTTATATGGCTTCAAGAATATGCCAATAAGAAAAAATGGCATACACAATAAAACATTGATATTGGAATTACTTGCCTCAAAACCAATTTCATGAAGATATATCGCACCAGCTGCAACAGCGATAAAAAGCAAAGCATATACCCATCTTCTCTCAGGCAACAGCTGCATAATTAGCCTTATGACTATCAATGAATAAAAATACCAACAAGGTCCCATGCACCAACGATGCCCCAAAAGCAGCCATTCAAAGAACCATGGCCAAGAAATATCGTAAGACGTACCCATAGCCATGCAGCGGAAATAAGCTTCCAGATGCATCATTGTACTCATGATAATTGTCGGAACCAACAATTGCCAAAAACACTTTTTAATACATGTCATCCAATCAGGTGCCTTTTTATATAAGAATCCTGAAATGACACAGAACACCTGGAGATTAAAAACGAACACATAGACATCTCCACTCGAAAAAAAATGTCCCCATATAACTGCCCATGTAGCCCATACCTTCATCCAATCCAGCCACACGATTCGTTCTTTAACTTGTTTACTCGCTTCCATTTTATCCTTCAACTTTTCTGCAAAAATAGTGATATTATCCCAAAACACCAAATAAATAAGGTAACATTTTGCAATTATAGAAATAATTCGTATCTTTGTGCCTTAAAAAGAATGATATGGTGACACGCAGACGTAGATACCCTGTTGGAATACAAACATTCTCGGAGATTATTGAGAAAGGTTATGTGTATGTTGACAAGACTGACCTAGTATGGCAACTTGCCGACTATGCCAAATACATTTTCCTGACCCGACCGCGCCGTTTCGGCAAGTCACTGCTATCCTCGACATTACATTCTTACTTTGCGGGAGAACGTGACCTATTCGAGGGACTTAAGATCATGGAGTTAGAACAGGAGTGGAAGCACTACCCTGTACTTCATTTTGACTTGAGCGATGCAAAGCACATGCCAGCAGAAGAGGTAAGAAAAGATTTGGGAAGAATTATTAAGCCATACGAGAATATTTATGGCAACGACCCCGATGAAACATCACCAGGCATGCGTATGGCAGGCTTGGTCAACCGAGCCTATGAGCAGACTGGCGAGCAAGTCGTTGTCATCATCGACGAATACGATGCACCACTACTTGATGATGGACGAGTCGTGACAGAGTTCGGCAAAGCCAAGTGTGCTGGTGGGCGGACTGACATTATGGTTTGGATGCCTGACACCATCTATGTTTTTGAGCTAAAGGCAGGAGGTACTGCCGAAGAAGCACTTAAACAAATTGATGACAAAGGCTATGCCATTCCCTATGCAAGTGATGGACGAAAGATTGTCAAGGTGAGCGTCGCGTTTAATACTATCACGCAAACTATTGAGAGTTGGCAGAGTGATATTCAAAAAAGCTAATGTCATAGCAAATACATAATTATGAGAGTAATCTGTGATGCACCCGGACAGACATGCAACCGTCTATGGACTTACGTTGCCAGTGTAGCTCAGTGTATTGCCGAGCATAAGAAAATGGTCATTATTTTCTACGACTGGACGATTGAGGATTTCCCCAACCTACTTCATTGTCCATTCATATATTTTCCCCTCTACCAAAAATGGTTTCTTAAGTTACCCAAAGGTTGGGGATGGTATAAGCATCTAACGTGGAAAGTTACACATAATAAAACATGGGATAATTTTTTCAAGCTTTTCGGTTTCAAGAAAGGATGGGATACTATGAATGACACACGATATCTGATGCAGACAAAGAAGGAATTGCAGTTCATTTTCAGTCCTCGTGAGGAAATTATTGACAAGGCCAAGCAGATGATTAATGAGATACGGAGAAATGCAGACTTCGTGATTGGTGTCCATATTCGTCATGGGGATTATAAGACTTTTGAGGGAGGACGTTATTATTATACATTGGAAGAGTATCACCAGTTCATGCTAAACATACAAGCACTATATGCAGACAGGCGGGTAGCATTCTTCATTAGCAGTAACGAGGCCTTCTCCACAGATATTTTTCCGGATTGTAATTGCTATCGTTTCGATAAGGAACCGTCGGGTGATATTCTTGACCTGTATTCACTCTCACTTTGTGACAGAATCGTGGGTCCCTGGAGTACCTATAGCCGATGGGCATCGTTTATTGGGGAAGTACCTCTCTGCTGTATCAAAGAGAAGAACCAGTTATTCATAGAAGACAACTTCTCAAGAATAACAGATTTCTACCATTTTGAAACTGGCGAAAACACCGTTGACTTTTGGCTTAGCTAGGAAGCTTCAGCATTTCACCAATTTCCGCATCCCACTTTGGGGGATTGAATTCACAAAAACCAGCAGATTCATAAAATGTACACTCACCAAAATAAATATGTCCACACACATCATATAAATCAATTCTAACATGTGGTATTCCTTTACTCAGTTTTTGTGCAATCTCCATCATAATATCAAATGATTTCGGTTTTTCTATCACAAAATCAGAATTACGTGCATAACATTCCAAATATAGTTTATTCCAATTTTCATCATAATAATCAATAAAGAAATGATCTGTAAAACGCCCAGTTGCAACAAGAATAAGTTTTGGGATTCCATTAAAGCAATAGAACTTGTAGTCGGTCAAGCCTCCCCCATCATTATTGTCATCAGTCATATATTTCTCTGCTATAATACGTCCTTTGACATTCTTATAAGGCCATTCTCTCGTCCACCAGAAAAAATTGTGTTTCAATGACTCTTCCAGTTTCTCTCTTGCTGCAGCCTTGTCAAATATTGTTTTATCCTTACAAATCCATACATTCCCGGAGTCATGGGTACATTTCAATATAAACTGATTTGGCAACTTGTCAAAATCAATTTCATCAAAATGATTCCAAACCCCATAATTGGGTATCACATACTCCTCACCTAATTGATCTTTAATATATTGTTTAACCTCATATTTGTCAACCAATACGGAATACAATGGATTCCTGTCATGCAACTTAAGCCACTGCAATTTTTCGGTATATAAACGAGGGTGCCTCAGATGAAGCTTACGATGCATCTTAATTCTATACAACATCCTCAACCACAAGCTATCTGGCCAATATTTGTATGTACGGTTCAAAAGCCACCACATGCAACTGTTCATCAATCTACCCATACCTTAATAAAATTATGATAAAACGGCTTTAACAGATTCTTTTATTATAGACAACCCCTCCAACAAGGTGTCGTCCTCTATCGTTAATGCAGGCATTATTTTCAATACGCTGTCATGTCGCCCGGCCAACTCTATAACTAGCCCACGATTAAAACATTCATGGCAACAGTCTAATGCTTTCTTTGCATCAATACCTATAAAATCGATTCCCCAAATGAGACCAATACCACGATATTGTAATCTAGAATCAAGAGGAAGTATCTCCTTAGATATGTAGTCATTGACAACTACTGCTTTTCTTCGAACAATTTCATCAATACGATGTTCGTCAAAGAATTCAATACCAGCCTTACCGCCCACGAACGATAGTTGGTTACCACGGAAGGTCCCATTATGCTCTGCCGGTCTGAAGATGTCTAATTCCGGCTTCATGAGAAGTAAAGCCATTGGCATTCCAAAACCACTGATAGATTTAGACAATACAACCATGTCAGGAATTATTCCTGCTCGTTCAAAAGAAAAGAAATAGCCTGTACGCCCATTACCAACTTGAATATCATCACAAACTAGCAAGATATCATACTCATCACATATTGCGCGAAGTTCTTTCAACCATTGAACACTTGAAACATTAATTCCTCCCTCTGCCTGTGTCGTTTCAACAAAAATGGCTGCAGGAAGTTCAATACCAGAATGATCATCTTCCAATATGTGTCTTATATATGCTATGGAATCAACTTTTTCGTTCTCGTATGGAACAAATGTAATATTTGTCAATGGAACCCCTGCCCCCTTGCGGCTCGTGCGATCAGTTGTCATAGCCAAACTGCCTAATGACATTCCGTGGAAAGCACCTGAGAACGCAAAAACATTCGTTCTCTTCTTGTTCTTGCGAGCTAATTTAAGTGCAGCTTCAACTGCATTGGTTCCTGTTGGACCGCAACACATTACTTTATAATTTAGATGCCTAGGCTTAAATATAATATCTTCCATTGTAACCAAGAATGCCGCTTTTGCCTCTGTATACATATCTAAGGCATTAATTATCGAATCCTCTGACAAATAGTCAAGAATTGCTTTCTTGATATATGGATTATTATGCCCATAATTCATTGAACCCGCCATATCCAGAAAATCAATATAACGATTCCCTTCTTTTGTAAACAATTCACTATTCAGAGCCTTAGAAAATTCAACAGGAAACTTCCGGCAATAGGACCTGACTTGAGATTCCATCTCACTAAAAACAGGATTAATAATCATATCCATATAATAAGATTAATAGTTTATTAATTGCGAAGGTACACATTATATTGGAATTTTCCAAATAAAATGCATGTTTTCTTTCAAAAATATTGGATAATTACCAAAAACTCTGTATCTTTGCGCTATAAAATAGCTTATCATGAAGATTGCAATTCTAACATCAGGTATCCTTCCTGTTCCAGCAGTTAAAGGCGGAGCTGTCGAAAACCACATCGACTTCTATTTGAAGTATAACGATGAGCACAAGCTGCACGACATGACCGTGTACAGCGTTTGGGATGATGCTATTAAAGGACACCCTGCCTTAAAGTCGAAAAACAATCATTATGAGTACATCATAACCAATAGTTTATGGGCAAGGATTAAAAAAAACATTCATTACAGATTATATGGTGAAAGGTACTATCACTATACAATAGAATACTACTTCCGCGAAGCATGGAAACGTTTACAAAAACAACATTATGACATAATCCTGCTTGATAACCGCCCTGGCTATGCTGTCAGCATTGACGTTCCTCAAGACTCAAAACTATACTTGTATCTTCATAATGATCTTCTTAACAACCAGACTAAAGATTATCAGCAGATCTATGACAAGGCTTCGCGGATTCTTACCGTGTCGGATTACATTTCAAGATGCGTCAAGACAATCAATCCCAACGACACGAAATGTTTTTCTATTCTTAACGGCATTGACTTACAGGCTTTTTCGCCAAATATCACATCAACCATTACAAGAAGTCAAATAGGACTGTCAGATGATGACTTTGTCATGGTATTTAGTGGAAGAATAACGAAAGAGAAAGGTGTTACAGAATTGATTGATTCCATGATTCAGCTCAAGAATCATGCGAATATCAAACTATTAATTATCGGCAGTCCATTTTATGGAAACGCTACGAATGAAGATGCCTTCGTCAGAGACCTCAAACAAAAAGCAGAAGCCATTAAAGGAAGAATTGTATTCACAGGATTCATCCCTTATTCTCAGATGCCTCAGTATCTGAAAATATCCGATATTGCAGTGATTCCTTCTTTATGGGATGACCCATGTCCCAATACTGTGCTCGAAGCTCAAGCCATGGGGCTGCCACTTATTACCACTCGCCGCGGTGGCATACCAGAAGAAGTCACAGAAAAAAATGCCATACTACTCAATACCGACGAACATTTTGTAAACAATCTTACATCCGCTATTCAAGACCTCTACGAACATTCCGAGAAACGTAAACAAATGTCATCAGCGGCTATCGCTAACTCAAAATATTATAATCATGTAAGGTATACAGAAGATTTCTATAAAGGAATTGAGCTAACGTAAAACGTCACTATTTCAGAAGCTGTACATGAATCTAAACGATAACAGCAAACTAGGTAAATATGCATTCTGTCTATGGAATATAAATCAAAAAGGTGGACGGAATTACCGTTCACCTGGACTGATTGGAGGCGGCATGATGGCTTTTCTTAGTGCTGCCACCAACTCCAGGAACTCCTGTTCCTGACGTTCCCGATCTCCATCATAGTGTGCAATGATAGCCCGATAGATGGCTATCAACTGAGAGATTCTTAACTCGAAATTCTTAAGTTTTCCGCTTTAGACTCCCGTAAAAGTACCATGAGGCATACCGTAGCTATCCTCCATGGTACGACGCTGACGATAGAAGACATGGTCTGCCTTCTTCAGCACTCTTGCTGCCAGCGCATGTGCTGCCGACAGCGGGTCTAAAACATACCTGATTTTCATCTTTTGTGTTTGAATTTTGTTAATAATTATATATTGTGTCCGCCCTGTGGACAGACTTTCTTTTACATTGACGGATCTCCGTACCTTTACAGTGTCGATTGGACATCATTATTATTAACGGACAAATGTTGAAAATATTATGAATGATGAAGGATTTAATTTAGTGAGACAGTCTGTCGCCAAAAGATCATTATCAGATGACGAAAGACAGTTGGAGGATCTTCGCATCACGTGTGATAAAGATTTACCGTCTATGCAATTCCTGTTCCGCATATTCGGTAAGCCTTGTTTCCCACGCGGGGAATTAGTTGCCGTTACAGGTAAGGCAAAGAGCGGAAAAACACTTTTCAACACATTGCTGATGGCCTGTTGTGTACAAGATGAAGTGTTACAGATTCAGCGTCCATTCGACGATATTGATGGCATTTGGCAATGCCTGCCAATTCATTGCCTATGGTACGATACAGAACAGAGTGAGCAGTCCACGCAGGATATCCTGAAGAACAGAATTATCAAGTTGGTTTCGAACACGGATCACACAAATCTCACGGATTATTACGATGTGTTCAACGTTCGCAGTCTTCATTATGAAGAACGTCTGAGGTTATTCAAGTCAGCGGTTCTCAAGTACCGCCCTGATCTTGTGGTGCTTGACGGTGTACGTGACCTGTTAGCCGACATCAATGACGGCATAAAGGCACAGGAAATTGTGGAAGATCTCATGAGACTCGCCCAAAAAGTCAACTGTTGCATGGTCTGTGTACTTCACCAGAATAAAGGAACGGAAGACCGTAACCCGCGTGGCTGGATAGGCACAGAGCTGATGAACAAAGCTTTTGAGGTATATTCGTGCGAGAAGGTGAAACCCGAAAATATCTTCATGGTCGAACAAACGCATACGCGTAAGTACGATCTTGGCGAACTCATGTTCTTCCGTATGAATCCGGAATCAGAGCTGCCCGTGATATGTGAAGCACCAACACGCTTTACAGTTACAGGCTATAACCAGTCAGGCGACAAACTGCCTTATATGAACCGGGAATATCTGTGGTTCGACAATAACAACAAGCCCCATCCCAAAAAGGATGAGCTTTTCTATGAAGCACTTAAGGCTGGACCACTGTTTTACAGCGACTTGCAGGTCAGGGTTCAGAAGTTGCTGAACTGTGGTACTGAGATGTGGAACAATATGTTTCGCGACATGCGTGACAGCGGTGCTATTATACGTTCAAAAAACAAGGATGGCAAAGCAGTCTGGCAATTGCCAACCGGGAAGTCACAGCCCACTCAAACAGATATGTTCAATCAGACGGCAGCCGTCTCAGGCGACAGCCCCTCCTCTTAGGCCCCTAAAAGGGGCCCTAGAGGGGGGCTTAGCTCATGGAAGATGTATGAAGTAAGATGGAAGTAGTTTGATGTATGAAGTTAAAAGAACTGATAGCAAGAACATCATTGAAAGCAATCGGACGAGAAATCGGCCTGGATGTTTCTATTGTTAATCAACAGTTACACATCATCCCTCTTGCATCTGACATCAGACATCGGTCAGACTTCATTCTTCCTTCAAAGCCCATGATTGATGTCTGTCGAGCTAATGACTTCGACTTCTTCCAAACTTTCATCGATGCAGGAAAACTGACTGTCGAACACATGCACCATGCAGCAGAGCGCTACTTCCTTGGAAAGACCAAAAGCGGACAGCCCATCTTCTGGATGATTGACGACATGCAGACACCACTTGATGCCCATATTGGCGACTCATGGATATCCACACGTCTGAAAACACGTGAACCGCTCCTCAAGTACTGGCAGGTACAGCACTGTCTCTTTGGACTTCATCTATTGATGTCTGATGGAAGATGTATGAAGGAAGATGTCGCTTTTCATGAACCATTAAATATGAACCGTGAGCCATCAATTGCGATTTTAGAGAGCGAGGCTTCTGCGGTTGTCTTGTCAGAGTTGTTTCCCGAATGTATATGGATGGCATACGCCACCACGCTTCATCTCAGTCCAGACCTCTTCGCCCCTTTGGAAGGACGTACCGTCACGCTCTATCCGCGTACTGACCCTACCCTCTCCACCTATCTTTTTTTCGAAGAACTGGTTGATGTCACCCGTCGTCAATACGACATCGACCTCACGGTCGACTCTACATTGGAAGACCATGCCACTGCCGACCAAAAGGACAGGTGCATTGATATCTTAGACTTTATTCTTGAATCATAAAAAAATAGCTTATGGTCAATTACTACGACAAGAAACGTTTTATCAGCAAGAGCACGTTGGCACGGTTGGCCGATGTCTCGCCACGAACCTTCAGCCGTTATCTCGCCAGCCGACGGGAAATCCTCAAGATTTTCGGTGTCAGTCCCAAAACTCAAAAGCTTCCTCCATACGCCGTCCGCTACATCTGCGAGGACTACTGTATCGACCTACCTCCCGAACTTCAGAATCAACAGGCCCTCAATGCCTCGCCTGTCCGTGACATCATCATTAAATCGTGGGAAGAAGAGGTGAGATGGAAGATGGAAGATGTAAGAAGGAAGAGTGAAATGGGAAGTAAAAAATTAAAATAATCGATGAAGTCGGACAAAGTCGGACAGCGTCCTTCCAAGATGTAGTACCTTTGCATTGTCGAACAAGAGGTGGCGACGACAGGTATTAATTGTAGCGTCTGCAAACATTAATGGTAGCCATTGGGGGAATTAATGGTAGCCGCAGCAAGTATTAATAGTAGCAGTTGCAAGTATTAAGACCTGAGACGACGCCCCTCTGAACGACAGAATTAACTTATTATCAACATTCAAACAACAAAAAGTTATGGCTATTAAAGTAATTGCTCAGCGCCGAGTGCTGAAGATCGGCAAGAATCCAGGTGTGAAGAAGTTCGTGATGCGCCCCGACCTTTATACCGCGATGAATGAGAAGAAAGTGTTCTCTGAGGCTGCCACCCACAGCGGTATCTCGGCAGGTATCATCAAGGCTGCCTGGTATGCAGCAGGCGACGTTATCCGCACGTGGGCCACAGAAGGTCACTCCGTACCCCTGCCAGGTCTGGGCACCATGCGCTTCTCGGTACGTTCGAAGGCGGTGGAAGATCTGGAGGACGTAAAAACAAGCCTTATTACCACGCGCCGCATCATCTTCACCCCAAGTGTTGACGTGAAGGACGAACTGAAGGACACCTCCATCCAGATTACCTGTATCGATGAGGATGGCAACGTGCTGAAGCGCGTCACTTCAACCGATAGTGGTGACATTGAGGACGGTGAGAATGGAACCACGGGTAACGGATCTACGGAGAACGGAACCACGGGCAACGGATCTACGGAGAATGGCGGAACCAACACCGGCAACATCACTCCTGGTGGTAACACGGGCGGCGACAATGGCGGTGACAACAACGGCGGTGGTGGCGGTAACGGCGACGGGCCTGACGAAGACTAGCAAAGAGTGTGCCCTTCGGGGCAAACTCTTTGAATGAGGAATGTGGAATGAGGAATGAGGAATGAGGAATGTGGAATGAGAAATGAAAATGAGAAATTGAGAAATTGTAAATTAAGAGTATGAAAAAAGAGACATGGAAGGCGATTATTCAGATTGTAATCACGATTCTGACCGCTATTAGCTCAACAGTATTAGTACAGTCATGCGGACTATTACATTAATCGTTATTCACTGCAGTGCGGTGCGCCCCAACCAGACATCATCGGCAGCCCAGATAGACACGTGGCATCGCCAGCGAGGCTTCAAGCTCGGCATCGGCTACCACTACGTCATCCGTCGTGACGGAACGATAGAACCGGGACGTCCGGAATGGATGATAGGCGCCCACTGCCACGTAGCAGGCCAGAACCACAACAAGTACTCGATAGGCGTATGCTACGAGGGTGGTCTGGACATCCGCGGCCAACCCGCTGACACGCGTACTGAGGCACAGAAGCAGACCATGCGACGGCTACTTGAAGAACTACACCAGCGTTACCCCCGCGCCATGATAGTCGGACACCACGACTTGAACCCCCACAAGGACTGTCCGTGCATCATAAACGTAGCAAAAGAGTATGCCGACCTGCAGCCGAAATAAAGGAAAGGCCCCCTCCATCAACAATGACGGAGGGGGTCCTTTTTAAATCTCAGTTCTTACCATTATTCTACAATAACAGGATGCAGGTACCAATCCTTATTTTTCGCACCTTTCGAGGTAGACCATTCAATGAACTCAGGGAAGAATACATCAATGGCTTTCTTCTCATTAGCACGCAGGAGGATATTGTCCTTAAAAGCATCAATGCTGACACCACTCAGATAGAAAGCAAACGGATAGTTTCCATTACGAACATAATACAATTTATTCTCAGGATCCGACTTGTCATCTTGCGTGCCAAAGTATGAAGTATTCATCTTTGCCGTAGGAGCCTCCATCGGGATATGTACCTCCCAACGTTTATCATTATCCTCGTCACGATAGATAAATGGCTTGATCTTGGCAGCCTTACTATCTTGGATACCACCCTCATAGGTCAATTCCAGAATATATGTGGTATGGAGTTCACCCTTGATGTCATCAGTCAGCAAATAGACATTGCCATCCTTGATGAAATTAGCTTCCACAGCTTCTGTAGATCCAGCAGGAATCTTCTTCATCACTATGCTGGTAGGTTGAGCGTCGCTCCTTGTCTCCAGTGTGAGAGCCAATCCGCTCGTTAGCACTACATAGTTCTGATAGGTAGTCAGATTGAAAGTCTGCTTGGTCATGAAAGTACGATTATTGTAAGTAAACATGGTCAACACACGATCTTCCTTCACTTCAACCACAGCATCGTTCATATCGTAATCACCAGCCGAAGGCCAGAGATCCTCGTATGCATACACACCCTCGCTTGTGGTTTCGCGCGATGTTGGCACAGGCAGTTCCTGGAACACGCCAACAGGTTTGAGAGCTAAAATTTATGAATAATTACACACATCTACACACTAATTTGCGTGCAAAGGTACACAAAAAACTGGAAAATTGTTCAATTTATCACTTTTTTTTCAAATTGACAATTATTTCACTAAATTTTCCTCCGAATCCTCATAGTGGTCTGTGGAATGGAAGATGCGGGTAATGCCACGCATCTGAAACTTTACATGATCGACAAAACTCCGCCACATAGACTGGTTACCAATAGTTCCATAACCTGTTATAGCTTTGCAACGACTATCACGAACAAAGACTATTTTACCATACTTCTTCAGATTGAGTGCCATGGAACCATCCTCACCACGAATAATATCCACACGATAGGGCTCCTGACGCCCATAGTCGGCATTATAAGCAAAGACGAGGCCACGAACAGACAACTCTGGGCGTTTGAAATGCTGTATCCACAAGAACAAATCACGGGCTATTTCAAACAAGCGGAGACTTAGTTTCGAATGGTTTTCGTCAGGGAAATAGCTCCATGTTGCCGAAACACAGCTAACACCAGGCTTCATTAAATGCTCAAGCATGATTTCATAATACTGTGGAGGATAAAGTGTATCACTGTCAACATCGAAATAATATTTACCACGTGAATGTTGCAAACCACATCGACGGGCATAACCACAGGAATGTTGATACTCAGTATAATAAGGTATACCCGACTTCTCGTAGATTTCTGCAGTTCTATCCTTTGAATCATTATCAACGCCGATAATCTCTACAGGATACTTGCATTTTATCTCACTGATGGCCCACAAACAGGCCTGCAGGTGTTTCTCTTCATTATAGCCAATAACCACGATAGACGCTAACGGATCGGGACTCTGCAGCCGGGCCAATCGCTCTCTCGTACCTACAATAATCTCCTCAGGAACCTCACTAAAAGGCTTCCCATAAATAGTCATATATTTATCGTACCAATATGCCATCGTTACATTTTTTGTGCAAAGATACGATTAAGCGAGAACAAAACAAAAGAATTTCTTCTTTTTTTGTCGAGCATATATATCTTCGACGTATTTTACGACAATTATAGCAAGTTTTTTTTGATTTATCAACTTTTCTTCTTAAATTTGCAGAAAAATAGAAATCTATGACAGAAAGAAGGCTATTTCCGATAGGTAAACAAATGAAAGATATTAAAATAGATTTTGTTGTAACATGGTTAGACTCTAACGACCCTGAATGGCAGAAGCAATATGAGTATTACAAGCCAAATGCTAAAGGAGATAAAACAAAAGCCAGATTTAGGGATATGAGTATTTTTCGATATTGGTTTAGAGCTGTAGAAATGTATGCCCCATGGGTTAACAAGGTCTATTTGATTACCAATGGCAAATTCCCTGAGTGGATTAACCCCAATTGTTCTAAGTTAGTACTTGTCAAGCATGAAGATTACATACCCAAAGAATGCCTGCCAACGTTTAACTCCTGTACTATAGAGTTAAACATGCATCGGATAAAAGGACTTTCCGAACATTTTGTTTACTTCAATGATGATATGTTTCTAAATGGCCCTATAGCTCCCGACTATTACTTCAAAGACGGCCTACCTTGTGACTACAATAAAGAGACATGTTTTAATGTACCAATATATACACCTGAAGAAAGATTTGATATCACCATGTCAATGCTTGCAGACATTGGTATCATTAATGCCCATTTCAACAGGCGGAAAACCGTTTGCCAATCTCCCAGACGATGGTTCGGTCTTCATTTAGGCTTCAAAGGACTGCTTATGAGTAGTATTTTGATGAAGCAAAGACTATTCGTCGGTTTTTCAACCTACCACACAGAGCAAGCATACCTTAAATCTACGTTCGAAGAAGTATGGGAAAAAGAACCCGACTTTTTGCAAGCCAGTTGTACTCGCTTTAGAGAAGAGGTTATTGCAAATCCCTACCTGTTCCGCTACTGGCAATTAGCCAGCAACATGTTTTATCCTAAGAAGAGAAAAAATATAACAATTCAAATAGTTGATAGAAATGCAATTGATGACATTAAGAAAGCACTATTTAATCTAAATATCACTTCAATATGCGTCAACGACACTTCGTTTTGTTCTGATAATGACTTTGAGGTGATTAACAGCCAATTGATGAGAATGATGGAAGAGAAATATCCCTCTAAATCGTCATTTGAAGTCTGAAACCAAAAGCGACTATTCACTATTTTGTATAATATTATTGTAATCA
>Ga0310786_10002133_pt1 | contig 30829 bp, 23 predicted proteins | sample AusTroGonzalo_MG_FD_203881 | JGI IMG/M metagenome (GOLD analysis project Ga0310786, IMG submission 203881) | Bovine rumen microbial communities from tropical cattle in Woodstock, Queensland, Australia - Gonzalo_03 (v2) (version 2) | ecosystem: Host-associated > Mammals > Digestive system >...
TTTTGGCTGATGTGCCTGACGGCGATAATACTGTCGTTTGACGGTGCCTTTTATAAAGCTCTGTTGGAACATACAGATTGGGTGTCGGCGGCATTTTGGGTGGCGGTTATATCTTTTGTTGTCCAATTCATGATGATATTCTATCGTCCGGTGCGTCATGACATAGTTAAAAACTTTGGCAAATATCGCAAAAAGTTCGGTATGTTTTTATTTGTGGAATTCTTTGACCAAATTGGTTCATTCAGTCCTATATTCGCATTATCGTTGATTCCGGTTTTGGTTGATTCCGGGATTCAATCGGTTCAGCCAATTTTTGTCGCACTTTATGGTCTAATCCTGGCGCGGTTTTTCGGCAAGCGATTCCACGAAGATATTTCACGCGGTGCAATGATTAAAAAGATAGTTTGTTTTGTTATGATTGGTGCCGGTGTAATGATGACATTGATATCATAAATTGCAGGAAAAATCAATCAAATTTCGCCACCGTCGGTGGATTTTTAAAATTTTAATCTGGCGGGCAGAAATTCTATTGCGAACTTTCCCGTACCTAAATACTGGCAACTGTGTATAGTCGATTTTATTGTGTTTCCTAATATGTCTGTATGTGTAAAACATCTTGATTTTATGATTTTTTATAGTACATATTCTCTAATAACTTGTAAGCTATAGTCAAGCTGACCAATTTAAACCAAAAAGGGTAACAATATGGTATACAGAAACGAATTGATAACAATGTATGCATCGTTGGAAAAAAATCCTGTTGTGGTGTCGTATCCTGATGGGCAACCATCGAATTCACCCAAAAACAAAAAAGAAAGATGGGAATTAAACAATTTTATGGATAATAACCGTTTCACAACGATATACACATTTGGCGACTGTAAAATTGTACACTATGTCTCGGAATTGTCTTACAGATATTACGGTGTTGACCTTATACACGAATTGCGTTTCTATAACGACATAAAAACATATGATTTTGCATCGGTGCGATATTATCATTTGACAGATAAGCAAATAGATGACGACAAAAAACAATTGATACAATTATATCAAGATGTTAAACATAAATCGCGTGGTAAACCATTTACAAACCCATATGAAAAAGTGTTGAATGATAATATATTTGAACTTCAATTGTATGCGCGCAATGCGCTGCCTTTCCCAGATGCAGAAAATGTAATAGCGGATTTAGATAAAATTAAAACAAAATTATTGGCGTCCCAGAATATAAACTATAAAGAAAGAAACAAATAGGCACAGTCTGAAATATTGAGCACGAAAAATCCCGCTTGAGCGCGGGATTTTTATTTGTATCGGCAGCGAGTATTCCGTTGCGAACGTTCCCATACCTAAATAAGTTTTTTATTGTCTTAAATTTTTATATATGATATTTTTCTCATACCATGAGAGAGAAAGATATTACGTATAAACTAAATAAAACAGAATGGATATTGATCTGTTTTTCTGTGTTTCATAGTATTTCACAATTATTTTTAGGGACATTTGTTGTATCTTTTTTGATACGTAATTCAATTAATGAATTTATATCAGTATCTATATATGACTTGTTTTTTTATTTTGCCATTATGGCTTCATTTGTTTTGATGATAAACCGATGTAAGCATGGTAATATTAAGGTTGTTTTTGGATCACACATAGTTGTGCAGCTTATTCTAGTAATTTTGATTGCATTGTTAGGTGTTCATGCCGCCAATTGGATTATGATTTTAGGGATGTTGTATGGTATACAACATGCATTATACAGTATGGCACAACAGCAAATGGTGATAGATAAAGTGCCTTCATACCGTATGATGTTTTTCTATGGCACGGATTCTGCAGTGGCGAATATTGTAAAAATTCTTGTTCCAATTACATTGGGTGCACTGATAACCATTGGTTCGTTACAGAATATAGCTTGGGTTTTGGCGGCTATGGGGCTGATAGAATTATCCATGCTGTTCATAATGCCATCGATACAAAATCATGCAGAAAACCGGGCGGATTTATCCGGCTTTATACACCGTTCAATTGAAAAGCCATGTATGCGGAAACTATTTTCTGCAGAATTCCTCCGTGGGTTTGCATACGAATTGGAAACAGCTGGTGTATTGTATATTGTCTATGTCTTTCATACAGATATGAACCTTGGTGCATGGACAACATTTTTTGCGCTTCTTACGGCGGGGGGCACATGGATGTTTGGGCGTTTTTGTTCCAAGCGCGATTTTAAATGGGTAATATCCTTGTGTTCAATATTACTTATGGGCTCGATAATATGCCTGATAGCTGATGTTACCCAGTTCAGTACATTGGCATATTCTGGAACATTGGCATTGGGAATAGCCATGATGGATCAGGTTGCTTCAGTAAATGTATTGAACCTTGCCAAAACAAAACTCGTCACGCGATCGTATCGTACAGAATATCTTGCAGCACGCCAGGTAGTATCTTTTGTTGGCCGGTGGGGTGGAATTATTGCGCTGATGTATATTGGTATATTTGGCGGATACAACATATTGCCATATCTTCTTATAATATTGGTATTATTAAGAATTGCTGCTACGTTTATATATATTCAAATTGGAAAATATACCAATGAAAAAAATAATCGTTAAATAACAAACTTGCAGAAGTGCAAGTTTTGTTTTTTACCATTGGCTATCGGAAAATGGGCATTGTATAGAAAACCGTATTTTACCGCCTAAAATGGGGGGTATACCAGAGTCAATACATGAAAAATCCCGCTAGAGCGTGGGCTTCTTGCTAGGGATACCGTATATCCCAAAATACTGGCGGAGATAGGGGGATTCGAACCCTCGATACAGTTTCCTGTATACGCGATTTCGAGTCGCGCGCATTCAACCAGCTCTGCCATATCTCCGACGCGCGCATTATACAACCCTGTGGGCATTTTGCAAGCGCTTTATGCTTCAAAATCATAATTTTTTACAGACCGCACAATCGCCGCGACTAATTTATCTTGGTGTGCCGAATTTTTCAACAATTTTTCCTCGGCCGAATTGGACAGGTGTCCGCATTCTATCAACGCCCCCGGCACCGTCGAACGCAGAACCGCCAACGGCGCATGTCGCACCGCGGGTCCCGCCTGTTGTTCGATTCCTGCGCGATTAAACGCCCGTGCACAGCCGTTTGCATACTCTTCGGACATTTCCGCCACCGCATGTTGTTGCAACGATGACAGTGCGATACGAATATCTTTTGAAAAATTTTCAAAACCGTTCACATCTATTTTATCGGCTGCATTTTCGGCATCGGCCAGTTTTTGTGCCTCTTCGTCAGACGCTTTTTCTGACAGAGTGTAAATCGAGAATCCTTTGACCGAACGACTTGGGTTTGCATTTGCGTGAATCGACAAGAACAAATCCGCCCGACGTTTTTCCCCAATGGCCGAACGTTCATTCAGTTTTAAATATGTATCATCATTACGTGTCAAATATACCCCGAACCCCGCCGATTGCAATGCATTTCGTAATTTGCGCGCAATGGATAATACGACCGTTTTTTCTTTGGTTCCGCCACGTCCAATACAGCCTGGGTCTTTGCCCCCGTGTCCTGCGTCAATTACAATGATGTGCTTTTTAGTGACGCTCGCAGATGTTTCTTTGTTATCCGTTTTGGTGGTGGCCACAGATGTTGAACCAGCCACAAAGTCCAACACCAATCGATAGTCATTATCACCGTTGGGTTCCAGAATCATAATTTGGTTTTTTGGAATATCGGCAATGTGGCGTCGCAGGTCCGCGACAATATTCAGTGAATCACCAACCTGGGTCTGGGCCATTGATTTTACCAGTGTACCCGATGCCAACTTTGGCGACACAGAACCATCGCCAACTGTATTAGAAAGTGTTACAGTTAAACTGTTTTCGCCATAAACCAATGTGTACGATGGACGGTTTGCCGTTTCAATAACTATACGCGTTTTGCCATTTGGTTGCACACCTGTGCGCATAGACTTTAACGAATTGCGCGCCGCTACCGCCACCCGTGGCAGCATACCAGTGACCAGAATACCGACCCCTGTAATTTGCAAAAGATTCCTGCGCGATATTTTCATAACGACGACATTATATCAAAAAACACATGAACTTTCAAAAGAAAAACAATTGACCCGAAAGACTAGAACAAATAAAGCACATATGCCACATACGATGCAATGAATAAAAGCCCCCCAATGCGTGATAATTTTGATTTCTTGGCAACGCATATCATCAACATAGTGACCGCCAACAACGCAATCGCACCATCGGTCAGAAACGCGGCATCAAATGGCAACGGTTGTATCACAGCCGAAATCCCCAGCACGAATAAAATATTAAATATGTTCGAACCAACAATATTGCCGATTGCCATATCAAATTCATGCTTTAACCCGGCCACAACACATACAACCAATTCAGGCAAACTGGTTCCAAACGCAATCAGTGTCAATCCGATAACGCGTTCAGATACACCAAAGTACCGCGCAATATCGGTGGCCGATTCAGTTATCATATTCGCGCCGATAATCAACGCAGCAATGCCTGTGATGACGACAACAATTGTTTCGGACAATGGCATTATTTTTAATTTCTTTGGTGTTTCATTTGCTTTGTACGCAATGGCGGTCATATAGCCCAAAAACGCGACAAACAGTCCCAATAAAATCGCCGCCGAACCACGTGATATTTCGCCAAACATCATTCCCACAAAGCACATAACAATTGTGATAATTCCCACAAATGGCAATTCAAAAAATTTAGTGTTCTTGCGAATTGTCGGTGCACCAATCAATGCAGTGACACCCAGAATCAGGAAAATGTTCGTAATATTACTGCCGATGACATTACCAATTGAAACGCCATCCGATCCGCGTATCGCCGCAGTTATACTGATTGCAGCCTCGGGGGCACTGGTGCCAATCGCGACCAGTGTGGTTCCGATAACGATTGTTGGAATATGAAAACGTCGCGCAATTCCAACCGCGCCATCAACAAACACATCTGCGCCACGAACCAACAGCACAAAGCCAACAATTAAAATAATCCACGCGATAATCATAAAGACATTATAGCATAAAAACACTTTTTTTATAACTGATTTTGTGATAAAATATACGCGTAATAAACAAAAAGCATCAGGAGAAAATTATGCCAGAACAAAATACCGCATCCCAGAACCGTCATATGACAACAGATGATAACTTGATTGCATTTGCAAAAAATATTGCACAAACCTATGGAAAAATGGGGTTGCTGTCAAAGCGTTTAGTGGCCAATGCCGCCGCCATGACAAACAATATTGACGCAGTGAACAAAGTTATATCGCGTGTTGGTCAATTGGACCCAGAAAGCAAGAAAGTTTTTGGAAATTATTTTGTTGGCAACGACCTTGAACATCTTGATATGGCGACGCGTGCACCGGCATTTTTGGCGGCGGCATACGAATATATATCCGAACACCGTAATGATAGTGACGAAATGCGTGCGCGCTTTGACCGCATTGGGGCACATGTTGACAGATTGTCGGCAGATTTTGCAAATTCGGGCGGTATGGTTGTGAATACCGATGGTTGGCCACTGGTTGACACGAATAATATCGCCGATGCATACGAAGGATTATTGCATACATTCGCGGCGCGTCGTGCAGATGTTGAACAGTTGGGCGACAATACCAAAGTGGATGAATATAACCAAAATCTGGATTTACTGAAAACCGTTATATCTGAATATGACCACAACTGGGGGCTGTCCAATCTGCATTCTGAACATGCAGGCAAGTTGGATGAACGCTGGAACGATTTGTGGGATGCATTGAACCGTGCAGAATTGACACCTGAATTAAAAGAAAAATTACATCGTTGGGGATTCACAGATGCCAAAGGCAACGAAATACCGCAATTTAATAAAAACGGCAAACTGGATAAAGCGGGACGTTTGGCGGCGATTATCGATTTAACGCGTCACGATATTGCAAAACAGCATGCCGCCCGTGTGAACGAAAGGATTGATGAAGATGCGCTGGCGCACGAATTAAATGAAGCGATAGAATTTAAACTTTATAATATGGCGGTTGCCGATAAAGTCGCAACGGCGGCCAAAGTGACCGAAATGCGCGCGCAAGATCCAGATTACGAACCAGATTATCAGCCTGAAATTGATATGGATCGTCTGAATAACGATCCTGATTATCGTGCGTATGTACTGGACGAATTGTCTGAATATGGCGCGACGATTTCAGATACAGGATATAACGCCCAGGTTGATGCCGATGTAAACGCAACGGCGGGCTGGGTCGCACGTGTAAAATCAAAATTGGGTGGTGCAGCGGAAAATGTCGGTGGTTTCTTTGAACGTGTCTTTCATCCAATCAGTCGTGTTGACCGTTTGGCAAATGTTCGTTTAACTGGCAATATGGTTGATAAACGTGCGAAACGCATCGAATTCTTTAAACGTATATTAAAAGGCTTTGCCAGTGCATTTGTGGCCAGTGCAATAATTACAACAGTTGCGACTGCAGCGGCGGCAACAGCAGGCATATCGCTTGCTGTGTCTATGGCGGCAATTGGTATGATGACGGCGATAGGTATGGGCGTGGTCCAGGTTATGCGTTGGCGCAAAGCACAACAACAGGCGGGCCGTCCAACCGATATTCGTGCGTTGCTGGCCGATAAACGTCTTGTTGCGTCGCTGGGGGTCAGTGCAATCGCAGTTATCGCAATGTGCTTTGGTGCAGCAGGTATGGCCAAGGCGGCAGTGGTATTGGGATATGGTGCAATGGCACTGGGTGGTGGAAAAAATGCGATTGAAACATACCGTGATGCACGTAACAAGATGTCAATTGCAGAATCGCTTGCGTGGGCGATTGCAAATGCTGGTGCAGTTATCGCGGGTGGATTGATGGGACGTATGACGGCAAATGCGGCCATAGATGCCTATAATGAACGGAACCCAGAAAACACATTGTTCCAAAACAAACATGCACACACCGAAACCCGTGAAGTCACCGATACTCGTGAAGTTACAGAAATGCGTCACGAACTTACACCCGAAGCCGAGGCATACGCCAAACGTACAGTAGAAATGTGGTATCGTGATAACCCAGATTTGTTGCAACAACGTATTGATGGAATCAATGAATATAATGCGACACACGGGACGGATTATAATCCATATCGTGTTTTGTTGGCAAATGGGCATGCTGGTGGTTTAACTGCGGATAACATGTTATTGCATGTTGAAAACAGCCATCTTGACCCAAATATTCATGATATTCACAGCCACGGCATACACAAATCTATGACAGACGCCTGGGGTGCACCGCGTGGTATTTCGCACCAGATGCTGGATGATGCTGGGCGTGGTTTGTTTAACCCAGATGGCACTCCGACCGATGCAGGTATGAATGCAATTGGAAAAGTTGAACCATATATTTACGAACATGGTCAAATTGGGCCTGTCCATGGTGTTGGAAACCCAAGTTCCGCCGACCATGTTTTCCATGACAAATATTTCCCAGATAATGATCCACGGGGTTGGACAACTTACGGTGACGGAAAGCCTGCGTATATTGATAATGAATACACACATCCTGAAACGTTTACACGGACCGAAAATATCAATGTGGTTGACTATAGTCGCGCACATGGTGACGGAATGGCGATGTTCGGAAATTATAACAGGCCTGCGTACAGCACTCCGCGGGATCGCATAGGCAGCTCTGATTCATATCCGTTTAACCCGTTGCGTCCTGGGGACCGTCGTCCACCGCGTGAACCGATAATCGATGAACCAGATGACGATGATGTATACGACGATACAGGTGTGTTGCCACCAGCCGTTATCGAAAAGCCCGGGTATCCTGTACACGTGCCACGTCCAGGTGTGCCCGCCGAACGTCCAAATGATGTTTACCCGCCAATACATGTTCCGCGCCCTGGTACATTGGTAAAGCGCCCTGGCGACGACAGTTTCAAACCTGTGGTGGTCGATAAACCTGGGTTGCCTGATAGAGGCAATAATGGCCCAGCCGATATTGTTCGTATAGGCGATGATGACGAGATAACAGATAAAATCTTTGCGATTAAATTATCTGACGCACGGGCGTGGCAATCGTTGCACAAAAAACTTGAAACCAAAACGAAAAAACGCGACAAAGCAAAAAGTGCGGCCGACCGCAAGAAATATAATATCGAGATAACCGATATCAACTATGATATACACCAATTGCGTAACAAGCTTGGACACGCCGACTTTGCCGATATTGATCTTGCCGCAACCCAGGCAATAAAACGCGCCGAATTAGAACAGCGATTGATAGAACTGGGCAATCTGATGCACAAAGAACCGTCGCCCCAGCAAGGCAAATTCAAACACAAAGATTGGGAATTAAATATTGAAAAGGCGAAAAACCGAATCGCCCAACTGCGTGATGAATTGGGGGCTGCGGCATACAATATGAATCTGTATTTTCCTGAACCTGTTCCGGGTGTCCAGAAACAAAAAGAAATCGAAAGATTCAATGATTGGCAACGCAAACATCCAGATGCCCAGATCAATGTTGTCAAAAACAAACCAAAACCGCAACGCCAAGGCCCCGATATCACCGATGTTGAACCAATCGAAGAAATTGATTCTTTGGATGAACACATTGATACGGAACGGGAACCAATTGATGTCCAAAGTAAATTGCCGACGATGGATCAACTGCTGGACCGTATGTCCAACACGGACAAAATGGTTGGCGAACTGCGTGTGCCAGAACCGCAAAAGCCAGATTTTGAACGCCCAGATCATAAAGAACGCGGCGGATTTGCCAAAGCTCTGCGGCGCGCATACGATAAGGTAAAACAGCATGTCATGGGTCGCAAATACTTCGTGCCCGATGCATTGGCGGATTTGGCAATGCGTGGCAATATTACCAACGAACCGATTGCCAATATTCGTGGTGTGCCAGTTTATCTGGTCGATTTGAATGGCGATAATACCCCGGTGACCCAGAATGATAATCGTGCGATGGTCGTTGTCGACATCAATGGTTTGCGTATGCCGTTTTATCTGGCAAATGGGAACGAAGGGCGCAGGGCTGGATATTGGCGGCCATTGCCTGAATTGTATCGGGATGGCAAATGGATTTCGCATGCGTTCGACGATAACGGTTTGAATAACATTCCTGAATTGTTCGCCATAGCAAACGCATTGAACACTAATATTGGCGACGTTCGAAACTATCGCGATACCGAATTGACTGCCGAATATAACGCTGCGGGTAATGACGGCTTTGTTGGTGGGGCCGATGCAGTCGAACATCTTGATCCAGAATATGCGTTTGAATTGGTGAAAAATGCAAAGTATCAAGATGCCGATAATCACGAGATATTCGGTACATACAATGATAGCGCTCTCAGAGTGGCGGAACCTGGATGGTTACGGCAATATATGGCGGGACTTTCGTCAAGTGATTATGTCGATGAAAAATCCCAAGGATTGTTTGGAAAAATATTCAAACGACGCGCATAAATAAGAAAAACGGGGTGCGCTTCCAGCACTCCGTTTTTTTCCGTCACCCCGCAATTTTTCCCGTCATACCGGCGAAAGTCGGTATCTCTGCAACACTGCGGGGATGCCGTTTTTCAACGGCATGACGAGAAAAAATGCACGGGATGACAAGAAAATGCACGTGGCGGGTCCAGACATTGTCTATCTGCCCCAGGGACAATAATTATATCACATTGATTCCAAACGGCGAATGCGTTCCGCAATCGGTGGGTGTGTAGCCAGAATTTCCGACATAAACGCGCGCGCCCGCATCGGGTTCGCAATACAGATGTGCGCCATTGCGCTTTGCGTCGCGATGGTTTCAACATATGAATTTTCCGATATTTTGCGCAACGCATTTGCCAACGCCATCGGGTTTCGTGTAATCATCGCGCCCGTCGCATCGGCGGCATATTCGCGTCGCCGCGAAATCGCCATGCGCAGAATTGGCGTGATGACAAAGTTGAACAGTGTAAACGCCAGCCACACCATAAACATAACCGCCACAGTATTGTTCTTTTCGTCGCTGCGATGACCACCGTATGTTATATTGCGCATAATTGCATTAGCAATAAACACCGTTGCACCAATCCCAGTCACCACCAGCATATCCAGCCGTATGTCGCGATTTCCAATATGTGCCATTTCGTGTGCAATAACACCCGCCAATTCCAATCGATCCAATTTTTCGATAATTCCGCGGGTCAGTGCAATTGTTGCATCGCGCGGACTGCGCCCTGTTGCAAATGCGTTCAAATGCGAATCAGGGATAATGTACACGCGTGGTGTCGGCAAACCCGCCGCAATGGCGACATTTTCAACCGATTTGTACACATATTTATAGTCTGGGTCGGTTTCGTTTATTTGCTTTGCGCCCGCCACGCCCAGCATCATAGAATCACCAAACACCCATGATATTATCATCCACACAACACATGCAATCCCGGTTGGAATCGCAACCATTGCGGTTGTGTTGATTGCGCTTTCTAATGGCTGGACACACCAGACCGCCAAAAACACCAGCACCACAAATATAATCGGAAATAGCACCACCAACAGCGCAGTTTTAATATTATTTGCGCGTATGTGATCATAAACAGTTCGAATTCGTGTCATATAAATAATGGTATTCGAAAAAAATATTTACTGCAACATATTTTATTCAATGCGAATTTGTGATAGAATATCGGTATGGGTGTGTTTCGAACTTTTTTTGTGTTCGGGTTGGTTTGTGTGCCAGCATTTGCGGGATTCTTGGAACCTGCGTCATTTCCGACGGTGGTGGCCGATATGCCCTTTGTTGACAGAATCGCGTTGTTTTCTGCGGGCTATGACCAATTTGAATCTGAATATGATGCGGATGGCAATTGTGTGTCGGGCTGTTCGTATGCGTCACCAAAACTGGAAGATGAATTGGCCGCACTGGAACGTTGGAACGCATTGGTTAAAACAGAATTGGTTGATGAATATGACTATACAGAAAACGACGATGGTTCTTTGACGCCACCAAACAATGTGAACAGGCCGCCTGAATACAATCCGCCGTCACAATTTCCCGAACAAAAACCAAATGATTACACGAACGCAAATTGCGAAGCGCGTAATACATCATTTGGAACAAGGACGATTCCCTGGGGCAGTCCGCTTGGCTTTATATCATGTATTTCATCACCGTGGGGCGTGTCGCGCACGATATTCGGGGAAAGCAAAGTGCATTATGGAATTGATTTGCGCGCGTCAACCGGTATGCCCATATATGCGCCTGCATCGGGTACGGTTGCAATGGTTATGAACAATAACCAAACATGTGGAAATGGGGTCGTTATCCAACATGCGAATGGATATTCAACCAAGTATTGCCATCTTAGTATTGTGTCTGTGAAACATGGGCAACAGTTGTCCGCGGGCTGTATGATTGGTCGTGTTGGAAATACAGGGCGCAGTACAGGTCCGCATCTGCACTATGCGGTTTATAAAGACGGAATGTCGAATAAACACAGTATCAATCCAGAGCAGGGCTTTATCGAACCGCATCCGCGCTGTCGTTGATTTTGCGGAATTTGACGGCAAAACTGCCGTTGTTGATTGGTGCGCACGAAACAATGTGTGGCGCAAGTATACTGTCGCGAACCCAATCTTGGAATTTAATTTTCAATATACCACTGGCGCCGGTTATAATGGTCGCAGCCTTGGTGCCCGATGTCGCCAATTCCATAATTTCACCCCAGGCCTGTTCAATGGTGTGCATGTGCAAATCCAAAGTTGCGTGCGATGGGATGCGCGTTGGTTGCGGAATTCGTTTTGATAAATGCAATTCGCCACGCACGCGCCGACGCGTGTCGTTGTCATCAGGAACAAATTTTTGACCAATCATATTTGCTATGTCTTGGTCGGTCAGTTTTCGCATATCTATTTATCCAACTTTTTTGTCCATTCATTGTCTGGAAAGTTCAGTTTTAACATTTCGGCATAACCTTGTGCCTGTTCTGGGAATCCGATTGCTGTGTACGCCTGGGTTAGACGATACATTGCCTCGGCCGTCATGACTGTTTCTTGGGCATCGGTAATAATAGATTGCAGTTTTGTAATCGCACTGGCCCAGTTTTCTTTGCGCATATCGACGCGCGCAGAATACATAACTTTCCCCGCGATATAATTTTTCAATATCGCGATTTTATTCTTGGCATTTTTGGCATAGGCCGAATTTGGGAATCGGTCAACCAGTTGCTGGAACTGTTGCAGCGCATAGACCGACATACCTGGTTCGCGACGCACATCGCTGACCTGGCGATAATAGCACATTCCGCGCAGGTAAAGCACATACGGAACATCACTGTGCCCAGGATGAAAACGCATAAAACGGTCCGCCGTCAGTATTGCACCCGCAAAGTCATCATCCATATATTGCGAATATGCCGCCATAACCAACGCATCGGCCGCCCAGGGACTTGCAGGATACTGGGTTTCAACGGTTAAAAACTTTTCCGCGGCATTGTCATAGTCTTTATCTGCGAATTCGGCATACGCCGCGTCATAAAGGTCGTTTATCGGTTCCATTGGTACAATCTTTGGTGTGTCATCCGCGCATCCGCCAAGAATTGCCACGGTTAAAAACAATAAAAATATTTTTTTCATTTCTTTGTATTCCTGTCTTGATTTTGGTTGTTCGACTTTAGTATAATTCAAACTATGAAAATTGGCAAACATATTTTCGGGGTCGGTTTAATGACAGGCATCAGTCGCATATTCGGATTCGTTCGCGATATGCTGATTGCGCGCGTGCTGGGGGCTGGGCGGCTGTCTGATATATTTTTGGCGGCGTTCAAATTGCCGAATTTATTCCGTGATTTACTGGGCGAAGGCGCACTGTCTGTTATTTTCATTCCAATGTATACCGATTCAAAAAAAGACGAATCATTTGCAAAAAATGTATTTTCATGGCTGGTTGTGGCGTTGCTTGGGATAACATTGGTTTTTGAAGTATTTATGCCATTGGTTGTGTGGGTACTGGCACCTGGGTTTTCTGAAATCCCGGGCAAGATGGAATTGACGGTTATAATATCGCGGATAATGTTTTTCTACGTGATATTTGTATGTGCGGCGGCATTTTTGTCGGCGATTTTGAATGCGTTTTCACGATTTATGCTGGCGGCATTTATGCCGGTTTTGCTGAATATAATGTTGATTTTGGCGTTGGTGGCATCAATGCACTTTGGCGCATCAGATACAGTACTGTATATAATGGCATGCACTGTTGTGCTGTCGGGGATTATTCAGTGCATTGTTTTATGGGCGCGCATTCGGCATAAACACTTTGGACTGCACTTGGTCATACCACGCTGGACCAATGGTATCAAGACGATGTTCAAACGCCTTGGGGTCAGTATCGTCGGAAACGGGTTTTACCAGATAACAATTATATTGGGGACATTGGTGGCCAGTTTTGAAAGTGGTGCGGTTTCATGGCTGTATTATTCCGACCGTATTGTCCAGTTGCCATTTGCAATGATTGGCCTTGCGGTTGGTACAGTATTGATGTCGTCTATATCAAATGCCTTGGCGGAAAAGAATATGCGCAGTGTGTATGTCCAGCAAAATTCATCAATGCGCCAATCCATGATGTTGATAATGCCGTGCGTGGCGGGTCTGTTTGTGTTGGCCGAACCGATAATTAAATACTTGTTTGAATATGGGGCATGGACGGCACATTCAACACATGCGGTTGCGGTTGCAATAATGATTCAGATTTTTGTGTTGCCCGCCATGCTGATAAGCCAAATTTACAGCAAAACCCTCTATGCCAGTCAGGATGTCAAAACACCCGTGAAAACCAGTATAATTTCATTGGCGGTCGCATCGGTGATATATGTCGGGTTATTCAAATTCTTTGGTTATTTGGCAATTCCAATTGGTATAGTGGTCAGTGGTTATGTTAAAAATTACTTGCTGGGGCGGGCGTGTCGGCGTCGGGGATTGATAAAAATAGATTTCCGAACGATTCGTGCGATGGCTGTTTTTGGTGTGTTGTCGGCGATACTGGGGGTTGGGCTTTGGTTTGTTCCGATTTCGGGTATACTGTCGCTTGGGATGGCGATTGCTGGGTTCGGGATGGTTTATTTGCCAATTGCATTTTTGTTAAATAAAAAAATATAATAAAAAGTTGAAACCACCTTTTTTATGTGATAAAATACATGCATAAGAATGTAAGGAGTCAATAATGAAAAGATTGGTATCTTTGGCGGTTTTAACCGCTTTGCTTGGTGGTTGTGTTGATACAGCGCCGACGACAACAGAATACGGTTCTGATGGGTTTGGTGAAGAAACGCTTGCCACGGAAAGTTTTAATGACGCATATTTAATGGCGCCTGCACCGCGTTATTACATTGGTAACGCATACAAAGTAGAGGATATTCAGTATATCCCCACCGAAGATTACGCATATAACCAGACGGGGATGGCGGGTATAATTCCGGCTGAATTGAACGGCACGAAAACCAGTAATGGTGAAACATACGACATGGAACAGTTGGTCGCAACCAGCAAGACTTTGCCATTGCCAACAATCGCAAAAGTCACCAACCTTGAAAACGGTGAAAATGTGATTGTGCGTATCAACAATCGCGGTCCATTTGTGAATACTCGTATCATGGATTTGTCCGCGGCGGCGGCCCAGAAAATTGGTTTAACGAACCAGACGAAAGTGCAAGTCCAGGTTTTACCAGAACAGTCAATCGCAGTAAAAAATGCAACATTGGGTAAAAACGAACAAGTCGTCGCAACAGATGAAGTTGTCGTTGCGCGTCCTGCGTCGGAACCTGTGGTGCAACCTGCGCCTGCACCGACAACTGAACCTGCACCAATTGTAAAACCTGCGGGTGATTACAGCGTCCAGGTTGCTGCATTCTATGCCGAAGACAGCGCAGATTCACTTGTCGCGCGTATACGTAAATACGGCGATGCCACGGTCGTAAAAGAGGGTGATATGTACAAAGTTCGTATCGTGAACTTGACTGCCACAGATGCGCGTCGTGTGATTGACACATTACGCACCAACGAAGGTATGGCACCAGGCCTGTTAAAGAATGGCCGTTGGGTCAACGCAGACAGCATTTAATTCCAAATAAAACAATAAAAATGTCGCCGTTTGGGCGACATTTTTTTTATATCTCTTTTCTTTTGCGCTGTTGATTTCGCGCTTTGTCGGCTTTTAATTTTTCGTTCCATAATATATCCGCCTGGCGTTGTGCGACACTTTGTGCCACAGAATTCGCATTGCTTGATGCAACACCCAACGATTTATAGATTACACCGGCTTCATCAAACATTTTAAATGAAATTTCTAATTTGTCGCGCCAGCCTGGAATATTTTGGGTTTTGTCGGCGGGCATATCAAGGTATATCACTTCGCGAATGCCGCTTTGAATGATGCCACGTGCACAGTCCGCACAGGGTGGAAATGTCACATACATAATGCAATTTTTGACCGATGCACCATACAGACTTGCATTATAGATTGCGTTACGTTCGGCATGTTCGGTAAAATCATATTTTGTGGGCCGCAGTTTACGCGCCGGAATTGTGTCATCAACACCGCGCGGAAATCCATTATAACCCGTAGAGCGAATTTCTTTGTCGGGCCCGATAATAACACAGCCAACCTTTGTACTGGTGTCTTTTGACCATGTCGCAATCAGTTTGGCCAAATCCATAAATCTGATGTCCCATTCGTTCGAAAAAGTAAATTTAGGTGTTTTTGTCATTGTGCATCCTTTGTACTGGTTTTGTGACAATTTACAATAAATCTTGGATTTTTCAAGTTTTTTTAATTCACTTTTGAAAAATGTGTGCTATTGTTGACGGTATGACAAAGACATATTCTGGATTTATCGCGATTGTTGGCCCAACAAACGCAGGCAAAAGCACCCTGATGAATCAAATCATGGGGCGCAAAGTTTCAATTGTTTCGCACAAAGTGCAAACTACGCGAACAAACCTGCGCGCAGTTAAAATGGTTGGCGCGCGGCAATTGATTTTTGTTGATACGCCGGGAATTTTTCGCCCCAATCGCCGACTGGATCGGGCAATGGTTGGTGCAGCGATGGACGCACTTTCTGATGCTGATGCAGTATTGCTGATTATTGACGCGACCAAGGGAATCACTGACACAGTGCGCGGATTGGTTGAAAAAATTCGCGACCATAAAAACCTGTTTGTTGCATTGAATAAAACGGATTCTGTGAAAAAGCCTGATTTGTTGCCTATCGCGGCAGAATTAAATAAAATGGCGGATTTTCGTGAAATATTTATGATTTCGGCGATGAAAAATGACGGTGTTGCGGAAATGCTGGAATCACTGGCGGATGTAATGCCGGCGTCGCCATATCTGTTTGACGCGACGGACAGTGTGGATGTGCCAGATAATCTGTACCTTGCAGAATTGACGCGGGAAAAGGTTTATCGCTTTATTCACCAAGAATTGCCGTATCACATAAATGTGGTGACTGAACGCGTTGACGTCGATGATGATGGTGTTCTGGATATATATCAAAAAATCGTGGTGGCAAGCGAAGGACACAAGAAAATTGTTGTTGGTCGTGGCGGTGCCCAGTTAAAGAAAATTGGAACGGCGGCGCGCCATGATATCCAGGATCAGTGGGGTGTAAACGCCCGCCTGCATTTGTTTGTTCGGGTCGAAGAAAATTGGGAAAATACCGCCGAAAACTATACTGACCAGGGTCTGGAGTTCAAGAAATAATGGTGAAAAAATGAACAAGAATCAAAATTTGAAAATTCGTCCGAATTATAAAACATTGGCGATGATTGCGCTGTTTGGTCTGGCGGGTTGCAACAAATACGAATACAAGAACGTTGTTACAGGTGTCGGTAAAAAAGAAAATACCCGAATGATTTTATTGAAAGATGTTGAAACTGGCGACGAAAGAATCTTTTTGCGGGACCCTGGTTGGAATTCGTGTGTTGATTTATATTCGGACTATGATTATATAGAATTGGATGATACGGTAACAGTTGTTGTTGGCGGCATGTTGTCAGACAGATATTATCAATATACCAAAATATTGTCGCCTGAAAACACAGGTGGGGATGTTGGGTTGCGCTATAATCAGGATACAATCAACGCGCGCAAAGTGCGGGCCGTATTTAACAATGAATGCAATAAATTTAATGCATTAAAACAAAACCTGCAGAACGATAAACAAAAATAAATGTTGCATACATCGGATTTTGATTTTGAATTACCCACCGATTTAATTGCGTCGCACCCACTGGAACGTCGCGACGCATCCCGTATGTTGGTTGTTCGTAGTTCCCCTCTGGCAAGAGGGGTGGCAGGCAGCACCCGCCGGGGTGTTGTTCTCTCTGATAAACATATCCGTGATTTTTTGGATTACTTGCAACCGGGCGATGTTGTCGTGTTTAACAATTCTCGCGTTATTCCTGCACGCTTTGATGCCGATGGACACGAAATTACACTGCATACCGCGGTGGATGACAAGAATTGGTGGGGACTGTGCAAGAAATTTAATAAAATCAACATCGGGGATACATTGACTATGACCGATGGCACAACGATAACGGTTGCTGATAAAGACGATGAAAGCGGCCTGTTGTTGCGGTTCAACTGTGAAAATGTATTTGATGTCTTGGCGCATGTCGGCAAAATGCCATTGCCACCGTATATGAAACGCAAAGCCGAAATTGCCGACCAAACGCGCTATCAAACGGTTTATGCTGATCCATTGGGGTCTATGGCGGCGCCAACGGCGGGTTTGCACTTTACCGACGAATTGATGACGGAAATAGAAAAACGCGGTGCGAAAATTGTAAAGATAACACTGCATGTCGGTGCAGGAACATGGATGCCGGTGAAGACAGAAAACCTCGCCGAACATAAAATGCACAGCGAATGGTGCCAAATCACACCCGAACAGGCGGACATTATCAACAACGCAACGCGTGTAATTGCAGTTGGTACAACAACGCTCCGCACTTTGGAAAGCGCAGCACTAAGTTCCCCTCCGTTGGAGGGGTGCCCGCAGGGCGCAAGTGTTAACGATGCGCGATGCGGGGGCGGGTTATGTCAACCGTACGACATGATGGGGGGGCAGATTGATATACATCACCAATATCGTTCAGAAAAAATGAAAATTTTTTCTGCATCAATGCGTCAACATATGACGGATGCCGAGAAAAAATTATGGTATAGTATAAATAACAAAAAACTTGGATTCCAATTTCGCAGGCAATATATTATTGACAACATGTATATTGCAGATTTTGTGTGTCTTGAAAAAAAATTAGTAATAGAAGTTGATGGTTCGCAACATTTCGAAAATAAAAACGATGAAAAAAGAACGCAATATTTGCAACAGTTTGGATTTAATGTAGTGCGTTTTTGGAATTGGGATATCAACGAAAATTTGGATGGTTGTGTTCAGGTGATAGTTGATATTTTAACCAATAATTCTTTTGAACGGCGACTGGCAGAATTTAAAGACAAATTCGGACCCGCCCCCGGCTCGACAGGTGTTTCACACTGTCTTGCCGACCCCGCCGCAAGGGCGGGGTTGGGCCCAAATAAAAAAAATATCGCACCAAACCCCGCCCTTGCGGCGGGGTCGCAGAGCGCAAGTGTTAACGATGCGCGATGCGGGGGCGGGTTATGTCAACCCCGCCATTGCGGTGGGGTCGCAGAGCGCGCACAACCGTGCAACGCGATGCGGGGGCGGGTTGGACCACGTGTCGCCCCATTCTGTGGTACAACAGATATCTTTATCACCCCAGGGTACAAATTCCGCGTGGTTGATGTGTTGCTGACGAATTTTCATTTGCCAAAATCAACACTCTTTATGCTGGTGTCCGCTTTTTCGGGCCTTGACGAAATGAAAGCCGCCTATGCTCACGCCGTCGCCGAAAAATATCGCTTTTTCAGTTACGGTGATTGTTGTCTATTATTCAGAAAGGATGATTAACATGTCACTAAAATTTAATTTAATTGCAACTGATGGAAATGCGCGTCGGGGCAGTGTTGAAACTGCACATGGAACATTTGAAACGCCAGCATTTATGGCGGTTGGAACGGCGGCCACAGTCAAAGCATTGACTATGGAACAAGTGGCGGCGACGGGGACCCAGGTTATTCTGGGCAATACATACCATTTAATGATGCGTCCAGGCGGCGATTTAGTTGAACAAATGGGTGGACTGCATAAATTTGGCGGTTGGCATGGTCCGATTTTAACCGACAGTGGCGGTTTCCAGGTTATGTCGCTTTCCAATCTGGTTAAAATGCGTGAAGAGGGCGTAGAGTTCACTTCGCATATTGATGGTGGAATTAAACACTTTTTGCGCCCCGAAGATTCTGTACATATCCAGCATCAGTTAGATTCAAATATCACAATGGTTTTGGACGAATGCCTGCATTTGCCGACAACGCGCGACCGGGCCGAAAAAAATGTTGATATGGTGACCCAATGGGCGGCGCGCAGTAAAGCCGCGTTTGTTGACCGCGATGGATACGGAATTTTTGGTATTGTCCAGGGCGCAGATTATCCCGACTTGCGTGAAAAATCTGCGCGGGCATTGACCGAAATTGGTTTTGATGGATATGCGATTGGGGGCCTTGCGGTTGGCGAACCGCAAAGCGTTATGTTCGATATGATATCGACCGTTGCCCCAATGTTGCCGAATGATAAACCGCGCTATTTAATGGGTGTCGGAACACCGCTGGATATATTGGGTGCGGTTGAGCGTGGTATTGATATGTTTGATTGTGTTATGCCAACGCGCGCAGGGCGCACCGCAATGGCATTTACGCGTCATGGCACGATGAATATGCGTAATGCAAAATATCGTGATGACAGCGCACCAATCGATGACAAATGCGAATGTCCGGCATGTAAACTTTCGCGCGCATATATTCATCACCTGATAAAGTGCAACGAAATTTTGGGTGCAACACTACTGACGCAACATAATTTGTGGTTCTATCAAGACTTGATGCGTGGAATTCGCAAAGCAATAGAGCAGGGACGTTTTGCTGAATTTAAATCTGAATTTATAAAAAATTACACTAACGCAAATTAAACTGTTGATTTTATTTTTTGAATGTTGAAAAATCCCGTTATAAAACGAAAGGATTCAACATGGCAAAGAAAAAAGAAATAGAAGTAATTGACCGCGGCGGTGCAAAAACTGTGGCGAAAAAGACATCGATTATAACGCATGCCCGGCGTACATTTTTAATCGTCAGCGTTATATGGTTGGCGTTTGTTGCATGGGCACCGTTGTATGTTAAAAATCATTATGCGGGTCCGATAAAAAAATCTATTGTTGTGTCAATGTTCTTTGATTTGCAACGCAGCATTGTTGAACAATACGAAAAATTATTGGCGGGAATCAAAGACGCAATCAATCTGGAAAAACCGGTTGGTATCGCAATTGAAAAAGTAAAAATCGTCGAATCCAAAGTCGAAAAAGTCACTGATGCAACCGCCAAAGCAAAAAAGCAAACCGCAAAAGTCAAAGAACAAACATCTGGGGTGCGTGCGTTGACAGGGTTGGCAAATAAATTTGGCGTTAAAACTGACGCGGTCGATGATGCACTGAACACAGCAGATGGCGCGGTTGATTCGGCAAACGCCGCGGTCGACAAAGTGGACAATGTCGCCAAAATGGTGAATGAAAAACTGGACAGTGTCGAAAAAGATTTGGTCAAACTGACTAAAATCGAAGTAGACAAGATAATTGATGAAGCCGTCAAGAATCAACTGGATAAAAACTCTGGTGGATTGGGGACAACACTGTTGACCAATTATGGAATTAAACATGTGTATCCGTGGCGCCCGTCATCCTGGCCGGTTGCGGTCAAAATCTATAACGATTTAGAAAAATCCAATCTTGGCGTTATCCAGATAATCACAAATACTGTGAATAAATATTTCGGCTATGTCGCATGGGGATTGGTAATCGCCGCATGGGCACTGGGGTTATACATCTGGACAATGATACGCGGAAAATATCGTGCCGTTATTGCGCCATTTATCGTGTGCCCGCGTTGTGGTCACGCATTTGCCGACAAAAGAACGGCAATGAGCATGCTAAAATTATTACAACCTTGGAAATGGTTTTAATATCAAATAACCACCGCCCATTCGGGCGGTTTTTTATATTGAATATTTTTCAAACACGCAGTTCAGTTGGTTGTGTACCTGAATAATTGTTGCGCATTTTGCCATATGCTTTACCGATGTTGCGCCGATATAGGTACAGCATGACGCGATTCCACCGGCAATATCCTGTAAAATTTTATCTATTGCACCTGTATACGGTATCATCAATTCGCGCCCTTCGGATGTTTTATAGTCCGCCATACCGCCCGCAAATTTATTGTTCGCATATTCCGATGACATACCATAGTATGCTTTGAAATATTTTGTTTGAATGGCGCGCGCACCGTCAATAATTTCATTTGTTTCAAAATGTTTTTCAATCACATCGCCTTCGGCTTCGTCTGTGCCGGCAAAGATTCCACCCGCCATAACAAAATCCGCATTCAGGCAAAACGCTTTGCAAATATCGCCAACATCGACAATGCCACCATCGGCACAGATATGTCCGCCAACCGAATGCGCGATATCGGCACATTCAACAATCAATGATACCATCGGTGTTCCACATCCTGTCTGGCGTCGTGTCAAGCATGCCGAACCACTGCCGATGCCGCATTTGATAATATCGGCATAGTCCAACAGTTTCAAACAAATGTCACCACTGGCAATATTGCCCGCCATAATAACTGCATCGGGAAATTCGGTGCGCACGCGTCGCAGGACATCCAATGCATTTGGAATATAAAAATTCGGCGCATCGATACAGATGTTTCGTGACGCGTTCCATTTGTATTTTGATTCCAATTCTTTCAATTTCTGAATTTCCACATCGGCGTTTTTTAATCCTATGGTCACGAACAGATTATCAATTGAAACGCCATTCGTGCGACACGAATCCATAAAGGTTCCGACTTCGTCCACACTATAATGTTTATGCAGTGTTGCGAACATACCGCGCCCCAGCAATTTTTTAGCAACCGAAAAGTTGCCGACCGTTGCCATATTGGCATTAAATACACCAAAGCCAGTGCGCATTTGCCCATGTTTGAATTTAAAAACGCGTTGTAAATCAACATCTTTGCGCGAATTCAGGTTTATACCCATTTTCGGCCGAATCAAAATATCGGAATAGTCCAGATAAACTTCTGGTAATATTTGCGTCATAACACAACCCCCTTGGCGCATCGGCAAAGTTGGGCGCGTAATTGCGCCCACGCCGAACTATTTTTGCTTTCCATTCATTTTTGCGAACGAATACTGCATTTTCAGATGATTTGCATCATAGGTTTTGTTCATAATGCCCAATGTGTCTTCGACGATAACGATTTCTTCGTTTGTTGGAATCATAAACACTTTGACCCGACTGTCATCTGTGCTGATTTCTGATTCGCCTGCATCCAAACGCGCCAACGCAGCATCATTCTTTTTCGCATCCAATTTGATGCCCAATTCATCCAGGCCTTCGCAGTATTTCGCGCGCAGATAATTATCGTTTTCACCGACGCCTGCGGTAAAGACCAACGCATCCACATGCCCCAGTTCCGCCATAAACGCGCCAATATACTTTTTGACATTGTGCACTTCGATTTCCAGTGCCAATTTACAGTCTGGATTTGTTTCACGATTTCCTTCGACATCGCGACGGTCGGCAAAGCACTTTGTAATACCCATCAGACCAGAGTCTTTGTTCAAATGCTTGTTCATCTGCGCCGGGCTCAGGTTCAATTGTTCCATCACATACAGCAACGCGCCCGCATCGACATCACCTGGACGAGTTCCCATAACCAGCCCTGCGGTTGGCGTCATACCCAATGTAGTATCAACTGCGACACCATTTTTAATCGCCACGCCCGACGCGCCCGAACCAATGTGCATAGTAATCAAATTGCATTTGTCTGCAGGTTTGCCCAACATCGCCGCCGCGCGCTTTGACACATACAGATGGCTTGTCCCGTGAAAGCCATAGCGCCGCACACCAAGGTTTTTGTACCACGCTTCTGGGATTGCATAGCGATACGCGTATTCAGGCATAGTCTGCAAGAACGCCGTATCAAACACTGCAACCTGGGTCGCGTTTGGCAACATCTGGCGCGCACTTTCAATCCCCATCAGTGACGCAGGAATGTGCAGCGGCATTAAATTGCGCCACTTTTCGATTTCGCGCATAACATCGTCATTGATTTCAACAGATGACGCAAATTGCGAACCGCCCATAACCACACGATGACCGACACCACGAATTTCGTTCATATCAACCGACGCTTCGCGCAGCATATTCATAACGACGCCCAGTGCTTCGTTGTGATTTTTCATAGGCACTTCTTTTTTCTGTTTCGTGCCATCAGGATATTTCTGGGTGACAAAAGAATCATCAGAACCGATTTTTTCGACATTTCCGCCGACAATTTGCTTTTTTGAATCCGCATCAAAGATTTGATATTTCAAACTGGATGACCCGCAGTTCAACGCCATAATATACATATTCTTTCCTTTTGGTTGATAAGTATTGATTTATTACGCGGGAATCTTAGCACCCAGTATAGAATATTTCAACAAAAATCCCCACACAATGTGGGGAAATTTTACGCCGCATGATATCCACTGCGGAATGCAGCGAACCTAGCTAATGCTTGCGGATTAAGACGTTTTTGGTTTTTGTCTGCTGAAGCAAAACGACGAGTATAAAGCGGGCCGGTGTGAGAATCACGCCCAGTTTCCAAGAAGTCCCAGTACGCCATCAATTCATTATACACATCGACATGTTTTTTATCCCAATCTGCTAATTCTTTTGCGCGACGATCTATACTCGCTTGCGAGTTTTTAATCTCTTCGGTCGCTTTTCGGAAATCATCTATATATTGTTGTTTTTCTGCATTTTCTTGACTGATCAATTCATAATCTAACACAGCATTATGATAACCGGGATCAACATTCTGAATATGATCCATTATTGCTTCAATATCAGCAGCCGCAACTGCATCAATATCTACAACACCGCCACCAACAATTCCTAAATCAATCTCATCCCTAAAATTTTCCAGTTGTTCAACAAGAGTTTTTTTTGAATTCAACAAAGCTGTTAATTCTGCAACCTTCACATCTTTATCTGGTCCAGCTGCCATTACAGTTGCACGCAATCCAGCTTCTTGTGCCTCAATGGGCTCCAATTTTTCCTTGATGTCATGGACTTGTTGTAATTGATTCAAAATTCGTTCATATGGTTCAAGTGCATACTGAGCCTTTAATTCGTCTTGACGTCCAGTAGTATCCAATTCTTTTTGTTTTAATTCAACATCTGCCGCGCCACCACCACCAATACCTAATCCAACCAAAGCGGCGCCCTTTTTCATAACGTTTGCATCACGATTCATCGCATCTGCTGAAGTGCCAGCAGCATCTGCAGCCACCCGAGCATTCAGTGCGCCTTTGTCTGCAGTGTTTTTGGTATTCCAAATCTTGTAAGCGTTTTGCATACCTTTATTTTTAAATTTCTGATTGAATTTGCTGCCAGATTTCCTGATGGTGTTCGTTATAAAAGTTGCACCATAACCAATACCAATGAATGCAGCGCGCACACTTTTGTCCAGGGCAGTAGTTACGAATTGAACCCCTGCATTTTTATTCCATGATAAATCTTTGTTAGAAAAGAGACTAAATAATTCTTTATCGTCTCTAATCGCCCCCATAACTTTACTTGTTGTATTAGCGTATTTAATAATAGATAAGACTTCCATAGCAATTTTGACATTCTTTATAACATCTTCCTTTGTTTTGCCGTTTTTGGGGTCTTGCACATCCTTGGCAGCTTTCATAATCAGTTCCGCAATCAAATTTTTCATCTGATGCCCGTTCTTTAATGCGCCAGCAAAAGATTTTGCCATATTTGAATCGTCTTGAAATTCTTTCAGGGTTGATTCCAACCAGTCAAATGCGGCACTTGCATTATTTTTACCTTTTAACTTTGCTTTAATTGCCGAAGCAGATTCCACAATTTTACCAAGACCGTCTGTTGGTTTAATATTAGCCTTATCCAGTGCTTTACAAATATCTTTTGAAGCAGGATTGAGATATATTCTATCCCCACGTAATTTTACATATTTTTCAAATAAATTTTCATATGTGTCGCCAACGTATTTTTTTACTTGTTGCATTAACGTTAATTCGTCTGAACGCTTTGGTGTAATATAATCCTTGGATTCTGGATTTGCATAGTCAACTTTTTCTTTGGCAACTGCAATCGCCGCGGAAATCTGATTGTTTTGACTTTCATGCTGTTTAAACGCATCAAGAACCTTTTGATTCTTGTACAATGTTTGCATAAAATCTGGGTAATGTAGTTTAAAATCTGCTAATTTAGCTGCATCAACTTCTGGTGTAATCCACCCAGCATAATCATTACTAATAAATCCGACATTATTGGCACGAAATTCATCAGCAAGATTTTCTGTGTCTTTATCTATACCAGCAATTGTTTTACTATCGTCATAAACAAATTCTGTATATTTTTGTGCAATATCGCGTATTTGTGTTTGAAATTCCGCTTTATTATAATCCTTACGCGCCACTTTAGCTTTTAGGTCGTGTATATTAACATAGGATAAACCAAGCTGTCTAAACAAATCAGGATTCTTTTTCGATAAATCATCAAGTTTATCAACTAAATAATTAATAGCTGCCTCTGTTTCAGGTGTTGCCTCTTTTGTGTCTCCCCATGCTTTTTCAAAACGGTCTTTGTTATCATCTATGAAATTTACTACATCATCTTCACCTAAATTAGCATAGGATTTCCGTTGCGCGACCAATCCCGACATAGCATTCTGGGTATTAAGGAACAACTCTTTCCAATCATCGTCACTTAAGTCATTTGGATTTAAATCTATCAGTTTATAAAAGCCGTCCGCATCCAAAATAATATTACCTGTTGCAGGATCTTTGTCGAGCAACTTTACCCAATCAGCCATGTTTTTTGTAAGGTCGTCTTTTTTTACCAAAGATTCAAATTGAACCCAGCGTTCAATATCGTCAGACTTCATTTCGTTCAAACGAACAAGTTTGAAATACGTTTCAAGAAATTTTTTCATATTCATTGCCATCGTCCGACTCCTTTGGTTCGGGGTGGTTGTTCACCGCGCCCACACATATATCATTATAGTACAAAATCCGCATGATTTCAAGGGGTATCACAGTGTATCACTTTTTGTCACTCAGCCATTTTTGGCGTATATCCGTGCTTTGTTATGAACAACCCCGCCCTTGCGGCGGGGTCGGCAAGCACGAGTGGAACACTCACGAAGTGCGCGCCGGGGGCGGGTAAAAAATGATGATGAACCCTCCATCGCATCGTGCTGCGCTTTACTTGCGCTCTGCGACTCCCCCGCAGGTGGGGAGTTTGTGAACCCGCCCCCGATTTGACCATCGCTGACGCTCGGTCTCATCGGCCCCGCCGCAAGGGCGGGGCTCAGGCACTGTGAATTTTATCTTATGGCGGGCTGGGGGTGTTTTTGGCAAAATTTATGCCATGAAAGACAAAATTCAAAATTTTTTGTTGCGCACTTTGCCGTATGCAGTCTCTATCGCCGGCGGAATTATCTTGTTTTCGGTGTCGCTGGATAATGTGCGGGACCCAGCAGTCGAAGGTCTGATAAGCAATATTTCTGCATCGTTGCTGGCGATTCCATTGGTGTTTTTGCTTTATGACTATACGACGACGCGGGTGTCACGACGGTTGCAAGAAACACTGGTTGTCGGTATGACTGACAAAATCAACACGATAATGCTGCATGTGATAGTCACGTTGCGCAAAATGCTGAAATCGCATGGACATTTGACGCACCGCAGTGTAAATGCGATGCGAACATTGACAGAGTCGCACATTGCACGCGAATTGTCGCTGCGCGGCGAATATGTCGATTTGCTGCACCAGTATTACGAAGAACTGGAAAATCTGATTATCGGGTACGGCAAAGAAAATGTGTTTTCGCCCGAACAACTGCGCATAATGACGGCGCTGACGCGGGATATGTCGCGTATGGTGGGTGCGCACCGCCTTGGTGGCGCGACATGTCAAGAATATAATCGACGAAATCACAGATTGGCTGGATTCTACGAACGAAATCGCCAAGAATTTTGACCAGATGCTGACCCAGATTGCGCCCACCCAAACCACCGACGATGCAAAAAATGCAATAAAAAAATAATTTTTCTTGATTTTTGATAAAACTGTGTCATAATTTGCCCCGAACTGCTGATAAAGAAGTTCTGGGGCTATAGCTCAGTTGGTAGAGCAAATGACTTTTAATCATTGGGTCCAGGGTTCGAGTCCCTGTGGCCCCACCAAAAATCAAAACCGCATTTGCGGTTTTTATTTTTGGTCATGGACTCACAAGACGAGAACCCGTGGGTTCGACACGATAGTTGGTGAGAACAAGCCTTGCGATGTTCGAACCTTACGTGTGGAAGGGGACCCATCATGCCGCAGTGATAACGCAGGCAGATGGGGATGTGCAATCCCTGTGGCCCCACCACAAAAAATTGTTAGCGTGCACAGCAAGTGCACGCTTAAAATTTTTTAGTGCCTCGCCGTAGCATTTTGCGAAGGCGGGCAAATCATTACGCGGTTTTTGTTTTTGGTCATGGGTCCACAAGACGAGAACCCATGAATCACAATGCGACACAAGTATACAACGAATATCTGCCTAGTGCGACAGTTGGGGATGTAACTGGCGTTGAAATTCCATCATTTCCTGACGATAGTTTTCTAACGATTCACGATTTACAAATTCTACAATTTGCACATAACCGTTCATATTTACAATATGCAGTTTCCATTTGCCAGACTCTTTGTCGAACATTGGGGGCAATACAGTCTTGACCATTTCTTTTTCTCTTTTCCTTTCGCCATTTATGGTTGGGATTATATTCGTGCGCCAGATTCGGCGCCATACGATTTTTTTGCATTTTTGCAAATAATTGCTTTGACATTTGATATAAAACACTGCATAATGGCGATGTTGTGTTTAAAACCACAGGAAAATAAATGCGTACAATGTGCAAGAAATCTTTGCTATAACGGTGCGACCATAAAGGAATTTACGGGCGCACTTCTACGGTGCCCCGTTTTTTTAAAACCAAAAGGGAAAATGTATGTCAGAACAAAACAACAATATATCAACCAACGAACTAACTGCACGTCTGCAAAAGGCTGAAAATATTCGCGCACGCGATGGTGTTGTATGGAAAGATAAATTTGATCGCACACACACTATTGCCGAATCACGTGATTTGCCAGATGGAACCGCGGTGAAACTTTGTGGCCGTATAACCGCGCTGCGTTGGCTGGGTAAACTGATGTTCGGACGCATTTATGATATAAACGGCGAAATTCAATTTTCTATGTCACGCGAAGAAATCGGTGAAGAAAACTATAAATTTATGAAAACCAATGTTGATATGGGCGACTTTATCGGCATTACTGGTGAATTGTATCATACAACGGCTGGCGAATTGACTGTGCGCGTGTCGGCGTATGAAATTTTGGCAAAAGCGTTGCGCCCGTTACCTGAAAAGTTTCATGGCCTGACCGATATGGAAACACGTTATCGCCAACGGTACCTGGACATTATATCGAATCCAGACGCACGTGCGGCATTACTGGGGCGTTTTAAAATGACCCAGAATCTGCGTGACTTTATGAACGAACATGGATTCTTGGAAATTGAAACACCAATTATGCAGAATATTGCATCGGGTGCGGCGGCGCGTCCGTTTACGACACACCATAATGCGCTGGATACCGATTTCCAGTTGCGTATTTCGCCTGAATTGTTTTTAAAGATGGCGATTGGCGCAGGCTTTGACCGCGTGTACGAGGTTGCAAAAGATTTCCGCAACGAAGGTATGGATGCGATGCATCTGCAAGAATTTACTATGATTGAATGGTACGCGGCATATTGGGACTATAAACGGAACATCGATTTTACATGGGAAATGGTCCAGAATCTGATTATGCGGGCACGTGGAACACTGCAGATTGAATACCAGGGTACAAAACTGGATTTCAGTAAATATGAAATGATAGATTATACCGCAAAAATGAACGAATTTTTCGGCTGTAATATTTTGGACTTTGACGATGTCGATGTCCTGCGCCAGAAATTGGTCGACGAAGGTATGTTCCCAATGGACGAACTAGAGGATTTGAAATCGCTGGCGACATTGGTTGACTATGTTTACAAACGCAAAATCCGCGACAGTATTATTCAGCCAACAATCCTGTACAATTATCCAACATATATGGTACCATTGGCGCGACATAATAACGACGACGACCGTCGGTTAGACATGTACCAGTTATTGGTTGCAGGTGGTGAATTATGCAAAGGCTATTCCGAGTTGGTGAACCCAATTCAACAGGCCAAAGCATTTGAAGACCAGGCAAAGAGTATCGAAGGTGGTGAACAAGAAGCATTCAACCCCGATAACGACTTTGTCCGTGCGATGGAACACGGATTTCCACCGATTTCGGGCGTTGGTATGGGAATTGACAGGCTTGCGGCGATTGTCTTTGACCAGCCGACCTTGCGCGATGTTATTTTGTTCCCAATTATGAAGTAAGAAAATGCAGACAGATGTAAACCTTTTGACGGCAGATCACGACAGGCATAACATTGAATATGTCGCCAAAGTTCGTGCGTCGAACCGTATAAATGATGAAGCAGCCGATTACTTGACGCGCCTTTACAGTAACGGTATGGATTGCTATCGCGAGGTTTTTCACATATTGGGCAAATGTTTCGGTGCGCCAAAAACGGCGGTTATGGAATACGACCCTGAAACTGATTCACCTGTGCAAAAGCCGATAAAAATTGCAGATATTAATCCGCTGGCGGCGTATTTGGTGAATCATCGTTTGGACGCAGACCCGATGCGGAACCAGTTTTTTACATCGGGCGCGGCACATAAAATCGACCTTTCTGTGTCATCGATTGTGACGGTTATCGTCGGTGCCCAGAAAAATGTTGAACGCGCGATTGATAAAGTCACGGGCAAATATTATCGTTTCTTTACCGAAGATGTAATATCGGGTGTCGAAAGCATTTTTGCCGATGGGTATGATGCAAAATATGTACAAAGTATAATCGATAAAATTCGCAAGAGATTTGCCGAAAAATATATCACCGATGCATCGACCGAGGTTTTATCGTTGATTGATTGTGACGATAAAGAACTGGTTGCAAGGTTGGTCCGTGATTTAGATAAAATAAAAAAGCCACACAAACATTTAAATGATGTGTGGCGCGTAAAATGTCTGTTTGATTTAATCCCCCAGGCACGAACATTTATTGAACGACTGCACGACATTATGCCCGAACGTGTTTTGTCGGTGCGCGATAAATTTTACGACATTGGCAATCCGCGCAACTATCGCGATTCCAAAGTAATTGTGAATATCGGCACAGCGGAAAATGTGATACCGATGGAAATTATTTGCCAGGTTCGAACATTCTTTGAATTCGAACGCAAAACGCACGATTACTATGCAACATTGCGCGAATGTCCAAACGCAACCGACGCAACCACAGAGCAAGAAGCCGCCGAACTGATGGAAAATGGCATCAATGAATACAACCGTATGATATGTCGATGCCTTGACGATTT